>Ga0335397_10012394_pt1 | contig 10431 bp, 7 predicted proteins | sample MAT04_FD_205740 | JGI IMG/M metagenome (GOLD analysis project Ga0335397, IMG submission 205740) | Freshwater microbial communities from Lake Fryxell liftoff mats and glacier meltwater in Antarctica - MAT-04 (spades assembly) (version 2) ...
CATCTGAGGGCGGGAAAAAGGGAAAGCTTGCTCATGATCAAAAACAACAAACCCATCTGCCGATTGAAATACATTTGGTTTTACCATTCTGCGATCTGGATTGCCAATGAGCATGTCAAAGCAAAATATCTTAACGGCCAGGGAATGTTTCGATGGGGCAACTGGTGGGCTAAATATGGTTGCTCCAGGAATGAATTTGCTCCCAAAGTTAAAACCCACGCTTTGCTGAAAAAGTTCCGCATTAGGGGATGGGAGTATGGAATGATAAAAATCCGGCTCAATATCAACAAGTGCCACATCCGGGGTATCAAGCTCAAATACTCGGGAGAGCAGGCTCCCATAAAGTTCGCGCGCCAAACTATGCTTGGCTAGGTGAACTTCTGGATTCGCCCACAGTTTTACGATGTAGTCAGCATACCCGGACGCAGTTTCACAGCGCATCTGAAACGGACGGGTGCGCCCACTTGTTTTTTGCTCACCAACAGAGACAGGGGAGACAATGGGAATATAATCTGGTAATGGGGTCATGTTTTAGATCGCTCAGTTTCTGAACAAATATACCAGTGACGGTCCCTGTTTGAAGGAAAGAGATATTTTACTTAATTGATGTCTAGTGTTTTCTAATATCCTCATTCCCAAAATTTATCATGCCACCTTTTTGCCAGCCTATCTTAAATTCGCTTTTCAAACCATTATTTAAGACCGTGATTACCTATCACTTTGCATTTGTAATAGATTGGCCATCGTTTCTTTCTAATTTTCGAGCAAGTCGAGTACCCACTTCTTCAGGTTTGGATAATTCATGTTCCCATATTCGGATTACATACCAACTTTTTCTTGCCAGTTCTTCAGTAACAAATTTATCGCGTATTTTATTGGCTCCCAGTTTTTTCTCCCAAAATTCCTTGTTGTTTTTAGGCATTGTCGCATGTAAAGGACACCCATGCCAAAAACAACCGTCCACAAAAATAACAACCCGTTGTTTCCAAAAAGTAAAATCGGGTTTCCCAACCAGTTTTTGATGCCTGCGCCAACCAATAATATGATATTCCTTAAAAATTTTGATGAGTGCAAGTTCCGTATCTTTGTTCCCTCGTCCACGGATCTTGGACATTACCTCGGAACGCTTTTCTTTCGAAAAAACATCCATCATAAAACCAACTTATGAAAATGGTAGTAGAGCAGGTTGACTGGCAACAATCAAGTGATTGAATGTATTCAAATTGATTTCGTAATCCACTCTTTCAATGCCAGCAGGCATGCCATTTGAAAAACTTTCACTGGTTAACTTTGGGAAATCTGCTGCAACTTGAAACAAAACATTTTCAGCAACCCGCAACTTAAATTTGGAATATTCATCTTCAAAAATCGGGGAATAACCCAAATGCGCCAAGGCGTTCTCAAAATGCGCCAAGCCATCGTCAAAATTTTGCAAATAATTACGACATACATCTATTAAACGGGGCAAATCGTTCGTCGCACCGTTTTCTTCCCGTAGACTTACGCTGAATAAAAACAAAATGCCGTTCTCTGGCCCAGCCAGTTGATCCAACCCGTGAATTTTGTGGATGCGTCCTCGTGTGATGGTGGTTGCCTTTACTTCAACTGATTTATCATCCCACTCGAAATCATGGCGACTCCCCCAAGGGCCTCGCCAAGCCATTATTGCTTCCTGACCTAATTTGGGAAAAAGCCATTCCACCAGGAACCATATTTCTGCAAAAAGTCCCAATTGTTCTTCTCGTGAGAGCATCGGTTGTGGGATTTGCCCCCAAAACCGCCTCCATTTTGCCAGCACACGCTTTACAGTTTCTGCCGGCGGCTTTGTCTCGTCAGCCAATCCTCTGGCAATCTCTCCACCCATCAGATCAAGGATGCCATAGCCACCAGCATCAAGGCAGGCAACATCCAAATATTTTTCGGTAGTGCCTCCATGTACTGACAAATCTCTTGTGGCAACGCTGACACCACGACTTTGTCTGTCTCGATATTCTTCATCGGCGATTCCCAAGGATATCAGCAGATGCCTGCCGCCAGCGGAATCGATGGCACAAAGTAGTTTGGGGGTAATTTCAGGCAATGCCGGACGGGCTACCAGCCGTTCACCTATTGGTAGAGTAAGCCTGTCCCAGGTTTCCTGTGCAATCGATGTCATAATGGATTCCAATCCACAGTTCCCAAAACATATTCACCCCGGAGAACCTGCGCCCTATCGGATTTCGGGAAAGAAATGGCGAAACAAACCACATCCTGCGACAATGGATTATTGGGGTCATCATACATTCGCTTGCGGGACTGCCTAGGTGTGCGCTCATGACCGGAAAAACGACTGACTGGATAGATCAACAACAATCCAACATTGGGAGGTCTGACCAACCTGGATACAGGATTGGCAGCTTGACCAGTAGATTCGCGCAGCTCTGCTACGCGTTCCAGTTGTTCTGCATTCAAGCCAATGACCTCATCGCCAGGATTGGTGATGATACCCAAGGAATCCGGATCACTGGCCAATCTGTTACGACTGATCATGGGGATGAGACGCCCCACCCCAAGGTCCATCGACTGCAGAACTGGATCCCTTCCTCGCACTGCGATTGTCCAGGATGTCAATTCTCCAAACTCATTCTGCCGTTGAATGTAGGAAACTATAGCCTCGGGATTGATATTCCGGGCAACTTCACGATTGATTTGATAATTTTGAATAAAATAGATTATCGTTTCCGAAGATATGCCTTGCCAAATTGGAGTTTGATTTTGCCACGCAGGAGTTCCCAAAGTGTTTAACAGGCTTCTGGTCATGTTTAGATTTGCTCCCAACAACCCGCTTAACTCATCCAACCGCTGAAACGGGAATCGGAAGGTTTGCATCACCTGGCTTGAATAACTTTGCTCAACAATAATGGTGCGCGAATACCGTTGTTTTAGCCGACTGGTAACCAGCATGGCCGGATGCCTAAGAATACGTGTTCCCAATTCCATGGGTGTTACATTTAGGGCCTCGTACATGCGAATATCCTGTCGAAGTTCATATTCCACCAAAGCCAGGTCAGAAAACCAGCTGGATAAATCTCTGGTCATGTAAATTCTTGTTAGATCCTCATAACCTGCTCTGAATCCGAACCAGCGTCCCATTTGCATCAAGGTGTCATACATTGCTGTGGATCGAAAGAAATAACTGGTAAGCAAACCTTCAAGAGTGAGTCCGCGTGATAAACGATTTCCGCCAACCGCTATGGCTTTCAGGTGTGGTTCCCTTTCGTAATCAAGCACTTCACCAGTACGGCTGTTGATCACGCGCACTTGAACCGCCTCAAAGAATGGGCCTATGTATGGTTCGATCTGGTTGAATTGTGCATCCCGCATTGGGTCGCTCCCGATGGTTATTGGTCGGAACTCAGCTTCCCATCGTTCCCGCAACCCTTGCAGAATGCCTTGATTTCTTTGGTAACGCCACTCATCCCGCAGTTCTGAAAACCGTTGACCAATCAAGTTTGCTATCTCAATCTGGCGCAAGACCAGATGACTTCCGTGAAGCAACATTGTGGCGGGGAAATCACCTTGATCCTGCTGATGTCTGCGAAATGCCCGCGCAGCACCTGCCAGCACAAAATCCATCATGGCAATTTCCAAAGACCCTGGCAGGGTTCCATGGTGCTTCAAATCTTCGAGTTCAACCTCGGAAACATTACGGATTATATCAAGACCACCAACGGTATCATTTGTGTCTGTATCAAATCTGCCAAATTGTTCTTCTGCACCAAAATATCCATCAGGCTTTGGCAAATCGACAATAAAATCCTTTGGATACAGATCGATTTCGTAGCGAGGGTCAAATGTATCGTGCGGAATAAGAATGTTGGCAAATGGCGTTGCCGTATATGCCACATATGCCTTTCGTTGAAATTTCCGCAATAAATCCCGAATTAATCTATTGATTACCGTTGGTTCTTCGTAATCGTCGGGGATATCCTCGCCTTCAGCTTGGTATGAGCCACGGGTATCAATACTCGCTTGGTCTGCTTCATCATCGATGACCAGAACCGGCAAGGTTCTTCTTACATCTTCAGGGGCTGCATCCAACCAACCATGAAGTCTGCGTAATACAGCCCCATTTTTCTTTACAACCAATAAAACGGGCTGGGTTCCTTGGAGAGCCCCATAGTTTACATTCCCAGGACGAAAATCTCCATCAACTTCATCTGTTGTAAACTGATGCCATTGCCGTCCCATGGGTGGTAGGGGAACTGCATTATTTCTGTTATCAGGATAACCGACAAGTTCCTTGCCAAGGCGAATTTGTGTCTGTCGACGCAATCCGTTGTCAATTCCTGAAAGAACTATTATTAGTCGGTACCCAACATCGGCCGCCTTCGCGATCAATGCGGTGAAATTGGCGGTTTTTCCACTTTGCACATAACCCACAACCAAGCCACGGATATCAAACTGTTCAGCGGATGGAGCTGACATTTGCCCTAGAATCCGGTCTGTGGTTTCGTCAAGTGATCTGACTGAAGCGGCAGCCCAATTTCTGGTGCCAAGAAGATATGCTCTTAAGGTGGGCCAGTAATACCAATCTGAACGATCCAATTGACGCAACCACTCATCTCTTTGATCGCCGGTCACCAGAATCCGGGCAGGTTCAAGAACGATATTATCCTCCCGTTCCAGAATCTCCCGAATGCGCTCCCGAAATTCAAGGGGAATACCCGGATTGTTTATGGCTTCATCCCTATTGGCGCCACCGCTAATGAATAACCTGACAATTCCCAAAGCAGTTTCAAAATTCATACAAATATCCCTCTTATGAATTGATGTTTTTCCGAAGTCGCTCTATAACTCTCAATATAACTGGCTTTTCATTAGGTTTGGCTAAATACTCAAGCCTGTGCTGTAATTCATCAAGTGTCCAGAACTTGTTCGTCTGAGTGCCAGGTGTGACAGTTCCAAGTGATAGGGCTGTCGGCGGTTCTTGAATACGACTTCCGGAATTTAGCCCTGTCGAAACAGATGTAGGTAGTGTGGAAGCCCCTAGATGGGGAGTGGCTCCAGTGTTCTTTTTGTTGCTATTATCATAGGTATTTCTTGCAAGTTTGACCACTGGAGTTGTGGCCGCCTCGATTTTCTCCCTTATCTGTGTGGGAAGTTGCACCTTCATCTTTGCGACATTGATTTTGAAGGCATCATCCAGATGTGGAGAGAAACTCAAGGATATTCTTGCTAGTTTTGTGTGTTCATCAATGGTTCTTAGCCCGCTCCAACCGCCACTTTGGATAAGGCGGTTGGCCCTATAAATATAAAAACCCTGCTGGCGATTCCATTTATTGGGACCACTGGAACGATTAAATTCATCTCTTGATGAAAATTGATCTTGGTGTGGCAGAACATAAGGTTCCAGAATGACCATTCCGGCTTTGCCCTCGTATTCAAGGTGCAAAGGGATAATACTCAATTTCTGTGTATTGGGTTCGTTTCTGGCGAAAGGATCCCAAGGTTCAACTTTATTACCATTCAGAATGATCTGCAATTTTTTTCCAGGAACTTCACTGGATAGAAAACGGTGAAACACCATTGCAAGATGAAGTTCCAACGAACGGCACATTTCCAATAGGCGTTTTTTTGCCATCTCGCCATAAGGGTATTTATAGCCCATAATGCGATCCAGTTTCTGCCAGAAAACCACAGTTCCGGTTGCACCATCAAGATGATGATTGAGAACAAATTTGAGGTCGCGTTTGGGAACCTTGATAATTTCCCACTTGTTGGTTGCATCAACATGGTCCATGTCCCAACTGTAGGCATGAACTTCTCTTTGTTGGATGTCACCCCGACTTGCTACAATCATCCGCTTACATTGACTCATTGATGCAGTCTTTAACCCCAATCCAAATTTCCCCAAATCCGCTTCATCATCATATTCCCGCTCAGATCCGTATCGCATCGCCTCCTGGAGTTGTTCCAATCTCATTCCAATTCCATTGTCAGATATTCTCACCCACGAATCGTTCCCATCAAATTCAACATCTATGGTTACTTTCGTTGCTCCTGCTTCTATTGAGTTGTCAACCAGATCGGCGACAGCGGTTGGAAAATCATAACCAATATCTCTCAAAGATCGGATCAGTCGTTTTGCAGAAGGAATGACTTCCTGTCCATTTGTTCGAGCCATTATTACCCACCCCTTTGAGAGTATTCATATTTCAATATATGAATAACAAAATGGCAATAATCATAGGTAATTGCTTTAATTTTCTTCTGAGTTGGATAAGCAACTTCAATGTATTGGAGACGGAACACCATATCGTTACCCTGTAGAATGCAAATCATTCCTGATGATATATCGTTACCATGTTTATTATTCTAGACAAAATTTTAATACTCTGATTCTTCTGTGGTATCTTTCGATATGTCAGCTTTTATATTTGCGCCGGTTAAAACTTTATAAACAATTTCGGCTATATAATACGCAAGCAAGGGAGGAACTGCGTTTCCAACTTGATGGTATTGTTCAGTTTTGTTTCCCTCGAATAAATAGTTATCTGGGAAAGTTTGCAGTCGGGCGGCTTCTCGAACGGTTAAACTGCGACACTGCGATGGATCATAATGAATGTAATAATGACCGTCTTTGCTAATATGCGATACGACAGTTGTGGATGGATTTCCTTTGCGTTGAACCCGGAATCGATCATTAAACTTCGAACCATTAATTGCCTCTTGAATATTCTTGTGTTTTGGAAGCAATTCATTGGGAAAATCAATTATGGTTGGTGAACGTTTATTAATACTTGCGAATATTGAAGCAAAGAAATATCTATGCAAGTCCGCGCGAATATGGCTTCTGGTTTCATGATTACAAATCCCGTCCAATGCGCCATCCAGATACCAGTTTTTAAGTTGTAAAGGTATTTCCTTTGACGGTAAGTATGCAGCGCCTCGGGATAAATTTTCGGGGATATTTCCTAATTCTCTGAGAATGGTTTCTTGAAGCTTTTTCGAAGCTGATTTATACCAATCAGAATCTTTGATTGAAAATACTGCATCATTCCAATTTTCCACAGAATCCATTTCTTTAGAAAGACCACTACGAAGTTTAGGCAAATCCCCGATTACTTCATCGATGGAGATTTTTTTATCAATATGCTGTAACTGAACAGGATCGGATTTATAAACATCTGATCGAATTCCAAGAATGATTATCCGATGTCTTGTTTGAGGAATGCCATAATCTTCTGAACGAACAATAAAATCCTTCGGGTCTGTTTCATTAACGTCTTCCTGCTGTTTTTTTGAAATAGAAAATAATTTGTAGGATAAAGGTAGCCCCGATTTCTTCTCCATTGCATCCAAAGGTTTTCTAAGGTCGGCTAATATTAGGTCAAAGGTTTTCTGTTTTTTTATTTTTGCCGAAAGCAGCCCCTTTACATTTTCCATAACGAATACGGGAGGCTGAAACTTGGCTAGAATCCGTAAATACTGTTTGAAAAGATAATGGCGGGGATCTTTTTTAAATTTTTTATTATCTGTTCCTTGCATTTTGGAACGGCCAACCAAAGAATATGCCTGACACGGAGGGCCACCTATCAATACCCAATTGATAGATTCACCCAATGCCTCTTGTATGTGCTCATAAACAGAGTCTTGTGGTGTTTTACCCAACTCTGCTTGCCATGCTTCTTTCCTTGCCAGAAAAGCTTCTTCCGGATGGTTATCAAAAAGCTCTTCCCGGGTAATGATTCCTTTCAGATATTCGTAGTAACTTGAAGGAACTTGTTTATCGCTAAATTGACGAAAAAATGCTCTTAGTTCAAGAGTTTTGTGAGCAGGTTTATCCATTTCAATGGACAGTTTTATTTTGAAAAGAGGCGAATTATGCTTCGGCTTAAACGCAGAAAAGCCTTCTCCCAATCCTCCAGGGCCGGCAAAAATATCGATGATGGGAATTGGAGTTATCATAATAGAAAAATAATTATAACATTCCACTAACGCTATCAGAAAACAGATCTGTCTATAAAAAGGGTAATCGCATTTGAACCAATCTCTTGTGTGGATCGGGATGTCTATCCTTAAATTAGAAGATTTGACAAGATTCCATCACTATTTTAGGCTGTGTCTTATGGTGAATGGATGTACAAATATGGGAGCCTGTAAGCAAAAATTCAGGAATAAAACCATTAATCTTCCAGCTCAATGATGTCTTTAAGTGAAAAACCACTAAGTTCGTTCCCCACAAAAGCGCTGGATATTCAAAGGGTTTTATTCTCTCAGGATGATAAAACTACTTAGAAACCGAATGTCTCTTTATCCGATTCGCATATATCGAAGCGAGCAAGTCCAATGATTTTTGCATCAAGTAATTATGCTCGAACTTCCAACGTAACATTTTTCATATTCTCACCTATCTGAATGAAAAAAAGCACCGAATAAGTGCTCTCTTATTTTCCCTTAACCAACCTACCGCTACTGAAATTATAAAGAAATCAGGAGCATGAAAAAGCACTAAACAAATGCCCGTCCATCATAGACATCAGCCTTCTGGCGACGATTCTTGAGCAGGGGACCCATTCAATTTATCGAGTTCCAACAATCTGGCTACGGATTGAGGCCGAATTACCATTTTGGTATTGACCAACTCAAGAATGGTGCGATCGCCGTTTATTTCCAATACATGGTAAATCGTGTTTTCCTCATCTTTATATAAACCTTTTTTGAAGATGACAAGATCGCCTATATTAATACTCATAATGCCTGCCTGCTGGGTAAGGAGATTCCTGATTTGACAAATCTGTTCAAAATCTTATCTCGATAATCTTACTACGTATGGCATGGATAGACAGAATTATTTCTTGATTACAATAATTATAACGCAATAATAGAAAATATATTCTAAAAACCTTGCGCAATTCTTGAACCTTTGGTAATATCGTCCCCAACAACTGAATAACCTTGGCCAATCGGTCGCCAAAACTTCCTGTGTAATTCAACCTTAGAAGCGACCACCCACACTATATCTTTGGGATTCAAAGATCACTGGTGTCGGTGGTCGCTTTTTGCTTTAAGCCCCGGTCGTTGCACGGGGAAGCCCTGATGATCGTGCAGGGTAGTCACTTTTCACACCGGGGATGCCCGGAACAAGGAGCAGAAACAAAATGGAAAAGAAGAAACGCTCGCCCATCATGGTCATCGGCTTTGCCATCCTGATCGGTTTTCTGGTCATCGCCCTGCTGAACGGCACTATCCGCCCTACCAGCGTCGTGGCTGCCAAAGTCGGGCTTGCCCCCGGTACCTTGCTGACTGCCGACCTGCTCGAAGTCCGCTCCATCCCGGCCGGCGGCGTTCCCAGCGATGCCTTCAAGGATATCAAGGATGTCGAAGGTCAGATGCTCACCGTTGGCCGCGCGCCTGGTGACCTGATCACCACCTCAGTGGTTGGAGAATCGGCTGCATCCGGCATCCCCTCGCAGCTCGAAGCGGGACATGTTGCCCTGGCGATACGCGTCAACATGTCTTCCGGAGTGGCCGGCCTGATACGTGAAGGTCAGACAGTGACCCTGATCGGCATGCTCGCTCCGGACGTGGTGCAAAGCGCGCTCACCACCATCGCCACGGATCCCCAGGTCTATAACGGCAATCCGGCTGATCCATCAGCCCCAACCGCCACCCCAAGCCCCACGGCCACTCCTGCACCGATGCAGTCCCCGATCGTGCGCATTGCTATCAGCGGCGTGAAAGTCCTGCTCGTGCCGCAGTCCTTCCGTTATCAGGAACTCCCGCCTGGAAGCGGTAACGACCAGATGTTTGCCTCGGCGACTACCTCACAGTCCGCACAATCGGGCAGCGTAATTGTCCTGGACGTGCCGCTCCAACCAGTCGAGATCAAACCGGGGCTGATGGTCAACCCGACCACCCTGATTGCCGCCCTGAATGAATACGGCAAGCTGCAGCTGGCGATCGAGCCGGCCGGCGGTCTGCAAACCGGCGAGATCCTGACCTTGAACCTTGGCGAAATGTATCAGGCCCTGAATAAAGACACAGTCATCAGCGATCCGGCAGCTGTCGTTCCAACAGCCGCCCCATCCATTACTCCAACAGCATCCCCTTTGGGAACCGCCACAGTTGCTCCGTAGGAGATCCGCATGAACGAACGCTTCACAGTGCTCCTGGCCGGCCCAGGTCACGAGACCGTCATCTACCAGATGCAGCCCGCCTTCCTGAGCGATCCGCGCTTCACCATCGCCGGCTATGCCCAGAGCTGGGACAACCTGCAAGCGACTCTAGCGCAGCTCAAGCCGGATATGCTGGTCATTCAAGCTGATGTGGCACCCGGTCCGGATGCTTTGAAACCGGTGCTGGCCAGCATGCAGGCCTGGAACGGGATTGCCACCGTGATCCTGCCCAATCAGCAGGCCATGTTCAAAGGTGTATACGAATCCATGG
>Ga0335397_10012395_pt1 | contig 10431 bp, 7 predicted proteins | sample MAT04_FD_205740 | JGI IMG/M metagenome (GOLD analysis project Ga0335397, IMG submission 205740) | Freshwater microbial communities from Lake Fryxell liftoff mats and glacier meltwater in Antarctica - MAT-04 (spades assembly) (version 2) ...
CGGTTAGCCCAGAGCAATACTATGGCAAGCAATATGATTAGTATAGAGACCAAGACGATGAAAAAATACTGTAAGCGCTGCCGCTGAAGTTGTTCGTCTTTTAGTTTTATGTTTTCTTCGTTCAATCGGATCGTTTTAATATTTTCTCTTTGCTCATAGTTAGTTTGGACTCGAGCTAGATTTTTTATTAAATCTTCTCCGTAAATACTGTCCTTAAGCTGAATGTATTTGCCTTGAAAAGTCGAAGCAGCCTCATAATTTAAAATAAGCGTATATGTTTTTGAGAGCTCCTTATAGATATTGATTAGTAGCTCATTGAAATGTGATTGTTGGGCAAGTTCATTTGCCTCATTTAAATACCCGATACTACCATCGTAGTTTTTTTGTTCCCTTTCAATTATTCCTAAGGCCAATAAGTTCTCAATTATATTATAGTCATCGTTTTGTTTTTTTGCTATCTCCAGTGATTTATTCAAGTACTTTTTCGAAGTCTCATATTCTCTTATCATAGAATAAGCAAGCCCTAATCCCAAATTAACTTCTTTTAATAATTGCTGAGAACAATTCTCATTGCAGCTTTCTATAGCTCTCTCAAAAGATTCGATTGCCTTTTTAGAATCATTCTTTCCATTGTAACATAATCCAATGTTTATTAAGATTTTCTCAATATCATTCGAGTCATTCAAAGTGTTCTTCCCCTCTAATGATCTTAAGTAATATTCAAGTGCTCGATCGAAGTTCTTAAGTTTAAAATAAACCAATCCTATATTATTTTGAGCCGTTCCCATGCTCCTAATATTTTCCTCTTGCTCTCGAATTTCTAGGGATTTAAAATGGTAATCTAATGAAGAATCATATTTGCCAAGGTACATATAGGCAATGCCCGCGTTATTATATAGAAATTTCAATTTGGTCTTTAAGTCAGGGTACTGCTCTTTATTCCTTTCGCCAATTTTTATGACTCTATTCAAAATAGCTACTACTTCCTCATTCCTTCCTAAATCAGCCAATGAATAGGCCATCATCCTTCCCGCTTCAACAACCCTAACAGAATCACCAATGGACTCAGCCAGATTCAACGCTGTCTTCGCGTAATTAAGTGAACCCTCAAAATCAGTACTATTTGTCTGTTTAAATAGTTCGCTTAAAATTTGAAATCGAGTTGTATCTCGTGCTGACCGCAACAAGATTTTTAATGAATCAACCTTCCCTTCACTTTGTGAAAGTGATTGAAAGGAGCTCAGGCAGCCAAAAAGGAGTAAGCCAAAAGTTAAACTCTTTAGATAATTAAAGTACGTGGGCAAGGCTGGTCTTATATAAGTTGAAATTAATTTGAAAAAAGCAATCAAATTTGTCCCATCGATTCATCAGAAACCAATTTTAAACTTTAAAAATAAATTAAACTTATGAAAAAATTCTTTTACTCTCTTATTATTATTGGCCTATCTTTTTCAGCCTTCACTTCATGCACTGAGGAAGAAGTAAAGCCGCAGTCCGATAACTCGAACGCTGGCGGAGTTCCTATCAGAGAATAACCTTTAACCAAAACCACAAAATCAATATGAAAAAATTCATCTACTCTCTTATCATTGTCGGCCTATCTTTTTCAGCCTTCACTTCATGCATTGAGGAAGAAGTAAAGCCGCAGTCTGATAACTCAAACGCTGGTGGAGTTCCGATCAGAGAATAATTACAAAACCTAAACTACAAAGTCCCTATGAAAAAATTCATCTACTCTCTTATCATTGTCGGCCTATCTTTTTCAGCCTTCACTTCATGCACTGAAGAGGAAGTAAAACCACAGTCTGATAACTCAAACGCTGGTGGAGTTCCGATCAGAGAATAAGCTAATCATTAAAACAAAAAATCAAAACTATGAAAACAAAAACAATAATTTTCTTTGGCGCATTGGTTATCGCACTGTCAACTGCCTTTGCCTTCAATAACAACTCATCTGCAGCAAAAACTTCAGCTAAAGAGGAGAAAACAGCATCTTCAAAGAACAGTGGCGGTTTTGTTTTAGAAGACGCTGATCAGTGGAAATAATCTGATCTTACCAGTCTTCTTCAAAAAACTGACCTACTCCAATACCTGAATTTAAAGGTATCGAGAAGTAACCATGTCTTTTGGTAGAATAATCACACGTTACGCTTGTGCGTAAACTAAGTGTGCAAACTTCTCTTAAGCTGTTGGATTGATCGTCTAACGTGCTGATGGCCTGACCAATTGCCGATTAACGGCTAGAACCATGAGGTTTGATTTCATTCGTTTTTGTCAAAAAGACACGTGTTTATGTCATTTCTGAATGAAATATTACATCGGCTTTGGCTCAAAAATTTCTAATTTATCATTAATTCAAAGGGCATCCGAGTTTGGGCACCTTGTAATGACTTTAACTTTTTAAGTTGTTGATAGCTGCTGTAATGGTCACCCAAAGTCGCCTTCATCGCTTTTGTTTCGGCATTTTCTTCCATGCCTATTATCAACTCTTGAATAAATGATTTCTGCACTGGATAGAATCTCATTTTGTAATCAGCACTGACGCCAGCCTTTCCAGCGGCAATTGCAACTGCATCTTCAAAGTTGCCCAACACATCCACCAAGCCATTCTGTTTTGCTTGCGCACCTGTCCACACTCTGCCGGAAGCAATCTTCTTCAACGCCTCCACCGACATGCCTCGCCCATCAGCTGCTTTCCTGGTAAATGCTTCATAGATTTCCTCCGTTCTTTTTTGCCAGATTGCCTTCTCAACAGAAGTAAGCGGTCGGGTTACCGTTACCATTTCACCAATCTCGCCAGTCTTTACTTCTTCAAAGGTTATTCCCAATTTCGAATCAAGGAAACTACTCATATCAAACAACACACTGAACACACCAATTGAACCCGTGATGGTTGTAGGCTGCGCCACAATAGTATCACAGGCCATTGCTAAATAATAACCACCTGACGCTGCATAATCACTCATGGATGCAATCACCGGTTTTACTTCTGAGGCTAGCTTAATCTCCCGCCAAATCACATCCGATGCAAGAGCACTTCCACCAGGCGAGTTGATACGAACCACAATGGCTTTCACTTTATCATTCGTGCGTGCCTTTCTTAGCTCTTCGGCAAACGTATCGGAACCAATCAGCCCATTCGAAGCTTTGCCCGGCATGATGTCACCATCGGCAACAATTACAGCAATTTCATTTTTAGAAGTTGAATAGGCCGAAAAACTTTTTTTGTACTTACTGTATTTTATAAAGTTGATCTCATCATTTTTTTTGAGACTTAATCTGTCTCGCAAGTCTGCTTGCACCTGATCATAATAATAAAGCGAGTCAATCAACCCCAACTTCAGCGCAGAGCTCGTATTGGTCACCAACATTTTATTTGATATCTCGCGCAAGCGATCTAATTCAATATTGCGGCTTGACGAAATATCATTCAGCATAACGGTATTAATATCAGAGATTAATTCGTTGAGTTGCAATTTATTTTCGGCACTCATGTGATCAAGCATGAATGGTTCCACCGCACTTTTAAAATCGCCAACCCTAAATACTTGCGGTTTGATATCGAGTTTGTCAAAAAGTTTTTTAAAGAAGGATACTTCCACAGCTAATCCGTTAAACTCAATTTCACCTTCTGGATTCAAGAACACTTTATCGGCCACAGAAACCACATAGTAGGCTTGCTCGGTATAGAATTCGCTGTACGCTACAATCCATTTGCCGGAGGTTTTAAACTCAGCAAGGGCTTGCCTGATTTCACGGGCAACCCCATAGCCAGCCATAAACATGCTCATATCTAAATAGATTCCTTTAATATTTGGATCTGACTTGGCGTGTTCGATGGAGCGCTTCAAGGGTAACAACCCGATGGAAGAAACGGCTCCCGGTATCGGCAATCCTTCAAAGGGATTTTCAATCTCATTCTCCGTAATCGGAATATCTAACTTAAGATGGAGAACTGAATTTTCCTTTACAGCAGTTACTGAGTCGCTACTCGAAAAGCTGGACGCTATCCCTATTAATAGGAAGACGCCCAGCAAACAAAAAATAATAAACGCTACCAGGGAGCCGAGGCATGAGGCCAAAAATGCTTTAAAGAAATTCATACGTCAAAAATTAGGATGCAAAATTACTGAAAGGTTGTCCGTAAAGAAACACCTTCACTATCTTTCCGCCAAGATGAAATCAGGCAAAGTGATTTTACTATTAGGCAGTAATTTAGGAAATCGAAAAGGAACCCTAAAGAAAGCCAGTGGGCTTATTCAGAAGCGGATCGGAGCCGTATTGTTGCAATCGTCATACTATGAAAGTGAGCCTTGGGGAAAAACAGATCAACCAGACTTTCTGAATCAAGCACTGGTTGTAGAAACTAAACTTTCACCCCAAGCCACGCTCACTGCAGCACTTTCCATCGAACGGGAATTAGGAAGAATACGGAGTGAAAAATGGGGTTCGCGCACCATTGATGTTGATGTTCTCTATATAGAGGATCAAATTATCAATTCTGACAGTCTTATTGTACCTCATCCAGGTATTGCTCAAAGGAGATTCGTTTTAGAGCCTTTGGCCGAAATCGTTCCGCACTTTATTCACCCAATATTGAATAAAAATCAGAAGCAACTTCTGGATGAATGTAAAGACCCTCTTAAAGTAAAAAAGATTTAAAGACTCGATACCTCTGCTTGTGGAGCAATTTTTTTCACCAACCCTTGCAACACCTTGCCGGGGCCACATTCAATAAAGTTGGTTCCACCATCCTGCACCATCTTTTGAACCAACTGAGTCCAACGCACAGGCGCAGTTAATTGGTCAATCAGATTTTTCTTGATAACCAGAATATCCATTGATGGCAATGCATTCACATTTTGATAAACCGGACACACAGGATTCATAAACTGCGTAGAATCAATGGCTGCTGCTAATTCTTCGCGAGCGGGTTCCATTAAGGGTGAATGAAAGGCTCCGCCCACTTGCAAAGGCAATGCCCGCTTGGCTCCTGCTGCTTTTAATTTTTCACACGCTATTTCTATTCCTTTTATAGAACCCGAAATAACCAGTTGACCCGGACAATTATAATTGGCGGCCACTATAATCTCTTCTTTTATAGAAGCGCAAACTTCCTCCACAACATGATCATCAAGACCTATAATAGCAGCCATTGTTGAGGGGTTTATCTCACACGCTTTTTGCATAGCCATAGCTCGCTTGTAGACAAGGTTAAGCCCATCTTCAAACGAAAGTGTTTTGTTGGCAACTAACGCTGAAAATTCGCCAAGCGAATGACCAGCCACCATTTCTGGTTGAATTGCATCTTGCGCTAACGCAGTGACTACAGAATGAATGAAGACAGCAGGCTGGGTAACCTTTGTTTGTTTCAATTCATCGGCTGCGCCATTGAACATGATCTCGGTTATTTTATAACCAAGTATTGCATCTGCTTTTTCAAAAAGTGTTTTAGCGGTCGCATTAGTGTCAAAAAAATCTTTGCCCATGCCTACAAACTGCGCACCTTGTCCAGGAAAAATAAAAGCTTTCATGTGTTAATAATTGTTTTGTTTAATGTCACATGGAATTCGCCTATTAACTATTATACTAATTGGTATAGTATTCTCTATGCTCATTTCATAATTGAGTGTAAATTCAGAAATCTAATCGTGAGTTTACGAGTTGGAATACTAACATCAAAATTCCATAAAATAAATCAGGCAATAAAACGCGATTTCAATTCGGGGGTTGGAATCATACACGCATCTTTTTTACCAAACCACGTATAGCGATTGTTAGCAATCCAATTGTAAAAACCGTTTCGAATAAAAGCTGGAATGATCATAAACCCATAAAACATAGGCCACAACCCCCGCAGATGACGAGTGATTTCCAATGCCGCATTACTCTTTTGATAAAGCTTACCATTGTGAATAAGTAAAACACTATTCAGTTCAGTAACGGGCAAGTTAAACTCCCGCAGCATCGTCTTTCCCAATTCTGATTGCAACGAAGCAAATCTAAAAACCGATTTTGAATCTCTTTTTATGATAAAGAGCACAGAGGTATTACACAGATTGCACACCCCATCGAATAAAATGAGCGGGTGACTTAGCGAACCAAGTGTACCCATCCTTTAAAGGTTTGTTTTTGATCGGCCGGGTTTACAACGTTAAATGTCACGTCAGCGCTATAATAGTATACGCCACCTGTCAATTCCTTCCCGTTGTCATCTCTACCATCCCAATCAATGTAAATGGAGCGTTCCCCGCCTGAATTGTAACTGTAAACTTGTTTTCCCCATCTATTAAATACTGAAAATTCGACTCCAAGTGCAAATCGAGCACAGCGTGTGCGCAGATCAGCTAAATCCTGTCCACAAGGACCTACGCCACCTTCTCCCACCACACTCGAAATTCTGTCGCTATAAGCACTGAACAGATCGTTACATTGATCACCATTAGGAGTAAACACATTAGGCAGTTCATAATAAGGACAATTATCAAAACAAAATTCCTCGCTGAAATCACTAGGATTGTTTGCGCGATCAAGTGCCCGAATTTTATAACAAGCTGCAAAAGACGGTAGGTTGGTATCAACAAAAAAAGTATCCGTAACCATGGCGATTAGTGAAAACTCATCGTCTGTTGCGGCAGCTTTATTTGCTTTATATATTTCATAACTCCGAATATCTTCTTTGCATGTTTGATCAGTTGGTCGCTTCCACGTAAGCGTATTGCTATAAAGATTTATTCCACAGGAAGAAGTCTGCAAATACTGCGAGCAGTCGCGCGCCACAATAGCAAATTCAGGCTTGCACGGGGGAATTTCATCATTTGGTTGAGCGCACGTGATTTGAGAAAAATTAATTAACGGCTCGTTAATTTTTGGATTGCCATAAGCGCCCCTGGTCATCACTTTATAACAATAGACTTTCGTGTTTTCTAAGGCCCTGTTCAGGTATTGACCAGAATCCACATAGTGAAACTGAAACTGGTTTACATCAACGCTATCAATTAAAGTCAGGCCACCTTCAACCGAATTTTCGGGCCCTCTGTAAATCAAATGCTTAGGATAATCCTGGGTTTGATTTGACCATGGCACATCTGCATTCCAGCTTAATGCAATCCGTAAAAATTGTGGCGTTGGTTCGAGCCTAACGGTAGATGCAGTTTGTGAAACATCTATACGCGTACCATTGCTTGCAAAAGCCGTAACTCGATAGTTATAAATCTTATTCTTAGTATCAATACCTGAATCTGTCCAGACGGTATCCGCTCGCCTTCCGGGAAAGGCTGGAGTAATTCCTATATCACCCGAAAATCCCTCCGCTCTTTGCACTTCATACGTGTAGGGGGGTGGAAATTGAATGACACTTGCATCAAACGGTGGTGTCCATCGCACCGTTACTTTACCATCAGTTGCATCGGTTAAATCTACTGTAACATTAGTAATGACTGGCGCATCCGCCAAAATTGGAGGTAAACATATTTCTTGCGATATATAACTTTCTCCACCACCAGGCTGAGGGAACAAAGCAACAAGTCGATAACAATATTGAGCACCCACAGCCAATCCGCGGCCGTTGTTCGTGTCTGTAAAACCAGTTGTACCAATAGCTACTTCTCTGATTAGAGAATATCCTAGAAAATCGGGCATGCCTGTAACGCACACTGGCGGAGTATAAACAAATCGATCTACCCTGCGCCAAATCTGCATCGTCACTGCCTTTGATTTACATAAATAATCATCCCATTTTAAGGCGACCGATCGGGCACCCAGATCAACCACAGGGGCTTGCCACACAGGCGCTGGCCCAACAACTCGAATGTTCCAGGTTTTAAATTGAACGAGAGACGGACCATTCTGAGATTTATCACTTATTTTAAATACAACCTGATAAGATTGGTCTTTAATATGATTACAAGTGGTCTTCCAATCCAAGGTAAATTTTGCATTTACCCCAGGAGCTGTCTTTTGAAACCTTACAGGGTTTGGCGAGTAAGTAGCTGGCGAAGGGTTAACACTAAAGATTTCTGAGAATGCCTCTATCTTTACGCTGTCAAAGTCAGGATCCGTTCCAAACACATCAATAGAAATGGACGCACCTGCTTCCACACAAATATCTGGCGGCACTTGCAATTCCGGACGTTTGTTCAAGCAGTCCTCAATAATAATCTGCATATCACGAATTACATAACCAATCTGCACCCAGACACCCCTAACTTTTCTCCATTCTTTAATTACGAATGCAATATTGTATTCGCCAGGAGCGCCCGGTGCATCCCAGAGTAAAGTTCCGGTTGTGGGATTAATTGAAAAAGTAGGGGCACCCGAGCCTGCTTCATTAGCGGTACCATAGTTAATACCAATGCTTGAATAAAACTTTTGAACGTTTGGATCTAAATACCCAAACACATTAGTCTCCTTTTCTCTTTTCGGAATTGTTAACTCAAATGAAATGCTATCACCGTCTGGGTCGAAAGCACCAGGATTATGGAAAAATGCAACCCCAGTGCATCCTTTATCTACAGGTGGCACTAACAATACTGGAGTATTGCTACATCCTAAGAAGGGATCAATCGTTATTGAAGTCTCAATGAAAAAGCGTGTGTCAACCGAATTAGTCATATTCAACACACCGTTATTTCTATTTGCTTCCAGATAACTGATTACATATCGACCAGGACCCCCAAATGTATGCTCGATTGTAAAACGAACAAACCCAACTTCAGGCCCCAGATCAGGCCTTAGCGTGTTATCAATTGAGGGCGTTGTGATCTTACTACCATCACCAAAATCTAAAATGCCATCGCCAAACTTAATCGGTGAGCCCGTATCGGTGTAAATATTAATGGTGATTTTGAACGTGAGACCTGTACAACTAACACGCTCAAGAGTAATCTCTCCAGCACGCAAATGCGTAGCCTTAACGTGTGCGTGCGCAACCAGTGTTAGCACTAACACGCCTATCACTTTCCCGATCCAAGAAATTAATCTCTTCTTTCCCATGAAATTCAAGCTACTCAGTTACAACACTCAAAAATAAGATTAGGTTACAAGTAAACCACAATTACTAATCTTTAAAAAGCCACTTTTTGATAGATCAACGCTCAATTTCGCAAATTATTTGATGGCAAATACCGAATTCGCAATTTGACACGGCTTATTAAATTCAAAATATCTTAAATTTAGCATTTAAGTCTATGAGAGTTGTTAAAGAGATTCCCTACGCCCACTTTAAAATCACTATTTTTAATTGGAATAACCGCTACCTGATTAAACTGGAGGCAGGATCGTTCGAACAAACCTATAAAATTAGCGAACTTGACGTTTTGAGTGAAGATGACTTGCTCAACTTACTCGATGAAGATTTTCTAACTCAAGCCTTGGCTCGCTTCGATGAAATGGCTAAAAGCCTTTCCCTCGCTGTTGCAAGGCACGAATAATTTGATTTTTGTGTTTGAATGCGCACCGACTAACTTTGGCCTCTTGGGCTGGCTATAATTCGAAGATGGAAATACTGGACGAAAAAAAGAATAAGAACAAAAAATACAAACCCATTCTTGATGGTATTCCTGACTGGCCTGTCTATCAGCTAAGCAAAAACAGAAAAGAGTTTGTTGAGGAAGTAGCCCAAAAGTCATTTGAGCGAATCAAGCAACTAAGACCAAATGCAAAACAACTTATCAGCGACCTTGAAGCAACGGCTTACCGCGAACAGAATCGTATAAAGCGCAACCGCTGGCGCGTAGATCCAAAGGATGATTCAAAATTTTGGTCTAACATCAAGAACGCACTCGTTGAGTTAGGTTCAAAAACCACCGAGGAAATCAGTGCATCGGCTGACTCGATTCTTGAGCAAATTGTGATGCGCTATGCCAACGAGATAGCGGGCAATTTTAAACCTAACTCCTATCGCGTTACCCGCGAGTTAATAAAATTTTGGTTTCAACGATTGTTGAATGGCGCGCGAGTAAAAAAGTTTGGTGCTTTCTTTCGCAATCAATATACACTGCGCGATAAAATACAGATTGTTGGCAAAGTAAAAATGTTACGAAAACTTGCCAAGGAGGGTACGGTGGTAATGGTGCCAACGCATTTCAGCAATCTCGATTCCATTTTAATTGGTTGGGTTATTCACTCATGCGGCTTACCGGCATTTATCTACGGAGCGGGCCTCAATCTATTCAACATAAAAATCTTGGCTTACTTTATGAATAGCCTTGGAGCTTATAAAGTAGATAGAAGAAAAAAGAACCTCCCCTACCTGGAAACATTAAAAATGTATTCCAATCTGGCGATACAAAAGGGTGCGCATAGTTTATTTTTTCCTGGTGGCACTCGTTCGCGGTCAGGATTAATTGAGAAACAATTAAAACTTGGATTGCTTAGCACAGCGATTGAAGCCCAGCGAAACCTTTATCTGGAAAATCCAGCTGGCCCGGT
>Ga0335397_10012402_pt1 | contig 10429 bp, 4 predicted proteins | sample MAT04_FD_205740 | JGI IMG/M metagenome (GOLD analysis project Ga0335397, IMG submission 205740) | Freshwater microbial communities from Lake Fryxell liftoff mats and glacier meltwater in Antarctica - MAT-04 (spades assembly) (version 2) ...
GAAATGGATATTGCTGTTAAAAGGTTAAAAATGCTTGCATAACGGATACGTTATATGGTAGTATGTTTATATGACTAAATTAACAACAATTAAAAAAGAAGCCTTTAAAAACAAGGCAGTAAAAAAGACTTACAATGAACTATATTTAGAGTTTTCAATTATAAATCAGATTATAGATAAGCGAATTAAAAAAGGAATGTCTCAAAAAGATTTAGCCATTAAGATGGGTACAAAACAACCATCAATCGCTAGATTTGAGTCCGGAAAATACAATCCAACAGTTTCTTTTTTAAAAAAGATTTCTAGCGCTTTAGATAGTAAATTAGAAATTAAAATTTAATTTCTAACAAACACAAAATCTTACTCTCTATTGATTTTTTGATTAAGTAATATAACAATAAAATATATATTTCTAAATAAAATATAATAAAAATATGGAAAAAGAATATAAAAATTTAGTATTAGGGTGTCAAAATTGCAAAAAGGAATTTACTATTGAACCAGATGATTTTTTATTTTACAAAAAGATAAAAGTTCCACCGCCAACTTTTTGTCCTGAGTGTCGAATGAAAAGAAGGTTTGTTCGTAGGAATGAAAAATCTTTTTATCATCGAGTATGTGAAAAATGTAATAAAAAAGTTATTTCAGTTTTTTCTGATGAATCAAAAATTCATGTATATTGTAATCCTTGCTGGCTTAAGGATGATTGGGATGGTAAGGATTATGGTATTAATTTTGATGAATCAAAAAATTTTCTTTTACAACAGGATGAATTGTTCCACAATGTGCCATTAATGAATTTGTTCGCAGTTTATTCAACTCTAACAAATTCAGATTATACAAATATGGTTAGTTGGTTAAAAAATTGCTATATGGTTACATATAGTGACTACGGCGAGAATTTAATATATGGTAGTTTCGTTAATCACAGTAAAGATAGTGTTGATAATTTGAAAGGACACCAGCTTGAATTATGTTATGAAACTATAAATTGTAGTAAATGTTATAAAACAATCTTTTCAGTCGATTGTGAAAGTTGTACAGATTTATTATTTTCAAAAAATTGTGTTGGCTGTCAAAATTGTTTTGGCTGTGTGAATTTAAGAAATAAAAATTATCACATATTTAATAAACCTTACTCTAAAGAAGATTATGAAAATGAGTTAAAAAAATATTTACCACTAACAAATAAAATAATAAAAGATGTTTTTGTTGAAAGTAAAAAAATATGGATAAATGCTCCACAGAAATATATTCATGGGTGGAGAAATTTTGAATCGACTGGAGATTATTTAAATGATACAAAAAATGCCAATAATTGCTTTGTTGGTTTTGGAATTGAAGATTCTAAGTTTTGTAATTTTGTTACAGGCAAATTAACTGATACTTATGATTTTACAAATTATGGCGAAAATTCATCATTATTATACGAAGTTTTACAGGGAGGTGTTCAAGTTTCAAATATACTTATGTCTCAATGGGCAATTTCAAATTGTAGAAATTTAGAATATTGTCTCTTTTGTGAGAATTCACATGATTTATTTGGATGTGTTGGACTTAAAAAACAACAATATTGTATTTTAAATAAACAATACACGAAAGAAGAATATTTAAGATTAAGAGAAATTATTATTAAGAATATGGAAGAGATACCATATATTGATAAGAAGGGAAATGTCTATAGATATGGAGAATTTTTTCCGTTTGAATTATCTCCATTTGCTTATAATGAAACAACAGCTCAAGAATTTTTTCCTTTAACTAAAGGACAAGCACTAGCACAAGGATATAAATGGAAAGATAAAGAAGAGAAAAATTACAAAATAGATATTAATCATAGCGAAATTCCAAACACAATAAATAAAGAAATTATTGGTAAAATTATAGAGTGTGGTCATAAAGGGGAATGTAATCATCAATGTACTGAAGCATTTAAAATTATATCAGAAGAACTTCAGTTTTATGCACGAATGGAGCTACCTATTCCAGAACTTTGTCCGAACTGCAGACACTATAATAGATTATTAGAACGTAATCCAATGAAACTTTGGCACCGTAGTTGCATGAAAAAAGGGTGTAATAATGAATTTGAGACGTCATATTCACCAGATAGACCAGATATAATATATTGTGAGAAGTGTTATCAGCAAGAAGTATGTTAGTTATAAGTAGAATGTAGAAAGTAGTAAGGAAAAATTACGAATTACGAATTAAGAATTAAGAAGGACACAATACTTACACACCGGGTATGGAGGGTAGGGGATTTGTGTAATTATAAGATGATTATGTTATAATATTAATATTGTAATTTAACTTTTTTATTATATGAAATTAAAATATTTTTTAGGTTTATTTTTAATTATTTCTATCTTAACTATTGTTTTACCGAATAGCGCTAAAGCTGCAACTTTACTTTCTGATGATTTCACTGGCACAACTATCAATACTGCTAAGTGGACAGAGGTAGATACTGGTGGGGCAGGTGGTTCATCTGGCAACATTCAACAAAATGGAACTCTAACTGTTGCTAATAGCTTCAGTGGTACTTGGGGTCAAAATTCTTTGAATTCTTTGGACACTTTTTCTTCTACTAGTTTAGAAGTTTCTGCAGTCATGACCCGGGGTTCAGATCAACTTCTTGGTTATGGAGATCATAATTTCCAAACTGCAGGGACTAAGGCATTTATTCTTGATCTAGTCGGAGGGGTGGTGTATTCAATTGCTTGGGAAAATAATGTAACAACTGGTATTGATACTAGCTGTGGTACCTATACTGCCGGTGCGACGTACAAGATCAAAGTTATTTCTGGGGGATTTGAGGCATACAAAAACGGCGTCTTGATGTGCACTCAGTTGACATCAACCGTCATTACTAACAAACCAATTTTCCTACAATCCTCTGCGGGAGCTTCGACTTTTGACGATGTCCTAGTTACTGGTAATGCTGTGTCGGCAGCTCCAGATGCTCCAAGCAGTTTAGTGGCAACCGCAGGTAACACTCAAGTAGCTCTTTCTTGGACAGCACCGAATGCAAATGGCTCTGCTATTACTGACTATATAGTAGAGTACAAACTTACTAGCGAACCAACAACATGGACTACGTTTGCCGATGGCACCTCGACTTCTACTAGTGCCACTGTTACAGGACTAACGAATTCTTCAGCTTATGATTTTAGAGTTAAGGCGGTAAATGGTATCGGAACAAGTATAGCTAGTTCAACAGTCAGCGCTACTCCAAGTGCTCCTACGGTACCAGTTGCACCTACCATTGGTTCTGCTTTGGCGGGCAATGCTTCCGCGTCTGTTTCATTCACTTCAGGTTCAAATGGTGGCAGTGCCATCACCGGCTATACAGTTACTTCTTCGCCTGGAGGTTTTACAGGCACAGGAGCTTCTTCTCCAATCACAGTTTCAGGTCTTACTAACGGTACGCCGTACACTTTTACTGTTATTGCTACCAATGCTATTGGAAACTCTTATTCCTCTTCCGCTTCAAACTCAGTAACGCCTAGCATAGAAGTGCCCACCACTATCGGGACTATTGCTCTGTGGCTTGACGGTTCTGACGCTTCAAGCATCACTGAGTCTGGTGGACTTATTACTCAAGTAAATGATAAAAGTGGAAACAACAAAAACAGTACAGCCAGTGGTACGACAAGGCCTACTTTGAGTTCTGGTGCTTTGAACGGTCGCTCGGTAATGAATTTTGATGGTAGTACCGATTATTTAAATATTAATAGCTCAGTTGCATACCGTACTGTTGCGGTTGTAGCAAAATATACTCCTGGTACAACCTTTGCTGATTATAATGGTATCATTGGTGACTTTAGTGGAGCTTCTCCTGGTGCTGGACATGTTCTTAACGGAAATTCTGGTACTAATAAATTAGCAACAGGGACAGCTAGTTTTTCTAGTGCTTATCGGAATGGCACTTTGGTGGCTGGTTCTAGCGGTCATGATTTTTCTCCCATTAATGAATATTGGATTGGTGTGTTTACTTTACCAGCGAGTCAGACTAACACTACTTCGGCTATAGGTAAGGTGAATGGTGGTGGTAGATATTGGAGTGGAGACATTGCTGAAGTTATTGCCTATAGTTCAACGCTTACAACTAACGAACGGCAGTCACTAGAAAACTATTTATCTACAAAATGGGGAATTGCTGTAGTTGGACCGGCTGTCCCTGGCGCTCCTACTGCACTTGGAGCTACTCGTGGAAATACACAAGTAGGTTTATCTTGGACTGCACCAGCAAGTGATGGTGGTACCAGTATTACTGACTATATAGTAGAGTACAAACTAACCAGCGAGCCAACAACGTGGACTATTTTTTCTGATGGCACTTCAGCTGGAACGACAGCTACCGTGACCGGATTAACAAATGGCCTTAGTTATGATTTTAGAGTGAGGGCTGTAAACTTTATCGGCAACAGTATAGCAAGTAACACCGCCACCAGGACACCTGGGCCGGCAATTGCACCAGACGCACCGACAGGCGTGACTGCAGTAGAAGGCAATACTCAAGCGACGATTACATTCACCGCGCCTGTAGATAATGGGGGAGCAAGTATTACAAGTTATACGGTGACATCATCCCCCGGAAGCTTCACTTCTTCAGGTGCTTCTTCACCGCGTACTGTTACCGGTTTGACTAATGGTGTTTCGTATACTTTCACAGTGACTGCAACCAACTCAGCCGGCACATCTGTTGCTTCTTCATCTTCTAATTCTATAATTCCAAGCACTTTAGGGAATCAACTTACTGATAATTTTACTGGCACAACTATCAATACCACTAAGTGGTATGAGCTTGATCCAACTGGAGTAGGTGGTACTACAGGTAAAGTTTTACAAAATGGATCTCTTGCTATCGCCGATAGTTACAATGGAAGTGTTTGGGGTAACACAGCTCTTATTTCACAAGATGTTTTCGATTCAACTTCTTTAGAAATTTCAGCTTCGATGACCCCAGGATCTTCGCCTTTGATTGGTTATGGAGATCATGATTTTGCTGTGGCTGGCAAAAAAGCCTACTTATTATATGTGCAGAATCCTTCATCAATCCTTGCTTTGTCTTGGGATGGTGTAATCTCTACACAAACAAGTTGTGGTGCTGCATCTGCTAGTGCAGCTACATACAAAATGAAAATAGTTTCTGGAGGTTTTGAAGTGTATAAAGATGGAGTACTTATGTGTACTCACACTAACTCTGTCTTTATTAATAACGCTAGAGTATTTTTAGAAAGTTCTGCTACAGCGAGCACTTTTGATGATATGGTAGTTTATGGATTAGCTGTTACTCATGCAGTACCAGGTGCACCTACTATAGGCACAGCAACGGCAGGGAACGCTTCTGCCTCAGTTACTTTTACCCCGCCGAATTATAACAATGGCGCTGCTATTACTGGGTACACTGTCACTTCCTCACCTGGAGGAATAACTGGAACAGGTTCATCGTCACCAATTACAGTTTCAGGGTTGACTAACAATACTGCATACACATTTACAGTAACTGCCACAAACTCTGTTGGTTCATCATCTGCGTCATCTGCATCAAACTCTGATACTCCGACATTGCCCCCAGCTCCAGGACAAGTAACTGGGCTTGTAGCAACCGGGGTAAATAAACAAGTTTTACTTGGTTGGTACGCACCTTCTTCTGGAGGAACACCAACTGATTATTTAGTTGAATATAAACTTTCATCCTCTGGTACATGGCTTACTTTCGCCGATGGAACTTCAATCACACTGAAAGCTGTCGTGACCGGACTTACAAATGCTTCTAGTTATGACTTTAGAGTCTCAGGAGTAAATAACGGTAATCCAGGTACAGCTTCAACTGTTGTCACAGCTACACCCAATGCTATTGCTAACTTGTCTTTTGTTATCACTGGAGAAAGTAATTCAGGAGGTATTGGTTCAAATGCCTCCGCCACCGCAGGAGAGTTAGCTTCTCGATCTGCCGTTCAAATCATGAATTTAACTTCTGGTAATTTTCTTTTTGAAAACTTAGACATAGGAACAAACAATCTTCGTGACCACGCCGGACTGGAAGGATATTACAATACTTCACATGGTCTTGAATTGCAATTGGCAAACTCCACTGAAGCCAACGATTTTCCAGATAATCCTCAAGTTTATTTAGTTAAAACTGGACAAGGTGGCTCTCAGGTGAGTCAATGGAATTATGCTGGTACAAACTTCACTAAATTTTTACAAAGAACTACTGCAGCGAAAACACAAATTCCAAGTAATAGAAAATGGGTAGTTTGGATGAGTATTGGTATTAATGATGGTATTGCAGGTACAAATATAAATACATTCAAAACTAATCTCACAACGTATATAAATAATATAAAGGCTGATTTGCCGGGTGCTATTATTGTAATGACTCAATTTCAGTCTATGCCAGCTAGTTTGGGTTATCCAACTATTAACACGGCATTAGCAGATGTAGCTGCGGCAGAACCAAATGTCTATGTAGTCGATACCACTGCAGCAACTGGCACAGATGGAGCTAATCACTGGTTGTACTCTGGTTTGAAAACCGTGGCTTCTAGCATGGTAACAACCACAAAAAATACATTAGGTTTAAACTACCCAGGTTTAGTTACAAACCTAGCAGCTACTCCGTCGTCAGCTTCAGTAGGTTTAACTTGGACTGCTCCAATTTCAAATGGTGGTTCATCTATCACTGATTACTTAATAGAATATAAATTATCTGCTTCAAGCACTTGGACAACTTTCGCAGATGGAACTAGTACTACAGTTTCAACTACTGTAACTGGTTTGTCAGGAATTACTGATTATGATTTTCGTATTAGTGCTGTGAATAGTAATGGATCTGGAAATTCAGTATCTGTAAGCACCACCACCACAGATGGTGCAGCGCCTAGTATATCCTCCATCTCTTCAACCCCCTCCACCACTTCAACATCCATCACCTGGACCACTGACGAACTCTCATCATCTCAAGTAGACTACGGTCTAACAGATGGATATGGATCATCAACAACAGAGAAAGACACAAGTCCAAGAGTAACAATACATACAGAATCAATCACTAGCCTAGTCTCATGTACCACATACCACTATAGAGTTCGATCAAAAGATCAAGCAGATAATGAAGGAATAGGAACTGATAATACATTTACAACCACGGGTTGTACAGGTGGTTCAGATGTTGTAGATGAAAGTTCTACATCTATCACTACCTCAATAGGTGGAACAACAAGCTTAACTCCAGGTACCACAGGCATATCTCTAGATATCCCAAGCGGAGCAACAGGTACTGATGCAGTTTATCAAATCAAAGCATTAAACAAGAATACTGTTTTGAATACAACAGGAACACCAACAGATCAGACAGCAGCAGGAAACTATGTCTTTGATCTTAAGTCACTAACAAATACTAATACATTAGTATCTACATTCTCATCTCCAATCACCATCACTCTAAGTTATCAAAATAGTGACATAGAAGGGTTAGATGAATCATCGTTATCCATCTATCGTTATGATGGAACTTGGAACTTACTTGATAATTGTTTAGTTGATACAAGTTTAAATACTGTAACATGTGAGACTTCCAACTTCTCAGTCTTTGGACTCTTTGGAACTCTCTTATTACCTAGTTCATCTAGCTCTAACCGAACATCCTCAGGTACTTCAGTTCAAGCCCGTTACCAAAACCTCCTTGCTATGGGGAACATTGAAGCTGCTAAGAAATTGAAGAATGAATTTCCAACACTAGTAACTCCAACCAATCCAACAATTCCGACAATATCTTTATACACATTTATCAAGACTCTTAAACAAAATCTAACTGACCCTGAAGTTAAAGAACTTCAAAAATACTTAAACAATCATGGTTATACACTTGCTCAATCAGGACCAGGATCAATAGGGAAAGAAACTAATTACTTTGGCTCTCTAACCAAGGAAGCTGTTATCCGATTCCAACTTGCTAACAAGTTACTAGGCGATGGCATTGTGGGACCGATGACGAGATCAAAATTAATTAATAATTAGAAAAAGTAGTAAATAGGAAGAGAAATTACTAATTAAGAATTAAGAAGGACACAATACTTACACACCGGGTATGGAGGGTAGGGGATTTTATTTCTTTTCGGTATAATACTTAATATGATTAATGTTTTATTTAATGTATTACAAATTATTACTTTAGTTATTTTATTAATAACTATATTTTTGTTTTTATTATGGTCAATTGGTAATTTAAAGAATAGGGTCCCGTTTGTTATGTCATCTATGGCTGTTTTGAAAGATATTGCTGAGGCTCTTGAGATTAATGAAAATAGTGTTGTTTATGATTTAGGTTGTGGAGATGGTAGAATTTTGTTTTATTTATCTCAACTTAATCAAAAAGCAAAATATATTGGAATTGAAAACAATCTCTTTCCTTTCATTTTAGCTAAGCTGAGAGTTTATTTTAATAAAAAAAAGAATAATGCCAAAATTGAAATAATAAATAAAGATTTTTTTAAAAAAGACTTATCAGATGCCACTCATATTTTTACTTATTTATATCCAAATGTTATGGATGATTTACTTTTAAAATTTGATAAAGAATTAAAGGGAGGAACGAAACTCGTGTCTTTGTCTTTTCAGTTTACAAACAAAAGACCTATCAAAGAGATTGATCTTGGCCGAGGTCGATATAAACTCGGACGCAAATTATATGTTTATCAATTTTAATTTGAAATGATATAATAAATGTATGATAACTTCAGAATTAGTTGCTTATATAGAAAAAGAAATTAAAAAAAATGTTCCCAAAGATTTAATAATATCTAAGCTTGTTAGTGTTGGGTGGCACCAAGAAGATATAGATTTGGGTTTTTCTTCTTTAGAAACAAAAACTGAAGGAGGGTCTCCACAAAATAAAGTATGGATACCAAGAATGATACCTGTCATAAAAGAAGAGATTAAAGAGATTCCTATAATAGAAGTTTCTAAAATTAAAAAAGAAGAGGTTCATGAAGAATTGGAAATAGTTAGTCAACCTAAAGAGCTAGAAGCTCCAGAGATCAAAGAAGAATTAATTCCGACTCTTATCCCAAAGAATAAAATGGTAGTGAATTCTATAGATTCTATTATTAAAGATAATCTAGTAAAAGAAGAAGCTGAACCAGAAATAAAGCTACTTGATAAAACAATCGAGAGAAGAAACTCTTTAGTTGAAAATTTACCTAAATCAGCAATGCTCTCATCTTATGATCGAGATTTATCTTCAGTAAATAAAGAAGAGAAACAACCAGTAATAAAAAAGGGACGAAAAATTTTTAAATGGTTGATATTAATATTGGTTATCTTATTTGCTGGAGTTGTCTTTTGGGTATTTAAGAGTGGATATATAAATATTAAAGATTTCAATCTTCCTTTTATTAAAAAAGACCCCAAAGTTTTACTTTTAAATAATTCAAAAGTTTTAGCTTTGCTTAATTCATATAAGACTGAGATGAATATTGAAATATTGTCTCCTTCTTTTTCGGATATTTCAGCTGGGCTTGTTAGTGGTTCGGCTATTAATTTGCCAGAGACAGATTCTATTTCAATTAAGACCAATGGATTAATTAATAATAATGGAGAGAAAATAATCTCCGATAATACGATTAATATAAAAGGCTCTATTTTATCAGATCAGATTATTACTAATATAAAAAATAACGGGACGGAATTATTTATTTCTGTTCCAGACCTCAGTAGTGCTATAAAGGAAATAATCCCTGAATCAACAATTATTCGAATTAATAAAGATCAATTTGATTTAATTCCTTATTTATTTTCTGATAAAACTAAATTACAACTTAAAAAAATAAATTTTAATAATCTTTTATCAAGTGGAATTACTTCTTATCTTAATAATGATACCTTGAGTATTTATGATGAATTTATAAAAGGTGCGAGTGTTATTGAAAAAGACCAAGAAAATATTAAAGGGATTGATACTTATCATTATGTGATTAATCCGGATAGACAATTAGCCAAGAAATTGATAGCCAAAATTTCTGATAAATTTATTCTAAATCTTTCCGATGAAGATAAAAATACGCTGGATTCTATTATAGGATCCGTCACGATTAATTCATTTGATGTCTGGGTTGGCAAAGGGGATAATAATATTTATCAGTATCGTGTATCTCTTGATGTTCCCTTGTCAAAAATTATTGGTTTTGAAGATAAGAGTATCGGTGATAATAAAATAAATTTTAGTCTTCAGTCTACATATTTCGATTTTAATATTCCTAATGAAATTCTTATTCCAGAGAATTTTACTTTAATGAATAATTTTGTTAATGAAATAAATCAAGAAAAAATAAAAAAAGAAGTCTCTTCTTTTGGCCCATTAACGAATCTTTTTTATAAGACAGTAAAGACTTATGGAAATAAATCAAATGGAAGTGGT
>Ga0335397_10012406_pt1 | contig 10428 bp, 8 predicted proteins | sample MAT04_FD_205740 | JGI IMG/M metagenome (GOLD analysis project Ga0335397, IMG submission 205740) | Freshwater microbial communities from Lake Fryxell liftoff mats and glacier meltwater in Antarctica - MAT-04 (spades assembly) (version 2) ...
AACCTGCGGTCCTTATCTACTACTACTAATTTAAATTAGAGAAATTAAAGAAGAGGTTGACATGATTGTGATGAAGACAACGCAAGACAAGATACTGTCGGTGCTCCAGTCCGTGGCCGGCATTGTGGAGCGTCGGCACACGTTGCCGATCCTTGCCAATGTGCTGATCCGCAAGACAGGCAGTTCATTGCAATTCACCACCAGCGACCTGGAAATCCAGATCCGGACGACCGCAGAACTCGAGGGGGATTCCGAGAACTTCACGACGACAGTGGGTGCTCGAAAACTGATCGACATCCTTCGCACGATGCCGGCAGACCAGACGGTGGTTCTGGAGTCCAGTCAGAACAAGGTCATTCTCAAGGGCGGAAAGAGCAAATTCACCTTGCAGACCATGCCGGCCGAGGATTTTCCGGTGGTGCAGGAGTCTCCCGGATTCGGTCCGGTTTTCAGTGTTCCCCAAAAGACATTGAAGGACCTGCTCAGCCAGGTGTCTTTTGCAATGGCGGTGCACGACATCCGTTATTACCTCAATGGCATTCTCTTTGTGGCAGAAGGCAAACAACTGAGCCTGGTCGCGACTGATGGCCATCGTCTGGCATTCGCGTCTGCCTTGCTGGATGTCGAGGTACCACGCCAGGAAGTGATCCTGCCGCGCAAGACAGTGATTGAAATGCAGCGTCTTCTGAGTGACGCGGAGGGCGCGATCGACATGCAGTTTGCCAACAACCAGGCGAAGTTCGCTTTTGAGGGCATGGAATTCGTGACCAAACTGGTCGAGGGCAAGTTCCCGGATTACAACCGCGTCATACCGAAGAACCACAAGAATCGCATCACGTTGGGACGCTTGCCTCTGTTGGCGACGTTGCAGCGAACGGCCATTCTGACCAGCGACAAGTTCAAGGGCGTGCGGCTGAACATCGAGCCGGGCACATTGCGCGTGGCGTCGAACAACGCCGAGCAGGAAGAGGCTGTCGATGAAATCGATATCGACTACGCCGGGGACAGCATCGAAATCGGATTCAACGTGACGTACCTGATCGATGCGCTGAGCAACATGGATCAGGAAATGGTGAAGTTGGAGCTTTCCGACGGCAATAGTTCTGCCCTGTTCACCATTCCCGACAACGCTACCTTCAAATACGTCGTGATGCCGATGCGGATCTAGCGTTGCCCAGGAAGTAGATCGTCCATGCCAAACCCGCAGACGTTGCGGGTTTGGTGCTTCAAGAGTTTGTGAGATTGTTGAAAAAGCCCGCCATGACAGAAGAAAAGAAGCCCACGCCCGCAGTTGAACATGGCGAAGATGCCGTTCATACCGGCGAAGGCACCGCTGACAGTTCCAATTTTCAGCCAACGATCGATGCCAACCAGGCCGGTGCCTCGGAGGCCTATGGTGAAGGCGCCATCCAGATCCTCGAAGGGCTGGAAGCGGTGCGCAAGCGCCCGGGCATGTACATCGGTGATACCTCCGACGGTACGGGACTGCATCACCTGGTGTTCGAGGTGGTGGACAACTCCATCGACGAGTCCCTTGCTGGCCACTGCGACGACATCCTGGTCACCATCCATTCGGACAATTCCATCAGCGTCGTTGACAACGGACGCGGGATCCCGACCGGGGTCAAGATGGACGACAAACACGAACCGAAACGGTCGGCTGCCGAGATCGCCTTGACCGAGCTGCACGCGGGTGGCAAGTTCAATCAGAACAGCTACAAGGTATCAGGTGGGCTGCATGGAGTGGGCGTCAGTTGCGTCAATGCGCTGAGCAAGATGTTGCGCCTGACGGTGCGCCGCGATGGCAAGGTCCATGTGCTCGAGTTCAGCAGGGGGTTCGTGCAGAACCGCATCGTCGAGACCGTGAATGGCGTCGAAGTGTCCCCGATGAAGGTGATCGGCGATACGGAGAAACGCGGCACCGAGGTGCACTTTTTGCCGGATCTGGAGATCTTTCAGATCAACACCGATTTTCATTACGAGATATTGAGCAAACGGCTGCGGGAATTGAGCTTCCTGAACAACGGCGTCAAGATCCGGCTCAAGGACGAACGCACCGGCAAGGAAGATGACTTTTCCGGAGCTGGTGGTGTGCGGGGTTTTGTCAATTTCATCAACAAGGGCAAGACGATTCTCAACCCGAATGTCTTTCATGCCATGGGCGACCGCCAGAGCGACCAGAACACCAACATCGGTGTCGAAGTCGCAATGCAATGGAACAGCGGGTACAACGAACAGGTACTGTGCTTCACCAACAACATCCCGCAACGCGATGGTGGTACCCATCTGACCGGCTTGCGCGCCGCCATGACGCGAGTGATCAACAAGTACATCGACGACAGCGAACTGGCCAAGAAGGCCAAGGTGGAGGTCACCGGCGACGACATGCGCGAGGGCTTGTGTTGTGTATTGAGCGTCAAGGTTCCCGAACCCAAGTTCAGCAGCCAGACCAAGGACAAACTGGTCAGCAGCGAGGTGCGCGGGCCGGTGGAGGACATCGTCAGCAAACTGCTGTTCGACTACCTGCAGGAGCGGCCCGCCGACGCCAAGATCATCGTTGGCAAGATCATCGAGGCCGCCAGGGCGCGCGAGGCGGCGCGCAAGGCGCGCGACATGACACGCCGCAAAGGCGTTCTGGATGGCATGGGACTGCCCGGCAAACTCGCAGACTGCCAGGAGAAGGATCCTGCCTTGTGTGAGATCTACATCGTCGAGGGCGATTCGGCCGGTGGCTCGGCCAAGCAGGGCCGTGACCGCAAATTCCAGGCGATCCTTCCCCTGCGCGGAAAGATCCTGAACGTGGAGAAAGCGCGTTATGAAAAGCTGCTGACCAGCAACGAAATCCTGACCCTGATCACCGCCCTGGGAACCGGTATCGGCAAAGCCGGCGGAAGTACCGGGAACGACGATTTCAACGTGGCCAAACTGCGTTACCACCGCATCATCATCATGACCGATGCCGATGTGGATGGCGCCCATATCCGTACCCTGCTGCTCACTTTTTTCTATCGCCAGATGCCGGAGCTGGTCGAGCGCGGACATATCTACATCGCCCAGCCACCCTTGTACAAGGTCAAGGCCGGCAAGGAAGAGCTCTACCTCAAGGATGGGAACGCGCTCGACAGCTTCCTGATGCGCATCGCGCTGGTCAATGCCTCGGTGTTCACGGGTGGAGACACCGGAACGGTCATTGCCGGAGACACGCTGGCCGAACTCGCCCGCAAGCACCAGGTGGCGCAGGCCGTGATTGCGCGTTTGCACAACTTCATGGATGCCGAGGCCCTGCGTGCGGTTGCTGATGGTGTGGCCCTGAATCTGGATACCGTGGCCGATGCAGAACGGTCGGCTGCCGCGCTGCAGTCCAGACTGCCGGATGCCGAGGTTGCCGGCGAGTTCGACCATCGCACTGACAAGCCCATTTTGCGCATCAGTCGACGTCACCATGGCAACGTCAAGAGCAGCGTGCTGACGCAGGATTTCGTCCATGGCGCCGACTATGCCGCGCTGGCAGAGGCCGCCAATACCTTCAAGGGACTGTTGCGCCCGGGAGCCAAGGTGACCCGTGGTGAGGGTGAGCGGCAAAAAGAGGAAAAGGTCGATGATTTCCGGGAAGCCATGGCCTGGCTGATCGCCCAGGCAGAGAACGCAACCTCTCGCCAGCGCTACAAAGGACTCGGAGAAATGAACCCGATGCAGTTGTGGGAGACCACCATGGATCCCACGGTGCGCCGCCTGTTGCGGGTGCAGATCGACGATGCGATCGAGGCGGATCGGGTGTTCACGATGCTGATGGGCGACGAGGTCGAGCCGCGGCGCGAGTTCATCGAACTCAACGCCCTGCGCGCGGGCAACATCGACGTCTGAACTTGCCGTCCTAGCGCCGGCTCGCAGAAGCCGCCGACGCCGGCGGTACCACCCCGCGTGCCAGCAATGGCGCCTGTCGCGCGGTTTCCATGGCCTTGCGAATCTTTTCGGCGTCCTTGGAGCGCAGACCCTCGGCCAGGGCATGGGAGGCATCACCGCGCAGTACTGCGTACTTGCGCAGAATCTCCAGGGTTCTGGCCGACTGGGCCGTCGGTTCCAGCCGCAGGTCGGACAACTCCTCGAAGTTCCCCTGGTATTGGGCCGTGATGCGACTGTCGATCGCTCCGGCGAGTTGGTCGAACGAGAGCCGTTCGCGACGGCCCGAATCCAGCAGGGAATCCCAGCGCTGGCTCAGCACGCGGTCCTCGATCAGGAACTTGCGGATCGCCTGTTGCGCCCGCAGTTCGTCACCCATGCGGTAGCTGGGCGCGGGAAGCCGCATCACGAGCACGACGACGCCAGCGCCCAACATGATGCCCGCAATCGAGCGGCTCCATCCGGATGCCCTGCGCGGGTTGGCCTCCCAGGGCCGGGCCAGGAGCTGCGCGAACAAGGCGCCACACAGAAGACCGCCGACGTGGGCCGCGTTGTCAATGCCGGGGATGACCACACCCATTCCCAGGGTCAACAGCGTGAACACGATGGCTGCGCCGAACAGCCAGCGGAACTCATGGCGCAGCACATGGCGTCGCTCCCGCCACAGGAACACCAGCAGCGCACCGTACAGGCTGAACACGGATCCCGATGCACCACCCGACACCGCCTCGTTGCCCTGCACAACCAGCGAAAGCAGATTGCCGATCACACCGCTGCCCAGATACAGCAAGGCAAACCGCCAGCGGCCATAGAGTTGCTCCATCAGCCGGCCCACATCCCACAGGGCCCACATGTTGAGAGCGAGATGCACCACACCGAAGTGCAGGAACAGGGCGCTGGCGAGGCGCCACCACTGGCCATCCTGCGTGGCGGGGCCGAAGTTCGCGCCCCAGGTCAGTTGTACGGTATTGGAGGTGTGCCACCAGCCGGCGCCGAAGCCCAGCATGGTGACGAACACCAGCACATTGACAACCACCAGGCCCAGCGTGACGGGCGCGTGCCTGGCATTCGCGTGCATCATGTCGGCCAGGCTGGGTGGCGCGGAAGGGCCGGCGGTCGGTATGGCGGGTGTCAAAGCGGTCATGGATGCCTGTATTACAGCCGATCGCGGCGTGTCAGGACGCTGGACGTGGATTCGAAAATCGCGACAATTTGGGGATGAACACGCACACGCCCTCCGTTGTCGCCCCGCTTTCGACGCAGGACGCGACCCGTATCGACGATACCCGCATCGGCGCAGTACGGCCCCTGATCACGCCGGCGCTGTTGCAGGAGTGGTTGCCGGTCCCGCCGCCGGCGCTGGCGCTGGTCGAAAGCAGCCGCAGGGCGATATCGCGCGTCCTGCAGGGAGCCGATGACCGGCTGGTCGTGGTGGTCGGCCCGTGCTCGATCCACAACCATGCGCAGGCGATTGCCTACGCCCAGCAACTCAGGCAGCAGGCGGACACGCTGGCGCCCGACCTGCTGATCGTCATGCGGGTGTATTTCGAAAAGCCGCGCACGACGGTGGGCTGGAAAGGCTACATCAACGACCCGCATCTGGACGGCAGCTTTGCCATCAACGAGGGGCTGGAGATGGCACGGCGCCTGTTGCTCGATGTGCTGGCCCTGGGTTTGCCGGTGGGCACCGAGTTTCTCGACCTGCTGAGTCCCCAATTCATTTCCGATCTGGTGAGTTGGGGGGCGATTGGCGCGCGCACCACGGAAAGCCAGAGCCACCGGCAACTGGCTTCCGGCTTGAGTTGCCCGGTGGGCTTCAAGAATGGCACGGACGGCGGTGTCAAGGTGGCGACGGACGCGATTCAGGCCGCATCGGCGGTTCATGCGTTCATGGGCATGACCAAGATGGGGCAGGCCGCTGTTTTCGAAACCCGGGGCAATGCGGACTGTCACGTGATCCTGCGTGGCGGGAAGGTACCCAACTACAGCGCTGCCGATGTGGCAGCGACCTGCGCCCTGCTCAGGGCGGCCGGATTGCGCGAGCAGGTCATGGTGGATGTATCACATGCCAACTGCAGCAAGCAGCACCGCCGCCAGATCGAGGTGGCGGCCGACGTGGCAGCGCAGATCGCCGCCGGCGAGCGGCGCATCATCGGTGTGATGGTCGAAAGCAACCTCGAGGAAGGGCGCCAGGATATTGTTGCTGGAACCCCGCTACTGCCAGGGGTTTCGGTCACCGACGCCTGCATCAGCATGGCGCAGACGGTACCGGTGTTGGAGGGCCTGGCGCAGGCGGTGCGCGCGCGGCGCGCCGCAAACGCCGCGCCTTGACGCGAGCACGGCGCATGATCTTCAAGGAACTCGACGCGCTGAATTGGCAGGACCAGGCAGTCGTCGCGCGCCGGACAGCCGACGAGCAGATGCCCTATTACCTTCGGCGTTTTTTTGGCGATAGCACGCAGGTCGACGTTCTGAACCAGTTGTGTGTATCCACGGGTGGTGTCGTTACCCGCGTCGATCACCTGTTGTTGCATGCCCATGGCCTGGTCGTGGTCGACAGCCACAGTGTTTCCGGGCATCTGCAGGTCGAGGAGGACGGCCGCTGGATGTGTCTGGAGGGCAGTCGGTTGCGCGTCATCCGCTCCCCCGTCACCGAGGCCTACGAGCAGGCGTTGTCGCTCAAGGCGTTTCTGGAGAAGAAGGTGCGGCAGAAAGGCTTCTTTGACAGGGTCGAGCTCGATGTGATGGTCGCGGTTCCGGACACCGACGCGATCCAGTGGCCGCGCAGTGGGGCCCTGGTTGAGGTCTGCAATGCGGATGAAGTTACCAGGCTTGTCAATGACCGGGTCAACCAGTACCGCAGGCCCGGGGTGGGTCCGGGGCGTCTGGTGCCGGAACAGCGCCGCCGCCTGGCCGAGTTCCTGGTGCTCAAGCATCGCCCGCAACTCGTGCTTCGGCGCGCGGATCTGGCGGGGAGTTCGGCCGGCGACGGGTAACATCTGCCAGTCTGTCCAAGAGGTTGTTGCATGCCATGGTGTTGAAGGAGCTCGATCCGTTCTACGGCCGGACCCAGGAAGAGATCGCCGGGCGCATCGCGCAGGACCGGATGGCCTACCATTTGCGCCGCTTTTTCGGAAAGAGCGAGGAGATCGATGTCCTCAACTACCTGCGTGTGGGCTCCGGCACAGCGGTCGCCCATGTCGATCACCTGGTGCTGCATCCCTACGGGCTGCTGGTAGTGGAGCGCGAAAACCTGGTCGACCGGGTCCAGATCAAGGACGACGGCCAGTGGCTGCGCTGGCGCAACGATGCGTCGACCGAGATGCGCTCTCCCATCACCCGGGCCTACCTGCGCGCACTGTCGCTCAAGGCCTTCCTGGACAAGAACGTCAAGCAGAAGGGGTTCTTCGAAGCTGTCGAGCTCGACATCCTGGTGGCGGTGCCCGATACGAATCTCATACAGTGGCCCACCATGGGGCCGCTGGTGGAGGTGTGCAATGCGGCTCAGGTCTACGAGCGAGTCAACCACCGGGTGATGCAATGCCGCCGCGCGGCGACCGGCCCGGGCCTCCTGACCGGATCCGAGCGCCGCCGGCTGGCCGAGTTCCTACGTTCCCTGCACCGGCCCCTGGCCAAGGTGCCGCCGCTTTCCTGACCCAGTGCGCCTGCGCCATGATCTTCAAGGAACTCGATCCATTTCGGGGCGGCGCAGCGGATGTCGCGGCCCGGTATGTCGCTGACCGGATGGCCTACTACCTGCGTCGCCATTGCCGCCACAGCCATGCGGTGGATGTGCTCAATGGCCTGTGTGTGCCGTCGGGCAACACCTTTGCCATGGTGGACCATTTGCTGTTGCATTCGTACGGGCTTCTGTTGATTGCGCGCGAATCCGGTGCTGAGGCGGTCCAGATCGATAGTGGCGGGAGCTGGCAGCGCTGGAGTGAAGGCCGGCTGGTCGGCATGGGGTCGCCGATCACGCGGGCCTATGTGCAGGGCCTGTTGTTGAAGTCGTTTCTCGATCGCCGGGTGCAGCAGCGCGGGTTTTTCGACCGGCTGGAACTGGATGTGCTGGTGGTTGTCCAGGATGAGGTGGAGATCACCTGGCCTGAGACCGGGCCGCTCGCCGAGGTCTGCAAGCGCGACGATGTGTTTGACCGTGTCGATCGGCGACTGGCGCAGTGCCAGGCCGCCGCAAGTGCGCCGGGGACGCTCACCGAAGTCGAGCGCCAGCTCCTGGGGGACTTCCTGTGCCGCTCGCACCGCCCGCAGATATGAAGCTGCTCGTCAAGGCCTTGTGGCTGGTGCTGGGTGGAGTCGTGTTTTTTGCGTTCGCCGGGCTGGTGGTGGTATGGGCACCCGACAAACCGGTCGACACCCTCAAGGTGAGATGGGCCGGCGCGCCGTCGCAGTTCGTTCAGGTTGACGGCCTGCCGGTGCATCTGCGCGACGAAGGGCCCCGGGACGACCCGCTGCCGGTGGTGCTGGTACATGGCACCTCGGACAGCCTGCATACCTGGGATGGCTGGGCGGCGGCGTTGAGCAGCCGGCGCCGGGTGATCCGTTTCGACCTCGCCGGTTTTGGCCTCACAGGCCCTGATCCGAACAACGACTATTCCATTGCGCGTTATGTGCGCCAGGTTGGCGCGGTGCTCGACCATCTCGGCGTGCAGCGGGTGGTGCTTGGCGGGAATTCGCTGGGTGGCCAGATTGCCTGGGCGACAGCGCTGGCGATGCCGCACCGGGTGGCACAACTGGTGCTCGTGGACGCGGGCGGGTACGCCCTGCCGCCGCAGGAAGTACCGGTGGGCCTGCTGGTGGCCCGGGTCCAGGGTGTGCGCCGCGTGATGGAATACGTGTTGCCACGGGGGATGGTGCTGGCCAGTGTGCGCAATGTGTATGGTGATCCCGCGAAAGTGACGCCTGATCTGGTGGACAGGTATTACGATATGGCCTTGCGCGCTGGCAACCGGCGTGCATTGGGTTACCGGATGGATGTGGTCATGGCGGATGAATCGGCGCGCATCAAGTCACTGGCGCAGCCGACGTTGATCCTCTGGGGTGGACGCGACCGCCTGATTCCATTGCAGTCCGGTCAGCAATTCGCACGGGATGTGGCGCATTCCCGGCTGGTGGTTTTCGGGGATCTGGGCCATTTGCCCCAACAGGAAGACCCGCAGCGGACGGTGCGAGAATTGCAGCGCTTCCTGGACGGGGGACTGGCTAACTGAGGGACGGAGCCGATGGGTGAAAAGACAGTGCCGGAACTGGCGAGGGATACGCTGAAACAGCTGGTTGTCAGGAAACTGGCGCCGACCCCGGCCAATTACCAGGCGATCTACAGCGAAATCAGCGGCGTGCGGATCGAGCCGCAGTTTCCGGTCGAGCAGTTGCGCCGAATTGCCCACGACCTGCCGGCCAAGACCCCCGGACAACAAAAGCAGCGCAGTCTGTTCGAGTACGCGGTGACCCAGCTGAACTGGGACGGTGTCTACAACGCCCTCCTCGCATACGCCTGCTTCGTGCCCAAGGCGGGCAGCGAAACATCCGGTTTTGGGGCCCTGGGTCCGAGTGAGGCTGCGCCACTGGTCCAGGTGGCGCCGAGCAGCCCCGTGGCACCGGCCTTGACGGTGGATTTTCTTGAGCAGATCGCACGCCTGATCGAGTTCGCGCGGCCGGCATTTGGTACGGAAGACGCGCGTTTTGCCGAGCAGACCCAGGAATTGCTGGGTGTGATGCGCCAGCCCGGTGTGGACGTCGTGCGGGTCAAGCAGATGCTCAGTACCTTTGGCCACCGGGTGTCGTTCGCGGCCGAGGATCAGGCGGAGATCAAGTCCACGCTGCTGCACCTGTTGCGATTGATCATGGAGAACATCGGCGAGCTGAGCATCGACGACCATTGGCTCAAGGGGCAGGTGGAGGCCCTGATGAGTGCGGCGACTCCTCCCCTGACCCTGCGCCGGCTCGATGATGTAGAGCGCCGCCTGCGCGACGTGATGCTCAAGCAGGCGGAGGCCAAGGGCCGGGCGGTCGAGGCGCAAAAAGAAATGCGCCTGATGCTCGGCACCTTCATCGAACGTCTGTCGCTGATCACCGATTCCACCAGTGCGTTTGGCGGAAAGATGGAGGAAAACGCCCGCCTGATCGAGCACGCAACCAGCCTGGAAGAGTTGGCGCCGGTGCTGAAAGAGGTCGTCAGCGCCACGCGCACCATGGCCAGTGATACGCTGCAAGCCCGTGACGAGTTGCGGGGCATGCGTGAACGCGCCGAGGCCACCGAGGCGGAGATCGTCAAGCTGCACATGGAACTGGACCGGGTCAGCGCGCAGGCGCGCCACGATCCGTTGACCGGGGCGCTCAATCGCAAGGGGCTCGATGAGGCGGTCAACCGCGAGGTTTCGAACATGCGCCGCAAGGAAACGCCCCTGTGCATGGCCCTGCTGGATATCGACAACTTCAAGATCATCAACGACAACCTGGGGCATACGACCGGGGACCAGGCGCTGGCACATCTGGCACAGGTGGCGCGGG
>Ga0335397_10012409_pt1 | contig 10427 bp, 10 predicted proteins | sample MAT04_FD_205740 | JGI IMG/M metagenome (GOLD analysis project Ga0335397, IMG submission 205740) | Freshwater microbial communities from Lake Fryxell liftoff mats and glacier meltwater in Antarctica - MAT-04 (spades assembly) (version 2) ...
CGGTGTCGACGAGGCACCGGCTGGTCTCGATCGGCAGCACGACGAAGGTGGCGTCGACGATGATGCCGGTGAGGCCCATCCCGCCGATGGTCGCCCACCACAGCGCCGGGTCGGAGGCTGCGGTGATCGTGCTGCGCTCACCGTCGGCGGTCAGCAACGTCATCGAGCGCAGGTGGGCGCCGAAGGAACCGTCGACATGGTGGTTCTTGCCATGGATGTCGCTGGCCACAGCGCCTCCCACCGTGATGAACCTGGTTCCGGCGGTGACCGGCACGAACCACCCTCGCGGCACGAGGTGGCGCAGCAGTTCGTCGAATCCGACACCACCACCCGCTGTCACCTCGCCACGGGCTACGTCGAGCACGATCGGCCCCGGTCGCAACTGCACCACGGTGCCGCCACCGTTCTGTGCCGGGTCACCGTAGGCCCGCCCGAGGCCACGGGCGATGATGCCGCGCGACGCTGCCAGATCGGCCAGGGTCGCGGCATCGAGCTCGGTGTCGGCAGCGTCGACGAGCTGCGCGACCGATGGCGCGGTTCGTCCCCATCCGGCCAGTTCGACTCGTCGGGATCTCACGGGAACGACGATACGCCTAGTACGGCCAGTCCGGGACGGGGCGCCCGAACCGTCCGAGCACCTTGCCGAGGCCCAGCGTGAGCGCGACCTTCAGCGCCAGGTTCTTGACGAACCAGGGCAACTGGGCGAGTTGCCGTGCAACGTTGCCCGCTCGGGCGCGCAGGCCTGCTGGCTGATCCGCACGGTAGATCGTCATCGATCGGGAGCGGCCGACGTAACGGAATCGCGACCCCACCAGCAGCTCGCGCAGGATGGCAATGGTGACCCCCAGCGACGAGAACGAGTCGTGGACGAGCATGGTGCCGCCGTCACTCACGCGGGCTCCCCAGTCGCGGATGTCCGCTCGGGCGGGCGCATAGCGGTGGGCCCCGTCGATGTACAGCACGTCGATGGCGCCAGTGACCTCACCGAGCGCGGCGTCGGAGAACATTCGCAGGTGACGCACCCGTTCTGCCACGCCGGCACGCTCGAGGTTCGCGACGAACGTGGCGTGGTCGTCGGCGGCTGCATCCTCGAAACCATCGATTTCCTGCGGCCCCCGGTCGTTGCCGGCGTGGGGGTCGATCGCGATCACGACGACGTCTGGTGGCGCTGCGCTCGCCAACACGATGGTCGACCGACCCTGGAAGCTTCCGATCTCCACGATGACGCCATGGTCGGGGCACCCGACTGCGGCGTCGTAGAGCGTGGACGCCTGCCCAGGCGACATCCATCCTCGTACGTCGGCGACACGGGCGGACACCGTGGCGAGATCGGGGCGCGATTCACGAGACATAGACGGCGAGACCATAGACGATCACCCAGCACAACCCGAGGAACTGCAGGAGCCGGTCGCTGGCGAACACTTCTTCCGGCGCAGCACCGCCGCCCTGTTCCAACACCAGCAGATAGCGCATCAGCGCCATCAGCATCGGCACGATCGACAGCTCGTACAGCGGCCAACCGCTTCCCGCTGCCTCGCTGGTCTCGAACGCCCACACGCAGTAGCTGATCAACACCCCGGCGAGGCTGACCGACAGCAGGATCCGCAGGTAGCCGACCGAGTACACCTCGAGCGTGGCCCGGGTCCCGGCGGCGTCACCCACCTCGTTCAGCTCGGCGTAGCGCTTGCCGACCACGATGAAGAGCGAACCGAAGGTGATGCACAGCACGAACCATCTCGACATGGGCACGTCGACCGCCACTGCGCCGGCGGCGGCGCGTAAGACGAAACCAGCGGCCACCGTGACCACGTCGACCACGGGCACGTGTTTGAGATGCATCGTGTACGCAATCGTGATGACGACGTAGGTGGCCACCACCGCCACCGTCTGCCAGCGCCCGGTGGCTGCCGCAAGAGCGAGGGCGATGATCGGGAAGGCCACACCGGCGATGCGAGCCACACCGACCGACAGTTCACCTGATGCGATCGGACGGTTGCGTTTGGTGGGATGGCGGCGATCGGCCTCGACATCGAGGAGGTCGTTCCAGATATAGATACCGCTGGCAGCGAAACAGAACGACACGAACGCGACCACGGCGAGCAGCAGGTTGTCGCCCTCGTCGAGCACGCCGGCTGCGCCCGGCGCAGCGAACACCAGCACGTTCTTCAGCCATTGCTTGGGCCGAGACTCGCGCAGCAACGCCCTCAGCATGGCGGGTGCCCGTGGATGCTCGGTGGACAGGTCATGGCGTCGGTGACGGTAGCTGGCCATCGGTCCCGATTCGGGCATGTCATCCGGGCATCTCGCCACGACCGACCCAGTGCGCCTCGTCGGCGTCGGCGAGCAGTTCGCGGTCGCCGATCGAGTCGCCGTAGGCGCTGAGGTGTACAGCTTCGCGTCCGCCCACGTGCTGGTCGAGCCATTCGTGCAGTCTGACGACCTTCTCCGGGCCCCGGCAGTTGGGCCCGTCGAGTCGGCCGGTGAGGTGTCCGTCGACATCGACCTCCAAACGAGCCGCTACAACGTCGTGCGCACCGAGGAGTTCGGCCAACGGTCGCAGGTACACCTCGAACGACGCCGAGACCAGAACCACCGCATCGCCGTTGTCCACGTGTGCGCTCAGCGACTCGACGACGTCGTCACGCAAGCCGCTGTCGTAGACCTCGCGAGCGAAGACCGCGGCATCGGCCTCGACCACGGCGAGCGGCAACCCCCGGAAAGTGGCGGCAGCGCTAACTGCCTTCAACGCGTCACGGTCACGACGAACACCTGCGCGCGCCAACGACAGCGGCGATCGCAGCATCCGGGCCACCAGCGTGGGTGTTCCCACGGTTCGCCGCAGGAACGGCACCACGCAATCGGCCGTTGTCAGGGTGCCATCGACGTCGAACGCCGCCACTCGGAGGCGATCGATGCCGCCGTTGCCGTCCGTCACGTCAGATGTGCCGGGATGGCAGCGAGTGCATCCCAGTAGCTCGGCCAACTCTTCGACACGACCGCCGGGTCGCCGATCTCGATGCCGTCGACCACGAGGCCGAGCACTCCGAACGCCATGGCGAGTCGGTGATCGTGGTGGGTCCCGAGCCGGGCACCGTGGAGGAGATCGGTCGGTTCGATCAGGAGGCCGTCGGGCACGACGCTGACCAGTGCCCCCGTCTTGGCCAGTTCCGCAGCCAGGTCGCCCAACCGGTCGCTCTCCTTGCCCCGAATGAAGCCGACGCCACTGATGCGAGTGGGGGTGACCGCCTGTGTGGCGACCACCGCCAGCGTCGGCACGAGGTCGGAGATGTCGGCCATGTCGACGTCGATGCCGCGCAGCGGTGTGTCGCTGCGACGCATCACCACCGTGTCGGTGGGGCCAGCGGTGACGATGCAGCCCATCGAGGCGAGGATGTCGACGAATCTGGCGTCGCCCTGCACCGACGTGGTGCCGAGGCCGGCCACGCTCACGGCGCCACCCACCATGGCTGCGGCCGCCAGCGGATAACTGGCAGAACTCGCGTCGGGCTCGACGACGTACTCGGACGCTCGATACTCGCCGGGTCCGACGGTGACGTGTCGGTCCTTGATCTCCACGTCGGCGACCCCGAATGCAGCCATCACCGACTTGGTGATCTCCAGGTACGGGCGCGACACCAGGCCCGACGACAACCACAGCTTCAGCCCGCCCGGGATGTACGGGGCGATCAGCATCAATGCCGTCACGTACTGGCTGGACACATCACCCGGCATCACCACGGCATCGGCACGCTGCAGCGGACCGGACACGGTGACGGGCAGGTGCCCGGCGGTCTCGCCGTGCACCACCGTGGCCCCGAGCGCTCCCAGCGCGTCGTGCAACGGCCCCATCGGGCGCGCGCGCAGCGGTGGCAGTCCGTCGACGGTGTATTCCCCCACCCCGAGGGCGCAGAGCGCCGTCACGAACCGTGAGGTGGTGCCCGCCAAACCGGCTTCGAGCCGCAACGGCCCGCGAGTCAGCGCGGCACCGGTTCCGATCACGTCGGCGATCCGATGGACGCCGTCGACGCGCACCCCTATGCCGCAGCCGAGACGCTGGAGGCAGTCGATCATCGCAACGGTGTCGTCACCGGGGGCCACTCCGACGATCTCGCTGGAGCCATCGGCCAGCGCAGCACACACGAGGGCTCGGTTCACGATGCTCTTCGACGGTGGCACCGTCACCTGGGCGATCACCGGGCCATCGGCCCGGCGCACGCAGTAGCTCGTCGCGCCGCCAGCGTCGCTGGTGTGCCCAGTGCTCACGACAGCGACTGCACGGCCGGACGGAACCCACGTGCCAGGAGCCCACCGCGGAAGAGTTCGACCATCGCCCGGTCCACGAGAACAACGACCACACCCCGGGTGCTCTCGACCACGTGGACGACTTCGAAGCTGGCGATGTTGACGCTGAGTTCGGCCGCCAACGTGAACACCTCGGCAGCTGCGCCGGCGCGGTCGGGAATCGGGATGCGAACCTCGGAGAGTGCGTCGGGGTGCACCACCCGATTCGGCAGGTTCACCCGTGCTTGACGCGCCGCGGTGAGCCGTGCGTAGAGCGCATCACGGTCGTCCGAGCTGATGATGTCGCGCATGTCGCCGAGGCCGGCGATGAGTTGATCGAGCACCCCGACGATCGCGGTGCGGTTCTCGGCGCAGATGTCGAGCCAGATACCCGGACGCCCGCTGGCCACCCTGGTCATGTCACGGAACCCGCCGGCGGCGAGTCGCAACAGGGCCGCATGCTCCTCGGCACGTTCGCTGGCCAAGCCCATCAGCGTCGCTGCAGTCAGATGGGGAACGTGACTGACGACGGCGACCAGTTGATCGTGACGCTCCGGCGTCAATGCCACCACTTCGGCACCGAGCGACGCGACGATGGATGCCACCTGGGCGAATACCGTGTCGTCGCTGTCGGGCCCGGGAGTCAGCACCCACACCGCCCCCTCGAACAGGTCGCCCTGGGCGCCGTCGAGCCCATCGAGCTCGGAACCCGCCATTGGATGACCACCGACGAACCTCGTGTCAGCAGCAGCGGCACAGATGGCTGCCTTCACACTGCCGACGTCGGAGACCGAACCACTCGTCTCCGCCAGCGCTCGCTCGACCTGATCAGCAGCAGCCAGTACCGGAACCGCCACGAAGGTGATCTCTGCTGCGACGTCGACCCCGAGCGCATCGACGACTCCTCGATCGAGCGCTGCGTCGGCAGTGGGACGGTCGATGTCGTCGCCACTGATGTGCCATCCCTGCCGGCGCAGGCCGAGCGCAACCGATCCTCCGATCAGGCCCAGCCCGATGACGTTGGCGCGACGCACCGGAGCCGGGGTGTCAGTCACGGGGCTCGATCGTACCGGTGGGCCCGCGTGGTGGTGCCCCAGCGACTGCCTCCGACACGGCCTCCGACACTGCCTCCGACACTGCCGTGGTCAACGCACGCCACTCGTCGGTGGTCAGTTCGCGCCATGCCCCTGGCTGCAACGAGCGATCGCTGATCGGTCCGATACGCGTTCGCACCAGTCGGGTGATCTGGTGGCCGACCGCTTCGCACATCCGTCGGATCTGGCGGTTGCGTCCCTCGTGGATCGTGATGCGCAGCACTCCGGGCTCTGGCTGCGACACCTTGGCCGGGGCGGTCAACCCGTCGTCGAGCGTCACACCTTCTCGGAGCAGTCGGACCGATCCGGCCGACACCGCCCCGCCGGTGACCTCCACCAGGTACTCCTTCTCGATGCCGTGCGACGGGTGGGCGATCCGGTTCGCCAGATCACCGTCGTTGGTCAACAGCAGCAGCCCTTCGGTGTCGACGTCGAGGCGCCCCACCGAGAACACCCGGGGTTCGCTCGGCACGATCTCGACCACCGTGGGTCGCTGGTGCGTGTCACGAGACGTGGTCACCACGCCGCTCGGCTTGTTGAGCAGGTAGTACACGAGGTCGGGGCGGACCCCGATGGGTGCTCCGTCCACGGCGACGAGATCGCTGTCGGCATCGACGCGACGGCCGAGGATGGCCACCTCACCATTCACGGTGACCCGACCGGCTGCGATCAGGTCTTCACAGATCCGACGACTGCCGTAGCCGGTTGCAGCGAGCACCTTCTGCAACCGGTCGCCTTGCGGTAATTCGGCGCTGCGCTGGGCCATCTGCTCCCACAACGGAGGCTCGGGCTCGTTCACGGCGACTCGATGTCCGGCGCAGCCGTATGAGGTGCCCAGGCGTCCGACAGGGACTCGGAAGCCGATGGCCCGGCGGCGTCAGCGGTGCTGGCGGCCGACACCTCGATCAAGGGAGTGACCCTCAAACCGATCTCGAGTGCTTCGACCACCTCGGCGCTCGGGATGAACTCCGCGATCGGGGGCAGGTCGTCGAGCGAGGCGAGGCCGAGCTTTTCCAGGAACGTCGCAGTGGTGCCGAACAGGACGGCCTGGCCGGGTCCGTTGTCGCGTCCGACCTCGTCGATGTAGCCACGCGCCTGGAGGGTGCGCAACACGCCGTCGGGATCGACGCCGCGGATCGACGCGACCTGCCCACGCGAGATCGGCTGCTTGTACGCCACGATCGCCAAGGTCTCGAGCGCTGCGCCCGACAGCCGTGCACGCTGGTCGTGCAGCAGGAACCGTTCGACGTACGGCGTCAGATCGTCGGCGGTCTGGAACCTCCAACCGCCGGCGATGTTCGCGAGCACGAAGCCGTGGCCGGCCGTGACGTACGACTCGGCCAGTTCCTCGCACCACTGCTCGACCATCACGGTCGGCTCTTCGAGCAACTGCGCGAGCAGTTCGGCTGGCACCGGATCATGGGCCACCATCACGATCGATTCGATCGCTCGTTTGTTCTCGGCGATCCGCTCGTTCGGGCTGGTCGATTCGGTTGCATCGTCGTCCAGCGTGACGTCGTCCAGCGTGACGTCGCCCAGTTCAGCGTCGACGGCGTCGGTCAGCTCGTCACTCATGCAGATCGGCTCATCCCTCGTAGGCGTCGACCAGGATCGCCTCGGTGTCGAAGTCGTCACCGGCACTCCACGTGACCGCGATGTCGCCGAATCGCTCGGGCTGGTCGATCTCGACAGCGCCCTGCTTGTACAGCTCGAGCACGGCGAGGAATCTGATGATCACCTCGATGCGGTCGGCGAGATCGGCGGTGAGGCGCCGGAACGTGATCGTGCCGACGCGAGGCAGCTCGTCGAGCAGTTCCGCTACTGCGTCAGCCACGGTGGTGGTGATCGCAGTGACGTGGTAGAGGTCGACGACCGGGACCGGCTTCGGTGTGAGCGCCCGGATCGCAGCGTTGCGCAGGCTGGTGATGGTGGTGCCTTCGAGCATGTCGGGCACGACGTGGGCGAAACGGTCATCAGGGCCCACGATCCGCGGGAACGACAGGTTTGCGTCGTCGGCGAGCCTCGAGAAGATCTGCGCAACGTCTTTGAACGTCTTGGCTTCGAGCAGGCGGGCGAGCAGCATGTCGCGCTCTTCCCACAGGGCGAACTCTTCGTCGAGGTCGATGTCGGTGGGGTCCGGTAGCAGGCGGCGAGCCTTCAGTTCCACGAGCGTGGCTGCGATCAGCAGGAACCCGGTTGCCACGTCGAGGTCGAGGAACTGCATTCGCTCGATCTCGACGAGGTACGCGTCGACGATGCCGGACAGATTGATCTCGTAGATGTCGACCTGCTCGCGCAGGATCAACTGCAACAACATGTCGAACGGCCCCTCGTACACGGGGGTGGACACCGTGGTTCCAGTCGGGGTTCCAGTCGGGGTTCCAGTCGGGGTTCCAGTCGGGGTTCCAGTTGGGGTTCCAGATCGGGTTCCAGACCGGGCGCCGGAGGGGATTGCAGTGACAGAGGACATCGCGCCCAACCTACCGGAGCGACACCAGTGCCACGGAGTATCGTCAGCGCCCGTGAACACTGCGGCCGAACCCCTCCCGAGCCCGCGCGCCACGCGTGTGCTGTCGTGCATGCAGCCCACCGGCGACGTGCACCTCGGCAACTACCTCGGGGCGCTGCGGAACTGGGTGGCCGGGCAGCACGATTGCGACGCATTTCACGGCATCGTCGACCTCCATGCGCTCACGGTCATCGACCAACCGGGTGTTCTCGGGCGTCAGACGACATCGCTGGCGGCCATGTTCTTCGCCATCGGGCTCGACCCCGACGTGGCCACGGTGTTCGTGCAGAGCCACGTACCCGAACACAATCAGTTGGGATGGATCATGGAATGCACGGTGAGCTTCGGCGAGCTGTCGCGGATGACCCAGTTCAAGGACAAGAGCGCCAAGCGAGAACACGAATTCGTGTCGGCTGGGTTGTTCACCTATCCGGCGCTCCAGGCCGCCGACATCGTGCTCTACGACGCCAACGAGGTGCCGATCGGCGACGACCAGCGCCAACACGTCGAGATCACCCGCGACGTCGCCATCCGGTTCAACTACCGCTTCGGCGACACGTTCGTGATCCCCGAGGCGGTCACACCTGCCGCTGGTGCGCGGGTGATGAGCTTGCAGGATCCCACATCGAAGATGTCGAAGTCCGACGACTCCGACGCCGGCTGCGTGTACCTCGTCGACGAGCCGAGCGCGGTGATGAAGAAGTTCAAGCGTGCCGTCACCGACTCCGACACCGGGCTCGACGCAGTGCGTTACGACCGTGCCGGGAAGCCGGGTGTGGCGAACCTGCTGGAGATCAACGCTGCGGTCACCGGGCGCACGCCGCAGGAGGTGGCTGACGACTACGAGCAGTACGGCAAGCTCAAGGTCGAGACCGGCGAAGCCGTCGTGGCGGCGCTCGACCCGATCCGCGTCCGCTATCACGAGCTGATGGACGACCCCGGTGAGCTGGCCCGATTACTGCGAGTCGGCGCCGACAAGGCCCGCGAGGTCGCCTCGGCCACCCTCGACCGAGCCCACCGCAACATCGGCCTCCTCCCCACCTGAAACCCCCCGATCCCATGCCCCGACGTTCTCGTGAACTCGTGCGTGGATAGTTCCCGCACGAGTTCACGAGAACGGGCGACCGATCGGCGGATCGTCGGGCTGGCGATCCCGGCGCTCGGTACCTTGGCGGCCGAGCCGCTGTACCGCATCGTCGACACGGCGATCGTCGGCCGTCTCGGCACCGATCAGCTCGCCGGCCTGGCCATTGCAGTCACGCTGCTGGCGTTGGTGGTCGCCGGGTCGAATTTCCTCACCTACGGCACCACCCAGCAGGTGGCGAACCGTCTGGGCGCCGGTCGACCTGACGAGGCAGCCCACATCGGGGTCCAGGCGATGTGGCTGGCCGGCATCGTGTCGCTGGTGGCGGTGCCCGCACTCGTGTTCGGCGCCGGCCCGCTGGCGTCGGCGCTCGGAGCCGACGGCGCGGTCCTCGACTTCGCCGTCGAGTACCTGCGAATCGCAGCTGTCGGGGTGCCGTTCGTGTTGATCGCGCTGGCGGCACAGGGAGTACAGCGTGGGGCGTCGGACTACCGCACGCCGCTGGTGATCCTCGTGGCGTCGAACGTCGCCAACCTGGTGATCGAGTTGGTGCTCGTCTTCGGGTTCGACATGGGAATCGCCGGTGCCGCGTGGTCGACGGCGGTTGCACAGGCGGGAGCCGGTGTTGCGTTCCTCGTCGTGATCCGCCGTCGTCTCGCTCCCGCCCGGCACCGGTGGCCCCGTCGGGCCGAGATGGCACCCCTGCTCACCGCTGGACGCCATCTCCTGCTCCGCGTCGGCTCGATGCTCGCGGTGTTCACCGGCGCAACAGCGATCGCAGCGCGTGTCGACGACGCCACGCTCGCCGCGCATCAGATCGCGATCACGATGTTCCTGTTCCTGGCGCTCGTCCTCGACGCCCTGGCCGTGCCCGCCCAGACCCTGGTAGCGGAGGAGCTCGGCCACGACGGCTCGGGCGCGGCGGAACTCGCCCAGCGGGTCGTACGGCTGTCGCTCGTGGCCGCCGCCATGATCGCCCTGGTCGTCGCTGCGACATCACCGCTGCTCCCGCACGCCTTCAGCAACGATCCGGCCGTGATCTCGCGAGCCACGTCGGCACTGCTGTTCCTCGCCCTACTCGTGCTCCCGGGCGCCATCGCATTCGCCGACGACGGCGTGCTGATCGGTGCCGGCGACTACCGATTCCTCGGCATCGCGGCGTTCGGGTATCTCGTTGCGGTGCTGCCGATCGCCGTCGCCGTGCTCGCGACGCCGTCACTCGGAATCGCCGGGATCTGGATGGGGCTCGTGGTGTGGATGACCCTGCGTGCCATCGTGAACACGCTGCGGGTCCGACGGGTACTTCCCGTCTCACTCAGCTCGTCGACAGCCTGAGGCCTGTCAGCCCGCGGATCACGAACGTCGGGTGATACACCGGATCGCTCGCCAACGTCAGCTCGGCAAAGCGGTCGACGATGCCGGCAACCGACTGGGTGAGTTCCTGTCGAGCCAACGGAGC
>Ga0335397_10012410_pt1 | contig 10427 bp, 6 predicted proteins | sample MAT04_FD_205740 | JGI IMG/M metagenome (GOLD analysis project Ga0335397, IMG submission 205740) | Freshwater microbial communities from Lake Fryxell liftoff mats and glacier meltwater in Antarctica - MAT-04 (spades assembly) (version 2) ...
ACTTGACAAAGGTTTTGGTGTGGCAATTAATCCAAAAGAAAACTCTGTAGATTGGGTTTTTTCTTATGGCGACATAGTCAATCTGTATTTAAACAATGAGCTTTCCACAAAATCAGACACTATTGAAATTGAAAATGAAGTGACAATAGAAAAAGATGAAAAATTTCTAATAGCTCAGCCTTCAGAAACATATTTACCAAGTCAAGCACGACAAGCTTTAAAAACTTTTTTGAAAAGTATCGGAATTAATCGACCAAAAATTATGATGGTTTGTCGCACAATTAAAGGGCAAGTTATTCAAGAATTGGCATTTAATATTTTTCGTGAAGATTTTCAATCAATCGACCAACTCAACTACCGACTAAAGCAAATTAGTTGGTTTCTACCAAGACATTATGTTGTTCTTTCAGTTCCTAATGAATCGAATTTTACAACACATTTTGCAGACTTATAGAATGACAGAAAGGTATGCTGCTAACAAAGGTATTGCTGCAAGCAGGGCAGTTGTTATCTTCGGCTGCAGTTTGCTATCAGCTTCGGTTTGGGCAGCAAACACCTTTGGGCTTTTGTTTGTAATCTTTTACTTTTATATCTTTATTCAGCAGCGGTTGGGGGCGGACACAGCAATTAATTCCCTGCCTTTTGCCCCGGTTGGTCAAGGATAAATTATAAAAGAGTCACCAGCCTCGGCGTCTCACGAGAGTGGAGACCTACCAACGAAGGCAAGGCATCTTTGCCTCGGTTGCTCAACGATAAATTATAAAAGCGAAACAAACCAACGCACAGCCGAGGCATAATCTCCGAACAGCCGACCAAGTTCAGATAAACTTAACCGAAAGTAAGTTCTAGATTGAAGGTGATGTGTTACTTCAAACCTGCCTTCTACAAGCTCCGACTGACATTTTAAGTAGGTATAAGATTACGCTATTTTTATATAAATCAACTCTACGGATTAGTAGAAAAAATACTTGCTTCTTTCACCAATACTCTTCTGTTTAATTTTAATGTAGCAATTATATATTCTGCAAAATCTTCAGGGTGCATTACTCGCTCAGCATCGCCGGTTATTAAATTAGCACTTTGTGAAAGCTCCGTAACAATAGTACTTGGCGCCAGTGTAGTTACACGTATATTATGTTTCCGTACTTCCTGCATTAAACTTTCACCTAACCCAAATACACCAAATTTAGATGCACTGTATGCGCTGGTTACTGCTCCACCATTTTTACCGGCAGTAGAAGAAATATTTATTATATCTCCTGTTTGTCTTTCTATCATTTGCGGTAATACGGCACGGGTGGTATAATACACACCAAACAAATTAACCTTCACAATATTCTCCCAATCTGCAGGTTCCATTTCCATAAATTTTGCAAAAGTACCTGTGCCAGCATTGTTTATTAAAATATCTACAAGTCCTAATTCGGCTTCAATTTTTTCAACTGCTGCAATCACCTGTTCCATTTTACTTATGTCAGCTATGCCGTAACTAACTTTTACACCCAAAGCTTTTATTTCTTCGGCTACTACTTTTAAATCATTTTCGGTACGTGCTATCAAACCTACATGTACACCTTCTTTAGCCAAAGCTATGGCCACCGCTTTTCCTATCCCTTTACCGGCCCCGGTTACCAGTGCTATTTTTCCATATAATGATTGCATATTAATATTTTTGTAAAGATAGACATCATCAAATCTTGAACCGAATTAAAGAGACAAGTTTGCAGCGTTAAATAATCTTAATTTTACCACATGAAGAGTATTGTTCTGAAAAAAAATATTAGTCGAAGGGTAGAGAGTGGGCACCCATGGATTTTTGCCAATGAAGTAAACACAGCCAAAGAAAAAGATACCAATGCAACACCCGGTGAAATTGTAGATGTTTATACTTTCGATAAAATATTTATTGGAAAAGGTTATTACAATCCGCAATCGCAAATATCTGTGAGGTTACTCACACGGGATAAAAATGAAACCATTAACGAAGATTTTTTTTACAGAAAAATTAAACAGGCCTGGGAGTACCGCCAAAAAATTGGGTATGTTGAAAACTGTCGCCTTGTTTTTGGCGAAGCGGATGATTTACCTCAATTGATCATAGATAAGTTTAATGATTATTTTGTGATACAGACGTTGGCGCTTGGTATAGATGTATGGAAACCTGCAATAGTAAAGGCTTTGAACAAACTGTTTACACTTAAAGGTATTTATGAGCGCAATGATGTGCCGGTGAGAGAACTGGAAGGAATGGAGCAGCACAAAGGTTTTTTGTCAGAAGAATTTGATACAAATATTATTATTACTGAAAAAGCGTTTGATGATAGTAATGGTGGTATTAAAATGCATATTGATATTGCCAACGGGCAAAAGACGGGCTACTTTTTAGACCAGCAGGATAATCGTTTTGCCATCAGGCATATTGTAAAAAATGCTGATGTGCTTGGTGTATTTTGCTACACTGGCTCATTTGAAATAAGTGCGGCACATTATGGTGCAAAATCTGTATTAGGGTTAGATATTTCGCAGAGCGCAATAGATATGTGCAACAAAAATGCAGCACTAAATGGACTGGAAAGTATTTGTACTTTTGAATGTGTAAATGCCTTTGATGTACTAAAAACAATGAGCAAAGAAGAAAAGCGTTGGGATGTTGTAATGCTTGACCCGCCTTCGTTTGCCAAAAGCAGAAGCAGTATTGATAAAGCCATTGCAGGGTATAAAGAAATAAATTTGCGGGGAATAAAACTGGTAAAACCCGGTGGGTTTTTAGTAACATCCAGTTGTACCAATTTGGTACAGCCACAATTGTTTTACGATATTATTTTAATGGCTGCCAAAGATGCAAAAAGAAGAGTTCGTCAGGTAGTTTTTAATGCACAGTCAGCTGATCATCCAATAATTAGCGGACAGGAAAATACCCATTACTTAAAATTTTTAATTGTGCAGGTACTTTGATTTTAAATACTGTCTTTGCCGGCCGGCAGGAATGAAAACCCGAAGCAAAGAAGTTGCACAAAGTTTTTGTTAAGCATGTCTGCAAAATTCTACAAAGCATTTTTTTTGCTGCCTGCCTTTATTCTTAAAGGAGAGAACTTTTTATAAAGCGGCAGCTTTTACAAAACTTATTTATATAAAGGTTTAAAATTAACGGGTAAAAAATTTGATAATTTTTCGCTAAACCCCCAATATTGCTCAACCATTATATTGCCGGGCTCATAATAAGAACCATCGCTCAAAATATACACTTCAGGTTGGTTTATAAAACGAATATTAGATTTTGGAAATACTGAAATTGTTGAGGGATTAAAAAGGTCTTTGGTAGGGACCTTCTTTTTTTTAGCGTAGGAGATCTGTAGTAATCCTTTAAAAATTAAAACGGCCGTTGTGCTATCGTGCGCATACGTTACACTATCTGTAGATAAAACTTGTGGATGTACGTAATCCATACTATCAGACTGCTTTAAGATACGGCTGTAATAAACAGATGAATCTGAAAAAACCAGGTTACTATTTTGCTTGTACATTTCTTTGTAAATTTTTTTGATGCGCTGCTTTTCTTTATTAACGTAACGCTCTAAAACATTCATGGAAAATCCCTCCTGGCTCAACGTATTTCTGTATAACGATCGCATAAAATGCATCATGCTGCCCTCGTAAGCATATTGCCGGTGATTGTTCCATATTTCTTTTTTTCGTTTGCCCCCTTCCATATTTTTGAAAAATGGAGAACCCATAAAAAATATTTTATTGTGCTTATAATCACAAATAAATTCTTGCATGTCATATACCAGGTTATATCCTAAATATTTATTTTCGATAATCAAAGGTTCAAAAGCATAAGCAGTGAGCAGGTTTTGGTTTTTATTATATACAAATCTTATAACTTCTTTGTTCTTAATAACACAATCTTTTGCACTTTCACCTTGTCCAATAAGGTTATCCATAATAGCTTTACCCCATTTGTTCCAACCATCTTTTTCATAAGATTGTACGATTACATTTTCCAGTTCTGCAGATCTTTGTTTTAATTTAATTTCAATAAAGTTATTTGGATTGCTTGCAGATATGCTGCTTGTAAAGCTTTCATAACCGATACAAGTTGCTACTACTTCAAATTGCTTTGTTGTAAAACCTGATAAATTGAAATTACCTTCCGCATCGGTTGTTGTACCTGTTGTGCTATTGGTAATGTAAACGCTGACCGCCACTAAACCCTTGCCGGTAGCCATATCTGTAACTTTTCCTTTTAAAATATTCTGGGCTAAAATATTTAAAAAAGAAAAAACGGTAATAATTACGGATAAGAAATATTTCATAAAGTAAAATAAATCATGAGGTATTTTACATTTGTTTGGTAATCAAAATTTACATTGCTTTTATAATTGCGTGCCACATAAATCAGTTTACGCTGAATTGAACGTATTAAATATTTTAAACAAAGAGTAAAAAAGAAATAAATCGCACAACGAATTTAAATTTTGTGCTTTGGCAGCTTTTGCAGTAAAAATCATCTGCATTAAAAACACCTGCCAAATATTTATACGCTCCTTATCTCTGCGGTAAAAACTTACTCTAAAATTTCATTGTCCCAATAAATTTTGGTGCAACCCTTTTCTTAGATGCCTGCTCATAACCATACGCAATACCCAACAAGGCAGGCTCAGCATAAGCAATACTCATAAAAGAAATTCCAATGGGTAATTCCTGCACAAGCCCCATCGGTACGGTGATGTGGGGGAAACCGGATATTGCTGCAGGCGATGAAAGTGAAAATCCGGTATCGTAATCGCCGTTAATTAAATCTATACAACCCGCCAAGCCATTTGTTACGCCGCACAAAGCATCTAGGTTATTTGTCTGCATTAAATCTGTTATTATTTTTTGCGAAGAAAATGTTTTTGCCAAAGCATCTTTGTATTCTTTGCTGTTGGTATCTCCTTTGCCATTGCTGTTTATTAATGTTTCATGTTTAAAAAAAGGCATAGCAGTTGGCTCGTGCTCGCTGTTAAATTTAATAACATCTGCCAGCGATTTTATGTTGTTATTGGAGGTAGCCAGGTATTTATTTAGCCCATCTTTAAATTCATACAACAACACATCAAATTCTGCATTGCCCAATTCCCGCAGACTTTTCAGCAACTCTACTTCTACAATAGTTGCCCCCATTTTTTTCATTAATTCAATGGCTTCTTTGTACAAAGCCACCACGCCTTCGTGCCCTTGCAAATGAGATTTTTCTATCCCTATCCTTTTATTTTTTAAACCGTCTTTTTGTAGAAAAACAGTATAGTCTGTAAAAGATTTTCCTTTACTTTCCCTGGTTGCTGCATCTACATTATCTATGCCTGTAAGTGCACCAAGTAAAACGGCAGCATCCCTTACGGTACGTGTCATCGGGCCTGCAGTATCCTGTGTGGCTGAGATTGGTATAATACCCGACCTACTCCACAAACCTACGGTAGGTTTAATGCCAACCAAACCATTTATAGAGGAAGGAGATACTATAGAACCATCCGTTTCTGTACCTATTGCTATGGCGCAAAGATTAGCAGCAGCTGCGGCACCCGAGCCTGCACTGGAACCTGATGGATTGCGGTCTAATATATAAGGACATCTCGTCTGTCCACCCCGGCTGCTCCATCCACTCGTAGATCTGGTAGATCTAAAATTTGCCCATTCACTCAAATTTGTTTTGCCTAATAATACCGCACCCGCCGCCCTTAATTGTTGAACAATGAACGCATCTTTTGATGCAATATTTCCAACGAGTGCTAGCGATCCTGCAGTCGTCATCATTTTATCTCCGGTATTTATATTGTCTTTTATCAATACAGGAATTCCGTGCAATGGCCCACGTATTTTACCCGCTTTTCTTTCTTTATCCAAAGCTGTTGCAATGGCTACTGCATCAGGATTTAATTCGATCACAGCATTTATTTTTGGTCCTTTTTTATCAATTTCTTTTATTCTTTTTAAATACATGTTGGTGAGAGAGACTGCAGTTGCCGCACCGGTTTGCATTTTTTGCTGGAGCTCATCAACAGTTATTTCATTTAAATCAAAATTTGCATACAACATAGCATTATTTATTTCTTGCTGCTCCTTAAATAAGCCCAAAGAAACAGCGGTAATTGATAAAGATGTTTTAGAAGTATTTTTAAGAAAATTTCTACGGTTCATTTTATATTCTTTTTCATTATTTGAGTTCAATTTACATTCAATTATTTTAATCACTTTACTTCCAGTTCATCCACAAATAAATGGGTATCGCCTCCTGGGCTTTCGTGCCATTGAGGTAGCTTGCCGTATTGCATTGCTTTTATTTTAACAAACCTTGCTTTGGTGGGTACAAATGTTGCTGTTACATTTTTTACCTGCGGATTAAGATCTTTCATTGGTAAAAAATTATTGGTATCAGAAACCGTTTTATAAACAACCCCATCGCTTGAAACCTGCACGATCATTTGCTTTGGCATAACTATCCATGCACGGGTATCCTGTAAAAAACCGGCTGTTACGGTTGAAATTGTTGTAGGTATTTTTAGATCTATCGTAACATCCATATCATTTTTTTGATAACCCTGCCAATTGCCCTTGCGCCAGTTTGTTTCGCCACGAATGCCATCAATTAAACCTAATGCGCCACCACCATCATACATGTGTTCGTAAGGGCTGTTTAATTTTACTACCCAGTCGTGTGCCATTTTTTTATAGATGGCAGTGGTTACAAAACTCTTTTTTCCATCAGCGTCATAAGCAATTGCTTTTATTGTTTTAGAATCGTTTACAATAAGTGGTTTTGAATATTTTGCGCTTTGGTTAGTTGGTTCGGTACCATCTGTAGTGAAATAAATTTTTACGTCATTTTGTGAAGAAGTTATAGGGGCCATTTTAGATTTTTGAAAAGATATGGAGCCACCTTGAATAATTGGATTAGGTATTAATTTATTTTTAATTTCCTTTTCAGAAGTAGCAGCAAAATAACTACTTTGGTTATATTTTTTTGACATGTTAAACTTTATTTCTCCCCCATTATTTATTACATCTCCATTTATTTGATTAGCGTCCGAAGTACTCAATCCTTTTTTAAAAAAAATCTGATTATTCACGAAGAATAAAAACTCATTTATGTTTTTTGCATTAAACCTAAACGTTTTACCATTCTCTAAATTGATTTTAGTCTCAGAAAAAATTGGCATTCCTAAATCATAGTAATTACTTCCAGGCTTAACCTGATAAAAACCCATTGCACTCAATACATACCAGGCACTCATCTGTCCGCAGTCTTCATTTCCAATTAATCCATCAGGTGTATTTTTATAAAACTCATCTTGTATTTGGTGTACTATTTTTTGTGTTTTCCATGGGGCATTTGTATAATTGTAGAGGTAGGCAATATGGTGGCTTGGCTCATTGCCATGTGCATATTGTCCAATCAATCCGGTAATATCACTTTGCTCTCTACCAGTCGTTTTTGTTGTAGTGGAGAACAATGCATCCAGCTTTTTTTCCAGTGCATCTGGGCCACCAGTCATTTTTAAATAACCACTAATATCCTGCGGCATGTAAAAACTGTATTGCCATGCATTGGCTTCTGTGTAATTGTTGTTTACTTCTTTTGGGTCAAACGGACTTAACCAATCACCGTTTTTTCTTGGACGCATAAAACCTGTTTTCGGATCGAGTACATTTTTATAATACTGCGCCCGTTGTATAAATTCATCATATACTTTTTGGTTGCCGATGGCTTTTGCAAATATGGCGATACACCAATCATCGTAAGCATATTCCAATGTGCGACTCACACTTTCCTGTTCATCATCGCTTTCAATTAAGCCCTTTGTTTTGTAAGCCTTTAATCCAAAATGATCCATGTTTGCACTGTGCAACATGGCTTCTAATGCAAGGTTGGTATCAAAATTTGTGATACCCTTCATATAAGCATCTACAATTACGGGAATGCTGTGGTAGCCAATCATACACTCGGTTTCATTGCTTGCCAGTTCCCACACCGGTAACCTTCCACCTTCTTTGTATTGGGCTAAAAATGTTTTAATGTATTCCAATGTTCTTGCCCTATCAATGATGGTATAAAGCGGATGTGCTCCACGGTAAGTATCCCACAAACTGAAAACAGAATAATAAGTAAATCCCTCTGCTTTGTGAATGTTGTTATCCCTACCACGGTACGTTCCATCAACATCCATATTTACACATGGCACTACTGCCGTATGATACAGGGCAGTATAAAATATTTTCTTTTTTTCTTCATCACCTGTCACTTCTATTTTACCCAATTCAGTATTCCATTTTTTTTCGGCTGCAAGCTGTGTATTTTCAAAATCCCAAGCAGGTAATTCTGCTGCAAGGTTTTTCCTTGCCCCTTCCACACTCACCGGCGAAAGCGCCACTTTCACATACATATTTTTATCTAATGCAAGATCAAATTGGAAAAATACTTTAATATTTTTTGAAGATATTTCACTTAATCTATTTTCTAAAAGCAAACTGTCATTGTTCCAAATGCCATAATTTTTTATTGGCTTTGAAAACTTCATCACAAAAAAGATGTACTGGTTTTGCGCCCAGCTTTTACTTAGCCTCATGCCACTTACTGTAAAACTGTCTTCTATTTTGAAAGATGACTCCAGCACTTCATCCCTGTGTTTCAAATCTAAAATAATGGTATTATCATTTTCATTCGAGAAAGTATAATGATGGAAACCTACCCTTTCTGTTGTGGTAAATTCTGTTTGTATATTTCCTTTATCTAACAAAACACTGTAATACCCAGCAGAAGCTTTTTCATTTTTATGGGAGAAATTTGATCCGTATATTTTATTATCAGGTGAAGGTTTACCTGCCATTGGCATTACCAAAATATCACAATAATCTGGAATACCTGTGCCACTTAAATGTGTGTGAGAAAAACCGTAGATATAATTATCATCGTAATGATAACCACCACAGCCATCCCAACCTTCTAACCTGGTATCTGGACTTAATTGTACCAAGCCGTGCGGAGCTGTTGCCCCGGGATAAGTATGTCCATGTCCACCAGTGCCAATAAACGGATTTACAAGTTTAGAATAATTGGTTTGAGCAAAAGATGATATTGAAATAAACAGTACAATAAAGAAAAGTAGTTTATGCATTTTCATAAATAAGAATTGTATTGTTTAAAGCTATTAAAAAAGATGAACAGAATATTTTTTAATTAAGGTATTGAAATTTGATTAAAAATACGAGGCACAAAAAAAGCTTCCAAATAATGGAAGCTTTTTGGGATTTAATTTTATAACTTTTTAAAACGGTAAATCATCATCTAAAGGCATATCTGCCGCAGGTTGTGGTGTGCGTACTACAGGAGGTGGTGTATTACCTGAGTTGGTTACATTTCCGGCATTTGAGTTGGAATATCCACCTGGTTGCTGCTGTCCGCTTTGCCCATCTGTATTGCCGCCAAGCAATTGTAAATTTAGCACACGCATACGAAGGGTAGCAGCTGCGGCTCCATCTTTATTCGTGTAGGCATCTGCTTCTGGTATTCCCTCTGCATATATTGTTTTGCCTTTTAATAAATATTGCGCTACGGCATTTTTATCTGTCCAGTAAGCACAATTTACCCATGTTGTTTTTTCTACCGGATTACCCTGTGCGTCTTTGTATTTTTCAGAATGTGCCACATTAAAATTTATCACATTCTTTCCGTTTACTTCCTTTTGTATGCAGTCTGCACCAAGGTTTCCTACAATTTGTAATTTGATCATAGCTTTTTGTTTTAATTGATGTATTTGTTTATGTATAGCCTCCCTAAATCTCTCCGAAGGAGGGACTTAAAATGCACTCTATGATAATTATGAACTTATTAAATATTTACTGCTTTATAATTTATAAAATTATTTTTCAAAATCAAAATTGGCAATTAAAGATATTGTGGCCAATTTTAAAAATGTAATTTTCAGCATTAATCTTTTTTCTTCAGTCTTGTGTCTAAAATCTTGTGTCTTTCTTTTTCCTAGTTCATTTTCTTCTTCAACGTACTCACCTGATCCTGCAAATTATTTACAAGATTTGCCAATGAATTTACATCCCACCTTTGCTGAGCGGCCACTTTTCCGATAACTACCTGTGCGGACCATAATTCAACAATATCTTCTGCATTTACCTGGTAGGGTTGGTAAGATGGATTATCACTCACCAACGTCACTTTTGCTTTGGTCTTTGCGTTTCTTACAAGCCTTTTATAAACAATACCTTCATTGCGACTTACCACTATAAATGCAGCATTGTTTTTTGCATCATCAAAATTTTCTATTTTTTCTCCTACAATAATACTGCCGCTTGGTGTTGGCAACATACTATCTCCAATTATTTCAAATGCCCGGTAATTTCCACCTGCAAGCATGGGTAAGGTGAATGTATTC
>Ga0335397_10012412_pt1 | contig 10427 bp, 8 predicted proteins | sample MAT04_FD_205740 | JGI IMG/M metagenome (GOLD analysis project Ga0335397, IMG submission 205740) | Freshwater microbial communities from Lake Fryxell liftoff mats and glacier meltwater in Antarctica - MAT-04 (spades assembly) (version 2) ...
ATCCCCTTTGTTGCCGCGCTTCTGTGGCTTTTGTCGATACGTCCTTATTGCCGCCGTAATGGGAAGGGCTTTACCCCTGGTGCAAACATTGGAGTGACCTTCTGGATCGATTGGCAGGAAGCAAAAGAAATTTCAAAGACTAAAGGAGATCAGGGGATGATTGCAGTTTGTCGATTCGTGCTTTGGCTACACATAATCACGTTCGCCATTATAGCCTAGGAATGAATGGAAGGCTACCGTAGATAAGACTACTGTGCGGTTATTGTCAGAAGGCGTTGCGGTGATTAACGTTGAAGTCGATCTTGATGAGTTTCGAGCTTGGTGCCAAGGAATCGGCGCAGAGATGAATGGGCAGTCGCGAGCGCGATACGCCACCGAAGCGTCCGTGAAGGGCACCCGGAACAACTCCCGGCGGAGGAGTCACAGTCTCATCAAAACAGATTCGCGATGATCTAAGATGCTGCTCGGACGTTGAGGCCAGGAGAGCCGCACCATGCCTTATCTTGTTCACAGACTCTTCCGTCTGTAGCGGAGGTCTTGTCGGAGCTTCAGATTGCATGGTGCGGCCGTTTTGGGTTCCAATCATGGAACGATTGTTGTAGCCTTTCCGGGGCTGAAAGCGAGCTTATGAGTCGGAGCAGGCGACGCCGAGGAAGCAGTCTGATCAATTTGCGCTTCACCCCGGCGCGCCTGTCCTATAACGGGTTGAAAGTAAGCCCAGGATCATGTCCTATCCATTTCGCGAAGATCCAGTTTCCCGCAAACGGCCCGAGTCTTGTCCGATCGTCACCGCAATTTCCCAGGAAAAGGGGATTTGAGCAAAGCTGAAACGCTGAAAGAGAGAATGCTCCGCAGTGCGTCGGGAAGGAGCGGAACCCTGAGATTTCGGAGCGTTCTTCATTTGCCTCAAACGTAGATTTCCGGGTCTCTTTGCCAAGATTCTTTTTGGAGTCCGCCGGGCGGCGTCAGGTCTAGTCGAGAACCAGCGTGCTTACTTTACCAAGCGAAATTCGCAGTCCCGCACAGTGGGCGACAAAGCGCGTGATCCTTGCGCGTATTACTGAATTCCGCCCTGTCCCTTTCATCATGAATCCCACTCTCATCCTCCTCGCCCTCGCCGCATTTTCCCAAGCCGCCCCGGTCCTCGTGGTCCAGGCCGGAGCGCACGACCGCTCCCAGACACCCGTCACCATCGCCCTGCCTACGGATTTTCCGGAAAATCCCACGCTCAAGGGCGCGGATGGAAAATCCCTGCCGCTCCAGATTTCCGATGATGGCAACGCCACCTTCATCCTGCCGGAACTCGCCGCCGGTCAATCCGCCGAGTACGAACTTAGCGGCCTCCCGGATGCCCCTGCGGAAACGGCACTCGCCGAGGAAAAGGAAAACGACGTCTCCTTCTCCGTGGGTGGCAAAGCGGTGACCTCGTTCATAGGAATCGCCACCGAACTCCCGCGAAAAGACATCCCGCCAATCTACCTGCGCGGCGGCTACCTCCACCCGCTGGTCTCACCTACTGGAAACGTAGTAACTGATGACTACCCGGCGAATCACCTCCATCACCACGGTGTCTGGACCGCGTGGACCAACGCCGTTTTCAAAGGCCGCAAGACCGATTTCTGGAACATGGGCGATGGCAGGGGCAAGGTCGATTGCACCGCCACCGATTACTCCTGGTCCGGCCCCGTCCACGCCGGAGTCGAAGCGGAAAACGCTTACACCGATCTGACATCCGGCGATCCAGTCCTCGTCCTCAACGAGGTCTGGACCGTCAAAGTCTTCGCCGTTTCCGACGGGGAAAAACCCTACCGCCTCCTCGAACTCACCTCCATCCAGAACATGGCGGACGACTTCGATCTGGAGCTGCCGGAATATCATTATGGCGGCATCGGCATCCGTGGGTTCGGCGCATGGGACGGGGCGGAGAACGCAAGTTTCCTGACTTCCGAAGGTGTCACCGATCGCGACCAGGCCAATGGCAAGCCCGCGAAATGGATCTCCATGGGAGGCGAGGCGGAAAAGGGAAGGGCAAACATCGCCATCCTCGGCAGCGCCTCGAATTTCCGCGCTCCCCAGCCTCTGCGTGTCCATCCCACCGAACCCTTCGTCTGCTTCGCCCCACAGGTCGCCGGAGCCATGAAGATCCAGCATGGCAAGGACTACCGCTCGCAGTATCGCCTCGTCATCACCGATGGGGACGCCGACAAGGAGCTTCTCGACCGACTCTGGAACGACTACGCGGAGCCGCCGGTCGCGAATTGGAAATGAGGCCGGCTCACTCGGCCAGCGTCACTTCCAGCCGCAGGAACAGCTTTTCCGGCGAGGTGGCGGGGAGGCTCGCGGTGACTTGCTCGAAGCCGGGGACATCCGGCGAGTAGGGTGCGGCGACCATGCTGAAACCAGGCGGAGGACTCGGGCTGAAGGAGTTTTCCTCAAGCGTTTCCGAGAAACGGATCTCATAGGTCAGGCCGCGGGCCGCCGCATCGGTGCGGCGCGGGAAGGTGAAACTGAGAGTGTTTTCCGAAAAAACGACCTGCGGGGCGAGAGGGATCCCGCCCGCCGTGGTGGCGGAGCTAATGCCGGGATCGCCGCCGAGTGCATACTCGATGAGGTTGGGGAAAGAGTCGGAATCGGGATCGTCCAGCTCGCCTTTGAGCGGCAGGGCGGAGACGAATCCGGCGAAGGTTTCCATCACCGGGAGCGTGAAGGTCTGGCTGGCCTCCGGGCTGCCATCCGAGCGCTGAACCACTTCGAAAGCGATTTCCTCAATCACCGGAACCGCATTGTAGGTGATGGTGGCAGTGGTGGTGGTGTTTCCCGAAAGCGTGGCGCGGCGCAAGCGGTAATCGCCCGGAGCGGGATTTTCAATGATCCACCCACTGGCGGAGACGCTGTCCGGGATGGCGTTGGCAGGGAAAACGAGCCTAAGCCGCGGGTTGGTTGCGGTGTTGGCGGAGGTATTCGCAAGATCGATGGACAGGGTGGCGGGCTTTGACTGGCGCAGCGAGACGCTGGCAAGCGTGGTGGACATCGCGACGGAGGCGGGATAGGCCGGGATGAGTTGGTAGCCTTCCGGGGCAAGCAGCCCGTTGACCGTCGCCGCGTAGTTCGGGACGAAGGTGTCGATGTTGGTGATGGTGCCGAAGCCCGAGGAGACCGCGAGATGCACGCCGACGAGGGCGGGCCGGCTGTTCGCGATGGCGAAGGTGGGGCTGCCGGAATCCCCTCCGACGACGTATGCGTCATCCGCGTTGCCGGTGAAGGTGCTGTAATTGAAACGGAAGATACGGGTCTGCTCGATGCCACTGTCAATGTAGTTTCCGAAGGAGGCGATACGCCCGCGGCCGGCGCGGGTGGTCTGGCCAAAGGTGGTGAGGACCGTGTTCGTGTACGCGGATTCGTTCGCGAGGTTCAGGTAGGGAAAGGGGCTGATCCCATGGTCCGTGGCGGTGACTGGGGCGGAAAGTTTCATAATGATCAGGTCCGAGGTGCCCCCCGAGCCGTTCGGAACCTCGGTGTTCGAGAGGATGGTGCGGTCGATGGCCGTGCCACCCGCATTGATGAAACGGATGTTTCCACCGAAGGCGAAGTGTCTCGCGAACAGGACGTGCTCCGGGGTGACGAGGGGGAACTGGCGGGCATCGTTTGCGGGAGTGCCGAAACCGACCCCGGTATAGAGCGACGAGTTGTAATAGGCGTTCGGATTCAGAATCTGTCCCGAAGGTCCCGCCACAAAGCGGTCGTGGCGGGTGGGAGAGTAGTTCCGGATTTCCAGGGCATGGGCGGACGCGGCGGCGAGGAACAGGAAAAGGATGAAAAGACGGGGCATGGGCTAGGGAAACAACGTAAGCGCGGGATGGATTTTTTGCACGGCGGGAAGCGGAGGATTTTTCATAAGGCAATGGGGTGAACGGGACTGCTAGGTTACCATGTCTGGCTGACCCGCCAGTTTTAGGGTTTGAGCTTTCCGCGATTTCCACCCAACTTGTCGTGTCTCCATTCCGCCATCCATGAACGCCCTGACCCGCTCTGCCGCCGCCTACTGGCAATCCTCCATCGGAAAAAAACTTGTCGTCGCCCTCACCGGTCTGGCCTTGGTCCTTTTTCTCGCAGGTCACCTCACTGGGAATCTCCTGATCTACGCGGGCCGGGCGGCGTTCAATGAATACGCGGCATTCCTCCACGATGCCGGCCATGGCGCGTTGATCTGGCTTGCGCGTGGCGGTCTTCTGGTCGCCGTCATCCTGCACGTCTGGGCCACCATCCTGCTCACCCGGGAAAACAAGGCCGCGAGGAAAATCGAATACGAACACAAGGCTGTCATCCAGACATCATGGTCCGCCCGCCTCATGATCTGGTCCGGCACGACCATCGGGCTTTTCATCATCTTCCACCTCCTCCATTTAACCGTCCGCCTGACTTACAAGGACGCCGACTTCCAGGACCCCCTCGATCCCGAGCGCTTCGATGCCTACGGCATGGTCATCCGTGGTTTCCGTGCGAGCTTCCTGAATTTCTTCGTCGTCCTCTTCTACATCCTCGCGATGACCGCTCTCTGCTCCCACCTCAGCCACGGGGTCGGTTCCATCTTCCAGACCCTCGGAGTGCGCTCGAAAAAAGCCCGCGATGTGATCCACAAGTTCTCCGTCGGATACGCCGTGGTCATCTGGGCCGGCTTCATCTCCATCCCGATCGCCATCTTCCTTGGTTTCGTGAAATAACCTTTCCCCATACCCATCATGACACTCGATAGCAAAATCCCCGGCGGCCCGCTTGAGCAGAAGTGGTCCAGCCACAAGATGAACTCCAAGCTCATCAACCCGGCCAACAAGCGGAAATTCAACATCATCGTCGTCGGCTCCGGCCTCGCGGGAGGTGCCGCCGCCGCGACCCTGTCCGAGCTTGGCTATCAGGTGAAATGCTTCTGCTACCAGGATTCCCCGCGCCGAGCCCACTCCATCGCCGCGCAGGGCGGGATCAACGCCGCGAAGAACTACCGCAACGACGGCGACTCCGTGTACCGCCTCTTCTACGACACGATCAAAGGCGGCGACTTCCGCTCCCGCGAGGCCAACGTCTATCGCCTCGCCGAGGTTTCCAACAACATCATCGACCAATGCGTCGCCCAAGGTGTGCCCTTCGCCCGCGAATACGGCGGCCTTCTCGACAATCGCTCCTTCGGCGGAGCGCAGGTCTCCCGCACTTTCTACGCCCGCGGCCAGACCGGTCAGCAGCTCCTCATCGGCTGCTATCAGGCGCTTGAAAAAGAGATCCACAAAGGTGGCGTGAAAATGTATCCGCGCACGGAAATGCTCGATCTCGTGAAAGTCGATGGCCACGCGAAAGGCATCGTCGTCCGCGATCTCAATACCGGCGCGATCTCCACCCATGCGGCCGATGCGGTCATCATCGCCACGGGCGGCTACGGCAACGTCTTTTTCCTCTCCACCAATGCCATGGGCTGCAATGTCATGGCCGCATGGCGCGCAGCACGACGCGGCGCCCTGATGGCCAACCCCTGCTACACCCAGATCCACCCGACCTGCATCCCGGTCTCGGGCGATTACCAGTCCAAACTCACCCTCATGTCCGAGTCGCTGCGCAACGACGGACGCGTATGGGCACCCAAGACCAAGGAAACCGCGGCCAAGCTCCGCTCCGGTGAGCTGAATCCCAACGACGTTTCCGAGGATGACCGCGACTACTTCCTTGAGCGGAAATACCCATCCTTCGGAAACCTCGCCCCGCGCGACATCTCCTCCCGCGCCGCGAAAGAAGCCTGCGATGATGGGCGCGGCGTCGCCCCCACCGGCCTCGGCGTCTATCTCGATTTCCGCGATGCGATCAAGCGCCTCGGCGAGGACAAGATTCGAGCCAGCTACGGGAACCTTTTCCAGATGTATGAGAAAATCAGCGGCGAAAATCCCTACCAGCGCCCGATGATGATCTACCCCGCCGTCCACTACACCATGGGCGGCCTCTGGGTGGACTACAACCTCATGTCCAACGTCCCCGGACTCCACGTCCTGGGCGAGGCGAATTTCTCCGACCACGGCGCGAACCGCTTGGGAGCCTCGGCCCTCATGCAAGGCTTGGCCGACGGATATTTCGTCATCCCCACCACCATCGCGAACTACCTCGCCACCCAGAAAGCCGGCTCCGTCACCTCCCGGGATCCAGCCTTCGCGCAGGTCGAGGGCGAGGTGCGCGACCGCATTTCCAAGCTCATCGCGATCAACGGAAAACGCACCGTCGATTCCTTCCACCGCGATCTCGGGAAAGTCATGTGGGACAAATGCGGCATGGACCGCACCGCCGAGGGTCTCCAGTGGGCCATTGTGGAAATCCCGAGAATCCGCGAGGAATTCTGGAACAACGTCCGCATCCCCGGCACCGCCGACTCCGCCAACATGGAGCTGGAAAAAGCCGGCCGGGTCGCCGATTTCCTCGAGTTCGGCGAGCTCATGTGCCACGACGCCCTCCAGCGTGAGGAATCCTGCGGCGGCCACTTCCGCGGCGAGCACCAGTTCACGGAAAACGACCCCGAAGTCCAGGCCGGCAAGACCCAGCCCGGTGAGGCCAAGCGTCACGACGACCGTTTCTCCTACGTCTCCGCCTGGGAATACCACGGCCCCGGCCAGACCCCGACCCTGCATAAGGAGAATCTCGAATACGAAAGCGTCAAAGTCTCGATCCGCAGCTACGCGTGAGAAGCGATCAGTAAATTTTGTATTTTTGAACTCCCACGGTAAGTAAAATCCCGAAAATTCAAAAATTCCTTGATATTTTTTAAAGAAACCGATCAAATCACGACAATCGGGAAAAAAAGTTTGACGCGGACGAGGTTTCGAGCGTTACTCCCTCACCCACTTCCCTATGCAAACCGACACTCTCCAGGAAATTCTTAAAAAATTTGATAGCGCGCACACTTTGCGTGACTACAAATTTATGCCTGGTTTGGTTAGTGAAGCCCTTCCATCCGAATTCGAAACAGCTTGTGCGAATCTTTTCGCTGCAACCGACTGCGAAAAAGTCGACATTTCTGAGCTGTAACTCGAACTAAAGGGTACCCTGACGTGGAAAGTGAGAGTCGTTACGAAGCACTGCGTCTAGCTGATTTCTTGTCCGAGAAATGGATGGTAAAGCCTGACTCGCTTCCTCCGTCAAAGATCCCAATCGGATTCTTGGTGGAAGTAACGAAGCAGTATTTGGAAAAGGAGCATGGTATTGCAGATTTCAAGATTGAAATTGAACGTCTGAGTAAATGTCTGCCAGATAAAGAGCTTCAGTTGGTAAGAAGCGGGGTTTTCATCGGAGAAAAATATGCTTTGATTCGTCTTCGTGAAGGACTCAATCCTTGCTGGCAGCGATTTTGTATAGCCAAAGAACTTGCGCACATTGTTCTCGACAGGAAATTTGGAGCCGAACATCGATTCAGGATCGACCAAGTGGACGAAGTGGTAAATGCTGTAGTGTACACCAATATTTTCAGCAATGTTTGGAAGCAAATTCCAATAATGAAATGGGAGAAAATTGGTCGTGACTTTGCCACGCGGCTCTTGGTTCCTAGCGAATATAGAAATCTTATTTCTAAGCAGATTTCGGATGATGACTTGGATGCTTCGGTGCTAAAGTGGGCAGAGACGCTTAAAGTTCCTGCGAAAGCTTTAGATGCCTATCTTCATCCAAAAGAAGGTTAAGACTTGATCATTATCAGTTCGGGTCCTCTTCCGGATCCATGGTCCAGACGATGTCAGTCTGGGGGAAGACGATGAGTCCGCCTTTCCCGATGAGGTCGGAGACGGCGCGGGTCTCGGCGTGGCCGTCGAAAAAGACGAGCACGCCTTTCTGGTTGTGGCGGGCGGCGAATGCGCGCGGGTTGGCCTTGGGGCCGGCGTCGAAGCCACTTTGCGCCTTGTTGACTTTTTCATCATCCGGCATCCCGCGCTCGAGAAAGGCGACTGTGCGGGCGGGATTGCGGATCATGGCGAGCTTGCCCTGGACTTTGATGCCGTCCTCGCCCTTGCGCTGGAGGCGGCTGTTCATGCCGACGGCGAAGTAGGGACTGCCGAATTTCTTTTCGGAATCCGGGTAGGGAGCGCCTTGGATGAAGATGGGGTAGCTGTCCGCGTAGAACATTTCCGGGGAGTTGCCCAGCTCGCCCACGGGCTTGAAACCCATCTGGCGCGGGAGGGCATTGTACCAAGCCGCGGCGTTCGCGGGATCGGCGGCGGTGGTCCAGTCATCGGTGCCGGGGGAGTCCTCGAAGGGGAGGAGGCCATTGGTGTCCGTGGTGTAGCCGACCAGAGCGGAGCCAAGGGAGCGGAGCTTCTCGTTGGCGCTGACAAGATACGCCTTCTGGCGGGATGACTTCGCGATGGAGATGGCGATGACCGAAAGGCCCGCGACGATGGCGATGCAGACGAGCATCTCCACGAGGGTGAAGCCGGGGGCGGTTCTGCGGGCGCGGGTGTTTTTTTTCAAAATAAGGGTAATATCATCGAAATGCGGCTCAGGATTCCAGCTCCAGGCGCGCGGAGGTCAGCAGGATACGGTTGTTTCCGGAGGCGACTTGCATTCTCTCCATGAAATCCGAGGTCTTGCGACCGGGTTTGAGCTGAAGGCCGTAGCGTAGCTCGGTCATCATGGCCGCCTGCACGGTCTCGACGCTGATGAGCTCGTAGGCATCGAGGTATTCCTCGAAGACGGGACCGAAGGCATCGTCCCAGTCGATGTCGTTGTTCACGCGGACGCGCATCTGGTGGGAGGCGCGCTTGGGCGCGAAGGCTCCGCTTTTCGCAAGCATGTATGCGACGCTGAGGATGACGGCGGTGGAAACGAGCGCCATGGAATACATGCGCGCGCCGACGACCATCCCGGTGGCCATGGCGAGGAAGACGAAGGCAAGATCCCGGGACTGGCCGAGGTTTCTTCGGAATCGGATAAGGGAGAAGGCGGCGAACATGCCGAAGGCGATCTCCATGCTGCTGCTCACCACCATGATCAGGACGCTGGTGACGGTGCCGATGATGATGATGGTGTGGACGTAGTCCTGGGAGTAGCTGGTGCCGCGGTAGGTAGCCTTGTAAACCGCGCCTATGGCCATGTTCAGCGCAAAGCTCAGCGTGGTGGCGAAGAGCACTTCCAGAGGCGAGGCAGTGTCCAGACCCATGGTGTTGTCCATCAGGTCGGAGAATACGTTTGCGAGTATGGGGGTCATGGGCGTGTTGGAAATCTCCTACGTGTGCGCACAACGTATTTTCCGCAGGGTGGGATCATGGCGCTCCAGGGCAGTGCAGTATTTGCTGAAGCTCTGGCGGCAGAGGCAGGCGGCGGCGGCCCACTCCCGGAACCAGTAGGGGACCGAGCCGATGGATTTCACCTCCATCATGACCATGTCCCGCGCGAGGATTTCGTCGGAAAAAGCTGGATCGTCCGGAAGCAGCGCGTGGGTGCCGCTGCGGCAGACGAGATCTGAATCGAAGGTGATGCGGAAATTCAGATCCGCAGTCGTGTAGGCGCAGCGGTCGTAGCGGATCTGCATGGCAGGGCCATGGCCGCAGCGCTCCACCAGATCGAAGACCTCATTGATGATGATGCGGGTGCTTCTGCTGGCGCCAGGGAGCATATCCCTGAGGACCCCATGCTCGCCTGCGACGAAGCGGCGGGCGGTATCTACTGGTATCTGCAGGCGGCGCTTGCCGCCCTCCCCATCGAGCTTGTGCTTCACCTCCATGAAGGCGGCCGGAGGGATGCCTGCTGTTTCCGAGCCGTACATGCGCACGCGGATCTTGCGGCGGCTGGCCAGTCTGCGGATCTTTTCCCAATAGCAATCACGCTCCGGCGAATCGTAATACTGGGAGACGATGGGATAGACCCCCTCGCTGCCGGGGCCTCGGTCCACCTCCAGACGGCGGCGCACCTTCTCCTCCAACTGGTCGCGAAGTTGGACCGAAATGACGAACTTGTATTCTGTCCGGCTAAGGCTCAATGGGATTTTGAAAACGGTTTTTCCCGCACCTTGTCGGAGGTGAAGTGCCGGGAGGTTACATTTCCGCCACATTCCGGCAAGCATTGAAATCATCAGCGTTCCGGCGGCAGCGGTGCAGCTATTTGCACCTATCCACTTGCGCTTGTCTAAGGCGGCGTCCCAGCAGCATCAGCCCGCCGCGAAGAGCGAGCAACGAAGTCGCGGGTTCCGGCACAGCGGCGATATCCACATGGAAAACCCGGTCCACTCCGCGTGAAAGGACGTTGTTCAGATCCGGGGTGTTGTTCGCACCGCTGCTGATGGCGGTGCCTCCGGTATAGGTGGCATCGCTGGCGTTGTTGGTGGTCGCAAATCCACTGCCTGCGGTTCCCCACAGGAATCCGTACGGCAATGGGAACACAGGTGCATCTCCATTTTTCTGCCGAACAGTGTATTC
>Ga0335397_10012413_pt1 | contig 10426 bp, 5 predicted proteins | sample MAT04_FD_205740 | JGI IMG/M metagenome (GOLD analysis project Ga0335397, IMG submission 205740) | Freshwater microbial communities from Lake Fryxell liftoff mats and glacier meltwater in Antarctica - MAT-04 (spades assembly) (version 2) ...
AAATTGCAACAATCGGCTACTGGTTTTGATATTGGGCAATTTTAACGCTGGCAGGGTTTTGAACCCTTCGCCATGGTTCGTGTCCCCACGAACCATCAAGGACTATTAATAGACGTTCAACTTAGGCCTTCACCACCTTATTCCTCCAAACCTTTCCAGTACTTCTCTCAATCACAGTCAAATAATAAATTCCCGAAGGCAAGCTGTGAATATCAATGGTATGAAGTTCTTGTTGCAAAATGATATTATTTTTCAAGACCAATCTCCCTAATGCATCATTCAGTTGTATACTCACTTCCTTTTTTGTTTGAGAAGAAAATTGAATATGGATCTGTGTATTTGCCGGATTAGGGTAAACAAGATACCAATCATTATTTGAAGGAATAAGATTGCCAATGGTTGTAACCATACCGCATCCTCCAGCAGGCGCGTCCGTTAGGATTGGATCTGTGTAACCGCTACGCTTTATTCCCAATGCGTACTCTCCAGGTTTGATCTCCTTCGCATACATATTCCCGCGTTTGTCCACCAAACTCCCTGCACTTAAACTGTCATTGGCAAATTGCCATTCTTCGGTGGCATCCTTACGATAAAACAAACGGATACTATCTTCGGTATTTTTTATCCAGGTGCTATCCTGAAAATTATTATTCGAAGTGGCATCATAAGGAAACAACAATAAGCCCTTCAGATTGGGAAGATTGATCCCATCTATTTTCCAGTAACGGTTATCATTCAACACATAACCTGGAAATGAAGCCGCATTCTTAAACCGATCCGGAGCGATCCAGTTATGCTCGGCTCTCACAAGTGCTGAGTCAGAGATATTCACGATCGATTTTGTAATAACCCTGCATTTGGCCTGGTTGAAGATCGCATTGCCTGTGGCTTTGATGACCTTAGCTTCATCCGTTATTGCATCACTGATTTTTGCATTCACGTCTATCGCTGTCATCGCCGGATCAAAAGGAAGTTTTACATTAAACTGCATACATCGCCCCATAAACTCCAGATTATAAAAATGAGGCGACATCTGGTTGTCGTAAAAAGCAAGTTCTAACGGAACATGATCATAGTAGTCGATGGCTTGATGTTTCCGCTGACGAAGAAATACATTTACATCATACTCGCTGCCATTAAAAACCGATTTGATGGAGTCTATTGAAAAATGAGGAAAGCCGGGAGCCAATATCCAGTTTTTGAAATAATCGGTCAGATCAAGGCCGCTTTGTGTTGTCAGATAATCACGCAGCTGAAGCGTATTAATAGATTGAAATTTATGGGTGTTTAAAAAACTTTTCAATGTTCCGAAAAATAAGGCATCACCCATATAAGAACGCAGAGTATGCAAAACGTCTTCGCCTTTTTGATACACAGTAGAACCATACGTGTGTAAACTATCCATATTGGCAACGGCTCTATAACCTTCATCATTGATATGCGCTTTGCTAAGCACATCAAAATGATTGTCTTTGATCTCATCAATATAAGCCTTGTAACCATAGACTTGTTCGGTGTGCAACGGTTCGCAATAGCTTGCGAAGCCTTCATTCAGCCACATATCGCCGGCGGTACTACAGGTCACCAAATCGCCCCACCAATGATGTGAAAGTTCATGTGCAATCAGCGTTTCATATGCGAGTGTACCGTCAATAAAGGGTTTGCCGATACTTATATTCGTGGCATGTTCCATAGCACCCGCATTAAATGGCACGAGAGAAAAACCAACCCTTGGCCAGCTATAGGTTCCAAAATGATCTTCGAGCATCGTAAAAGATTCTTGCAGATTGGCAAAGGATCCATTCGCATTATTTGAATCGGCAGCCTCACAGGTGATGAGCGCCTCTATATTTCCTGCATTCCCTGTGAGCACCTTTTTAACAAACACATAATTGCAAACTGCCACACAAGCGAGATACGAAGGAATTTGTTCATCGAGTTTCCAATGCCATTGTTTGGTGCTGTTAAGCGTATTCGTGGTACTGTCGATCAATAATCCGTTACAAACTGCAACCTTGGTATCTTCTGTTGTAATAAAGAATTCATAGGCACAACGTTCTACAAAATTGTCGAAACACGGGTGCCAGGTTCTTCCGTAAGAATGTGGTTGCGCATTGAATCCCACACCCATCTGAAATCCATAATTCCCAATAAAGGAAAACCCTCCCCAGGTCGCATCTGACACCGGAACACCATGATAATAAACATCTAACAGTGCTGTGTCATTTATGTTTAACGCAGTAGTGAGAGGTATTTGCAACGAAGGAGAACTATAGGTAAAGCCATTCAGGCTGCCATTGAATTTTACACTATCCACAATCAATCCTTCCAAATCAAAAACAAGTTCATTCACATTATTCATCAGGCTCTTGATATTGAGTGTCGACTTTGCCGAAATTACATGGGATGTAAAGTCAGTTATCGTAAAATCTATAATAGTTTTGCGGATATCGATCGTGTCGCTTCGCAATGCAGTGGCCGCGCGGGAAACATAACATAAGGAAACAAGAAGCAGCAGTGAGACTATTTTTTTCATATATACCTATTGATCTTATAAAAGTAAGGCTTGCTATGGGAACAGCCTTTGTTTGTTTATGTTTTTTTTCGCCAATTTGTAACGCACAGTATTATGACAACGACAAAATATACCAGGGTATCATTCTTGATGAGGTGATGGTTAAAGCTGTTCGTAGCGGTTTTGATGTCAGGGCTTTTATCGATAAGGTTAGAAAGGATACTACGTTCTACAAGGCTTTTAAGACATTGCATATGCTGAGTTACACTATGTATAATGATATTTCGATGGAGGATAAAAAGGAACATACAAAAGCATCGTATAACAGCCTTACGAGGCAGGACGTAAAAAATCATTGCCGGACGATGACGGTAAAGCAGGAAAAAGTGACCGGAGATTTTTTCAAAAAGAAAAGGGAATACAGGTATTACACCGCTAAACTATATGCACATCTTTTTTTTACAAATGGAACGATCTGTCATGAAAATAATATTGTTGGAAATAAGGTTTCGAGAGGAAGCACAAAATATGAAGACCAACTTCGGGCCTTAATCTTTAATCCGGGAAAGCGAATTTCCGGGATTCCTGGTATCGGCGATAATGTGGCTATTTTCGATCAACCTTATTTTGATCAATACAAATTTCATTTATCAAGGGTTCTATATAATCATGAGGATTGTTATGTATTCAGCGGCAGCCCCAAAGAGGAGTTTAAAAATGATGTGGTTATCAATGAATTAAAGACGTGGTTCAGGGTGTCTGATTTTGCAATTCTTGCAAGAGATTATTCCCTATCCTTCAAAACATTGTTTTACGATTTTGATGTCGTGATGCGTGTTAAATTGAAGTTTGTTAAACAGCAATTGGTACCTTATGAGATCGCCTACAAAGGCAACTGGCATGTGCTTACAAAATCTCGTGAAATAGCGACATTTACCGCAATTTTTACCGACTTTGAATAATCCGCTCTATTTTTATCGGATGAAAAATGCAATTTTCCTACTAGTTGCTGTATGCGTGACATTCGGAGCAGAAGCCACTAAAAAACAACATCGCAAGAAACAGACAACAAAAAAAATTGTTGTCCGTAAAGCAACTATCCCTGCTGTAAAATATACAAACAAGTCTACAACCATGCGGCTTTGCAATGCCATTTACCCGCAACCGGCCTGGTTTCTGGAAGTTCCAAAAATGTTTGATTTCCCAACCGGTTTTGCCCGTCCAGCTTCTTTCCGTCTTGTTTCAACAATTGATACAACCTTTCATTCCTTCCTGAAATCTATTCCTTATCAGGGAAGCAAAGAGAGTATTACTTTACCTGTTCTTATCAATAATGTGATCGAGTGTAAAGAGTTCAACATCAGTAGAACCATGACTATGGATTCTGCGCTCCAGGCAAAATATCCTCAGTTAATGTCTTTCAAAGGATTTACGGCCAGCAATAGTTTAAACACTGCCCGCATAGATTGTGATGAAACTTCGGTGAGAATCATGGTTACGTACGATACTAAAGTCTATTATATCAATTCTCTTCTTTACAATGGTATGCAGTATTATGTCTGCTATGCAAAGGATGATGGCAACTTTGTAAAAGAAAAATTTGAACGTTAATTCAACGCATTCACTCAATAATAAAATAGTTCTACAATGAAAAAGATTTGTACCATCCTACTCATGGGGATCTCCTTCTATACAAACGCAGATTCTTTCAACGATCTCTGGACGCGGTCTGATGAAAGTACAGTCGCTGTTCCAGGCGACAGGAAGATCATCCCACAACAATATCAGTTGGTTCGCCTGAGTGTTTCTGAGTTCGCGTTGTTCCAGTCTTTTGTACCTGTTGACGGAAGCGGTTCGACGTCATTTACATTGCCATCTCCCGACGGCAACAAAATGGAATTTGATCTTTTTGAACGAGTAACTATGGAAAAAGGTCTGGCAGATAAATATTCCCAGATCAAAACCTATACAGGAATCTCCAAATCAGATAGGCGTATTACTGCCAAACTTGATTTTACAGTCTTTGGTTTTCATGCAGCGGTGTTTAATGGTAATGAGACCTTTTATATTGATCCGTATTCAAACATGAATACTGAATGGTATATCGTTTATTATAAAAAGGATTTTCGTAAAAACATCAATCAGACAATGCGTTGCCAGATCGATGATACGAACGAAATCATCTCTGCAGAATCAGCCATTCTTCTGAGTTCTGAAGGAATCCCTGCAAATTCCTACAAGACTAATGGTGATACGACCCGGAACTATCGTCTTGCGCTGGCCTGTACAGAAGAATATGCCGCTGCTGTTGGTGGAGGAACTCCTACTAAGGCTTCCGTTTTGAGTGCAATGGTGACAACCATTAATCGTTGCAACGGGGTATTCGAAAAAGAATTTTCTATGCATGCTAATCTGATTGCTGCTAATGACACTCTGATTTATTTGCCGGGATCAGGCGATCCGTATACGAATAATAGCGGGGCTACCATGCTGGGGCAAAATCAAACCAACATTAATGCGAAGATCGGAAACTCCAATTATGATTTCGGGCATGTATTCAGTACAGGTGGCGGCGGTATTGCCTCGTTGGCGTGCGTGTGTAATAACAGTAATAAAGCACAGGGGGTAACTGGTTCGTCTAATCCCGTTGGAGATCCTTATGATATCGACTATGTAGCGCATGAAATGGGACACCAGTTTGGAGGAAGTCATACCTTCAATTCTATAACCGGTTCGTGTAGCGGTAATCGTAGTTCGTCAAGTGCCTACGAAATCGGCAGTGCGACCACCATTATGGGATATGCAGGAATTTGCGGAAGCGATGATATCCAACCGCATAGTGATGATTATTACCATGTACGTAGTTTAGAGCAAATGACAGGAAACAGTGTGAAGGCGTGTGCTACTAAAACTTTGTCATCAAATACACCGCCGGTATTAGCTCCGATCAGCAAAACGTATATTATTCCATATAAAACGCCTTTTGAATTAACAGCCACAGCAACTGATGCGAATAATGATCCATTGACTTTCTGCTGGGAACAATACAATCGGGGAGGAAATGGAGCAGCCTGGAATGCAGCAACTACGGTTGCACCGATGCTTCGTTCATTTAATCCCTCAGTATCTGGAACAAGAACATTCCCCCAATATAACGAACTCATCAAAAACACAGAATCATATCTTGGAGAAATCCTGCCGGATACGGCCCGTATCTTAAAATTCAGATGTACTGTGCGTGACATGCATCTTGGATATGGTGCCTTTTACTCAAGCACAGATACTATCAAACTGGATGTGAGAAGTACGGCAAGCACAGGAGGTTTATTCCGTGTAACTAGCCAGAATACTGCCGGGCAATCATGGACTGGATTTACTCCGCAAACTATCACCTGGAATGTGGCAGGAACGAGTGCGGCGCCGGTTTCAGCATCAAATGTCGATATCTATCTTTCCGTCGATACGGGTAAAACATGGTCTATCATTCTTAAATCCAACACACCGAATGATGGATCCGAAACGATAGGTGTACCAAACATGGCATCGACCCGCGCTCGTATCAAAGTGAAAGGAGCTGGTAATGTATTTTTTGATTTGAACGACGAATGGATCGAGATCAAGAAAATTGTTTCTCCGGCCAGTGTGAACAACCTTTCAGAAGTATCGGTTTCTTTATATCCAAACCCTTCAAAAGGAGAATTTGCGATTGCCTTGCCAGAAGGAATGTTATCAGCGTATATTACCGTAACCGATCTTCTCGGACGAACCATTTATCAAAAAAATATGATCTCCAAAGAAACAATCAAAACCACAAACCTCATACCGGGCGCCTATTTTGTAAAAGTGAAGATGAAGGATATGGATTTGATCGTGAAGAAAATGGTGATTGAGTAGTTTGAAATTTCGACATGTCCACAATGCCGCCAATTTCGCAGTCTAAGTTCGGAATTGTAGGTGCCATGTGCTATTTTACAACGAATGAGAATGGACAAACGCTTTAAAAATACATTGAAATCATTTAGTCAATGAATTCCAGTTGGAATACAACACCGATTGCTGTAGTAGTTTACTCCGTAGATTAATTCTAATGAGCCTAGATTCAATCCCTGAGTCCTTGTTGCTCCAATCCCGTGATTTGCCAGCCAAAAAAAGGTCTCGTAACTCACCTTCCGGTTAAAAAAATATAAACCCTCCAATTTCCTAAAGTTTGAATTGGGATTGCACCTTGCATTTCTTATCTTCGCCGCACTCAACAATTCGGCAGTATGTGAATGTGGAGTGAACAGGTTAAATACATGAACTCTCTCTTTTTAATCAGTTAATGACTACCTACATTATTGTCGAATTATCTAATTGTTTAATTATTTAATTCAAAAAACATGGCATTTGACATTGAAATGATCAAGAAACTGTACACCCAGTTCCCTTCAAAGGTAACCGAAGCCCGCGAAGTTTTAGGAAGACCACTTACCCTTGCGGAAAAAATTCTGTATACCCACCTCGACAGCGGGATGAAGATAAACAGCTACAGCAGACTGTACGATTATGTGGATTTTAATCCTGATCGTGTTGCCATGCAGGATGCCACCGCTCAAATGGCCTTATTGCAGTTCATGCAGGCCGGTCGGCCACAGGCTGCTGTTCCTAGTACTGTTCACTGCGATCACCTGATCGTTGCAAAGAATGGTTCCGAAACAGATCTTAAGCACGCCTTAACGGATAATGAAGAGGTATTCAATTTCCTTTCGTCGGTTTCAAATAAATATGGTATCGGCTTCTGGAAACCGGGCGCAGGAATTATTCATCAGGTTGTTCTTGAGAATTATGCATTCCCCGGTGGAATGATGATCGGAACGGATTCGCATACAGTAAATGCAGGCGGATTAGGCATGGTCGCGATTGGTGTTGGAGGTGCAGATGCGTGTGATGTAATGGCAGGATTACCATGGGAACTTTTATTTCCTAAACTAATCGGCATTAAACTGACTGGCAAACTAAACGGTTGGGCAAGTGCAAAGGATGTAATTCTGAAAGTGGCTGGTATCCTAACTGTAAAAGGCGGCACAAATGCCATTGTCGAATATTTTGGCGAAGGCGCTACTTCATTAAGTTGTACAGGAAAAGGAACGATCTGTAACATGGGTGCCGAGATAGGTGCCACTACCTCTACATTCGCCTACGATAAAAGTATGGAGCGTTATCTCAGAAGCACAGGCCGTGCTGATATCGCTGATTTGGCCAATGGCATCAGCGAACATTTAACCGGCGATCCAGAAGTATATGCCGATCCTGCAAAATACTTTGATGAAGTGCTCGAGATTAATTTGGATGAACTGGAACCATATCTGAACGGACCTTTCACACCGGATCTTGCGACACCTATCTCTAAAATGAAGGAGGCCGCCGCTGCAAACGGATGGCCAACAAAAATCGAATTCGGTTTGATCGGAAGTTGTACCAACTCTAGTTATGAAGATATTTCAAGATCCGTGAGTCTGGCGCGACAGGTAAAAGAAAAAGGGCTGAAACTAAATGCTGAATTCACGATCACACCAGGATCAGAACAGGTTCGTTACACCATCGAGCGCGACGGATTCTTAGATGTCTTTGATTCGATCGGCGCGAAAGTATTTGCCAATGCATGTGGACCATGTATCGGCATGTGGGATCGCATGGGCGCAGAAAAACAAGAAAAAAATACTATTGTGCACTCCTTCAACAGGAACTTTGCAAAACGTGCAGATGGCAATCCAAACACATTTGCCTTTGTAGGTTCGCCCGAACTGGTGACAGCATTAGCGATTGCAGGTGATCTTAATTTTAATCCGTTGACTGATACCTTAACCAACGACAAAGGCGAACAGGTAAAACTGGATCCGCCTCATGGTGATGAATTACCAATGAAAGGTTTTGCAGTTGAAGATGCGGGCTACCAGGCTCCGGCGGAAGATGGAAGCAGTGTGGAAGTAATGGTTGATCCAAAGAGTAACAGACTACAACTATTAGCACCATTCGCGGCATGGGAAGGAACTGATTTGACAGGCTTGAAATTATTAATCAAGGCGAAAGGAAAATGTACAACAGATCATATCTCCATGGCAGGTCCCTGGTTAAAGTTTAGGGGGCATCTTGATAATATCAGTAATAACATGCTAATCGGTGCCATTAATTTCTTTAACGAAAGTACCAACTCTGTGAAGAACCAACTAACAGGCGAATATGGACCGGTACCTGATGTGCAACGAGCGTACAAGGCAGGGCATATTGGAAGCATCATTGTTGGTGATGAGAATTATGGAGAAGGAAGCAGTCGTGAACATGCGGCGATGGAACCACGTTTCTTAGGTGTCAGGGCCGTATTGGTAAAATCATTTGCCCGTATTCACGAAACAAATCTTAAAAAACAAGGTATGCTGGCGTTGACCTTCTCTAACAAGGCTGATTATGATAAGATCCTTGAGGATGACATTATTGATATCGAAGGTTTAATAACCATAGCTCCGGGCAAGCAATTGCAACTGGTACTAAACCACGCAGATAAAAGTTTCGAGACCATCCATGTTAATCATTCATACAATGATCAGCAAATTGAATGGTTTAAAGCCGGCGGCGCGTTGAATATTATCCGGACCAGTGTAAATCAATAATAAAAACAAAATTGGTTACTATTTAGCCGTCAAGTTTATGTTGATAACTTAAAATTAAGCTACAATATATGGATTTCCAATTACTGCGCAATGAATTGCATTCATTAAATTCATTTCTTGCTTTCTGATAGTAGAGATATAACTTCTAATACGTGAAAATATCTGAGCACCAGACATTGTTCTAAAACACCCGGATATTTTTTGTTTTACTTTCATCATTCTAATATCTTGCTCTGCGAGATTATTTCCAAAAGGGATATTAAAATCATACATAAATGCCAATATGCTTTTTCGATTTTGCTCAAATCGTTCTAGCAAATTCCGAGATTTACTCTTTTTTATTTTTCCTCTAACTCCTTTAGGATTAGGTGGCGGTGGCGGATGTTCTCTATTGCCTTCTTGCAATAAATTGATGTATGTAGTTTCAATAGATAAAATTTGTTCCGCACTCAAATGTGGTCTGTGTTGTTGCTTTGCTTCATCGCATTGTGTCTTTATAGCAAATAATAAATCAATTGCATTTTTTGCCCAACTACTTTTTTCATGTTCATTACAAAAGGTTAAATCTCTAAGATGATGTACATTACATAAACCATGACTACATGAATAACTATGGTAAGGATACCAAAAATCGTGGATTGCTGTTCCTTTATATTCAGGCAATATCTTCATTGCGTTCATCGCTTCTTTGCCACGTTTCTCATGAGGCATATAAAGCGTTAATGTTTTTGTTGACGCGCTATGAAGCCACTGACGTTTGCTATTTACATAATACCCGGTTTCATCAAAGTGAACAACTGCAGAATTGATTATTTTTTGGGTAATGTCTATTTCAAAGGGTTCTAAATTTTCAAAACATTTAATATTCATACTATTCAAAGTACCTGTACTGATTGGATGACCAAATAAATCACCAAATAATTCTGAAGTCCTTTGTAACGGCAGTAATTGATAATTCATTAAGTAAACAGCCGTTTTATGAATATTGAATCCATATTGGACGGGTTGTGTAATATGAATTGGAAAAGTGGCTTTATTTTCAGTATTACACCCAGGGCAAGTTTTAATAATTGCTCTATGCTCAGTTACTTCTAATTTAATTGGCGGTATATCAAATACTTGCCTTGATTCATATTTCAATGTCCCTAAAATGGATATATCTTTTCCGCAACAACAACAAGAATTTACATTATGCTCTATTATCTTATCCGGATTAATCACAGATTTTAATGTACTCCCTTCATGTCCAAACTGACCGCCTACT
>Ga0335397_10012415_pt1 | contig 10426 bp, 9 predicted proteins | sample MAT04_FD_205740 | JGI IMG/M metagenome (GOLD analysis project Ga0335397, IMG submission 205740) | Freshwater microbial communities from Lake Fryxell liftoff mats and glacier meltwater in Antarctica - MAT-04 (spades assembly) (version 2) ...
GTTTCTGAGGACGATCGACTTGTTGGCAAAGGCGGGGTGCGACCAGACGACTTTCCGTTGCTGGGCGCCGCCGGTGGGCTCGATCAGGTGCGTGCGGCTGAGTTCGTGGTAGCCCTCGCGGGTCAGCTGGGCGATGATCAGGTCGCCTTGTTCATTCGGGATGAAGAACCGGTCGCCCTGCCGCACCAGGAATGCGTTGGCCCAGCGGTCGGATTTTCCTCCGGTGGCTGCGTAAGTCTCCCACAGGCGGGTGCCGGTCCGGGCCTCGAGGCCGCGCAGCTCGCCGTAGCTATCGACGCCGAACACCAGCTCACCATCAAACCAGGGAGTCGTCATGATGGAGTGGAGGGCGTCGGTGTTCTTTTCGCTCTTCCCCTTCCGCGTCCACACCTCCGACACGCTGCCGCCGTCGCTCGACAATTTGAGCAGCCGCGATCCATCGTAAAAAGCGGTCAAGAAAATCTCGTCGTTCGCCAAGCGTGGCATCGGCGCCGTGAGTCCGTTGTTGATCTCCCATTCGTACGTCCAAATGAGCTGCCCTGTCTCGGGCTCTAAAGCGCTCAGACCGGCTGGGTGGAATGCCAGCAGAATCCGGCGGCCGTGGTGCTCGATGATCTGCGGCGGTCCATAGCCGGGGCCATGCGCGGTGACGGAATCGATCGCCCGCCAGAGTTCGTTTCCGGTCAGTTTGTCGAACGCGACGACCGTTGATCCCGGACCACCGACGAGACAGATGAGCTTGTTGCCGTCGACCAGCGGATGGGACGCAAAGCCCCAGACCGGGGCATTTTTCAGGTGGAAGTCCTTGAGGAACTGCTTCGACCAGAGAACCGAGCCATCCACGACGTTCAAACAAAAGAGGTGTCCTTGCGCCCCGAGTGTGTACACCCGGTCGCCATCGACTGTGGGGGTGCAGCGCGGTCCGGCTGGGTAGCTGACGGTGTAGGGGCAATCGTATTCGTGAGTCCAGAGGATCTGGCCGTCCGCTTCGTTTAGGCACAGCACGCGCTCGGTCGCCGGGGTCGAGCCAACGGGACTCGGCTCGGTCGATTCGGTCGCAGCTGGCTTGCTCTGCCGATCGGTGACATACACCTTGCCCGCGGCGACTGCTGGTCCGGCATATCCCCCGCCAATGGGCACCCGCCAGTTGATTTTCGGCCCCTCGGGCGGGAAGGCGTCGAGGATCCCGGTTTCTCGCCAGACACCGTCACGCTTCGGTCCCATCCACTGGGGCCAGTCGTCGGCCCGGGATGTCGAGGCCAGAACGAGAAGAAATGCGATTGCGATCAAACTTCGCATCAAGCCACCATGCGGGGAAAAGGGAGAGCGAATTCACGCGATCAGTGGCGAAAACGTAAGGTGCCCCAGATTGCTGGCAACCTTTTGCGGGCCGCTGGCCGTGGACTCATGATCATCAACGGCATCCGCTTTGGCAATGGTCTGCGGACGGCTTCGGGGGGAGGCACGATCGGCGAGGCCCTCAGTGGAGACTGACGTTGTTTTTGAGGGTGGCACTAGTGGTCGCTTGGGGCCGTCAGTGAATTTGCCCGCAGCTGCTTAAGACTCGAACGCCACTCTCGTCCACACGTCCCGCACCGGGGATTCAAAGTCCTCGGCAGTGGCACGCGGCGTGAGCACATTTCGTGTTCAGCGTTTCCAGGACATGATTCGCAGTAAGTTCGACTGGTCGTCGGTCCAGACGCCGAGTTCAGGCCGTGTCTGACACGGCTGCCAGTGTCCGCTCGCGAGAAGTTTGTCGAGAGGCGTCGTGGAGGAGGCGAGTACGACCCACCGCGACGCATGCTTGCCACGGCGGAGTTCTTCCGCCACGGGGTGATCGTCGTTGAAGATGTAAGCGACGCAGCCCAGGTCTTCCGCAATGTTCGCCAAAACTGGTTCGAGATCGACAAATTGATTCGAGATGTGACACGCGAGAATGCCGCCCGGCTTAAGCTTGGTGAAATATTCGGCGACGGCTTCTTTTGTCAGCAGATGGACTGGAATCGCATCGCTGGTGAAAGCATCGAGCACCAAGAGTCCGTAGTTGCCGTCCGCTGACTCCCGAATCTTCAGCCGCGCATCTCCCAGAATCACTCGCGATTTCGCTCCGCGATTCCGGGCGTCCTGTAAGAAGGTGAAATAGCGATTGTCTTCTGCGACATGGGCGATGGCCGGATCGATTTCGTAAAACGTGTATTGTTCGCCCCGCTCCGCGTAACCCGCCAAAGAGCCGATTCCCAGACCGACCACACCGACCGCTTGCGTGACCGGTGTCCCGCGATTCGAAAGTATCAGTTCCCCGATCGGCCCGGTGAAGAAGTAATACGTCAGCGGCGGTCGTCGCTCTCTCGCGTTCCTGGAGTTCACCTGCATGCCGTGCACCGTCCGTCCGTGGACGAGTTGAGTCATCACGCCTTCTTTTCCTCGCTCCACGTGAAACTCGCCGAAGAATGTCCGCTTTCGTTCCAAAACGTATCGGGATGATTCCGAAAAATAGACATTCCATGACATTCCCAGCAGGATCATGACCGTCAAGGCGACGCGAATCCCGTTCAGGACGCGTCGGTGCAATCCCAAGGTCAAAGCGGACGCAGGCAGCAGCCACAAGCCCAAGGCGATCGCTAGCGGGTATTCGGCCAACCAGTTAAATACCAACGGAAAAACGAGCGTGTTGCAGACGCTGCCGCAAACTCCGCCGCAGGAAATCCAGAGATAGAACTCCGTTAAGTGCTTCGAGCTGGGGCGAGTGGCCGCCAATCGACTGTGTAGAGCCAACGCCCCGCAGAACAACACGCCGTTGTGCAGCACAAGCCCTGCCAAAGCACTCTCCTGCAGAGCTCGCCCCACCAGAGCGATGAGCAACGCCAGGACGACGTATCCGGCCACACTCGCGGTCAAGACCCACGGCGGCGGGTCGGCAAAAGCGATGATGAACGAAAGCAGATACAGACTTAAAGGCAACATCCAGATCGCTGGCATCGGAGCAATCTCTGCCGACAGGTAGGTGGTCACACCCATCATGAGGATCGACGGACACAGCGACCAGAAAAACCAGCTCCACTGCAAGTTGATCGATATCGGTGGATCGACGGCGAGGGGACTCGCGAGATCATCGTTGACCGGGTTCTGACCTCGCCACGCGATCGCTCCGCAGAAGGCATAGAAAAGAGTCAGCCCCATGAAACCCCAGGTGACAAAATGACGCTGCGCCGACAACGGGTACCAGAATTCCAGAACGGTCGGATAGAGCAGCAAGCCGAGGAGGCTGCCGGTGTTGCTGGCGACATACAGCAGATACGGACTCCCCCGCAGCCGAGCTGCTGCATACCAAGCCTGCAACAGGGGCGCGGTGGTCGAAACAACGAAAAACACGGGTCCGATCGACCTGGTCAGATCGATCAGAAGTGACAGTACAGGGTGCTGCACATTGCCGGTCAATCCCTCAATATCAAACCGAATCGGCAACGTCAGCCACGCCATGCTCGTGACGATCCCATGGACGACAAGTTGCCGTCCCAACGAGAGGAACTTGTGCAGCAAGTGGGCGTAAATGTATCCCAGAAGCAGTAGCAACTGGAAAAATAAGAGGCACGTATTCCAGACCGCAGGAGCTCCTCCATACCACGGCAAGAGCGTCTTGCCGACCAGCGGCTCTAACAGAAAGAGGAGTGCGGCCCCCAGAAAAACGCTGACAACAAACAATCCCGGGATGATCAACGAGCGAGAGGGCAATGATTGGGGGCACGTATTCAAGAATCGGTCACTCAAAACGCACAAAGGGGAAAGACTTCGAGAAAATGTTATCAGTCAATTTGCCACACAACAATTCAAGGAATCCCCGCAATCTGCCATTGTGAAGCTTTCTTAACAGCCGTCTGGCTGAGGCCGATGGATGGCACGTCCCTGATGCACTGGGAACGGGGAGGATGCCGCTCACGGGGTTGTTCACGACGGCCTTCGACAAGCCTCAAACCGTAGCGCCCCGCCGTTGTATGTCGACAGACTTGAGGGGGCTGACGCCGCCCCGCTCGCCAAAACGAGTCACGCGGCGCGGGTCTCGCGGAGCGGGATCAGTTTCGGAATCGGCACTTGGGCTCCGATGACCGAACCGTGAATGTGACGCAGGGCTGCAAAGTCGTGGTGTAGGAACTGGAGCAGTCGCGAGCGGGGTGAACGCCGACGCAGGTAGCCTTGGCACAGCAGAGCGACGATCTCGTCGTAGGCTCGGTGATTCGGCGAGTGAGCGTAACACCGTCCGGAAAACCGCCGGATGTCGCCGTTGAACTGTGGGCTGATGTGGTACAACTCGTGGACCAGCGTGTTGACCTTTTCCTCAAACGAGAGGTCGAAGAACCGTGGAAGATAGACTGAAAGGATATACCACTGCTCCACTGAACCGCAAAATAGCCGCTGGATCGACCACAGCTGGCCCGATCGCATGGCCGTCAGCTCGCCGCCCTTGAAACGCAGCGGCGTCAGCTTGGCGAGCATCCCGTGGGTCGAGCCTCGCCGGGCCTGGCAAAACGAGAGCGCGACGCGGTCCATCTCGATGTGGCGAAAATCGGGGATCCGAGCGACTAAATCCTCGCAGACCGCAGCCAGCGCTGCGATGACATCGAAGCCGTCGAGTGCAGCGAATCCATTCGCGTGGGGCACGGCGGGTCTGGGAACATCCGTGTTCCCGTCCTTCAGAAGGCCATGAAAAAGGGCAGGCGATCACGCCTGCCCTTCTGGTCAATTCCACTCGTCGCCGGTCGCAACTAGGTGGCTGCTTGCTCGACAACTGGAGCGGTGCGCTGCTTCTTGCGGTCGCGTTCGTTGCCAACAAACTCAATGATCGCCAGTGGGCTGGCGTCATTCTGTCGGACACGGGGTAAACGCACAATACGAGTATAACCGCCTTCGCGATCACCCATCATCGGGCCGAGCTTATCGAACAGAACCGAGGTTGCTTCCTTGTCTCTCAGCAGAGCAAAGGCACGCCGACGCAGAGCAATCGCCGGAGCGAGTGCCTGGTTCCACTTCTGCCAATTCTCTGACTTCCGCCAGTTGGCCCATTCCGTGCTATTGCGATCCGCTGTGGTGCCAAACTCCGCTGCCTTCGCCTGGTAAGGCAAAGCCCGCCGAGCCATGGTCACCAGCTTCTCCACGTACGGGCGGAGTTCCTTAGCCTTCGGGACTGTCGTCTCGATACGGCCAGGGACAATCCACCGCTTCTCAGGATCCAGCTCCCGAGTCACAGTTTTAATCAAACTGGCGGCCATGTTGGAAAACATAGCGTGACGGTGGGACGATGTCCGCCCCAGTGTCCGGCCTTTTAGACGATGTCGCATATCAGCACCCGTTCTCACGCAATCCGAAAGTTGTCCAGCGTCCGACTCAGTCCGGGATTGACCTACCCAAAACTGAACTGCCTAAAACTGAGCCGTCTCAGGCTGACCCGTCCCACTACTTTCGCAGTGTGGACTGATTCGGAACCTTCATGCCGAGCCGCAAACCAATCAGTTGGAGGCGTTCTTTGACTTCCGTCAGAGTCGTCTCGCCGAAATTGCGGACCTGCAACAATTGATCTTCTGAGCGTCCGACGAGGTCGCGAACCGATGTAATCCCTTCGGACTCCAGACAGTTCGTCGCCCGCACCGACAGATTCAGTTCGGCGAGCGATTGACCCAGTCGATCCTCGAGCTCCAAATCGATCGGAGCATATCCGGTCGATTCGAGCATCCCCTTGAGACCAGCTTCCGGTGGAAGCTCCGGGCCTGGCTCGCGATAGTTGATGAATGGGTTGAGATGCTTTCGGAGGATCTTCGCCGCCTCGACCAGTGCCATGTCCGGCTTGACTGTGCCGTTGGTCCAAATCTCCAAAGTCAACTTGTCGTAGTTCGTCCGCTGACCGACGCGAGTATCGTCCACTTTGTAGCGAACGCGAATCACGGGCGAAAAGGCAGCATCGAGTGGAATCGTTCCTAACTCAGGCATCTTCTCGTGAATTTCCGCAGCTGTGGTGTAGCCACGGCCGTTCTCGACGGTCAGCTCGATATTGAGAGGAACAGAGTCAGTGACGGTCGCGATGACCATATCGCGGTTGATGACTTCGACCTGATCGTCACAAATAATGTCGCCGGCGGTCACGACGCCCGGCTCATGACGTTCGATTCGCAGTGTCTTCGTCGTCGTGGAGTGATTCTTGACCACGAGAGATTTCAGGTTCAGGCAGATATCAGTGACATCTTCCACAACACCCGGAATCGTGGTGAATTCGTGCTGCACACCGTGGATCTTGGCGCGAGTGACGGCGCTGCCTTCGAGGCTCGACAGCAGAATACGACGCAAGCTATTGGCAATCGTGTGGCCAAACCCACGTTCAAAAGGCTCCACCACGAACTTGCCATAGTTGGCATTCATGGTCTCGCGTTCCGGCACAACTCGACTTGGCAGTTCTAGATTTCGCCAACGAATCCGCATGCTGAATTCCCCCAATTCCGATGTTTAGCTGCCTTCGAGTGATCGAGGCTCGGGACCTCATCCTCCTGCAGCAAAATCCCTGTTCGATCAATCAGACGCGGCGACGCTTGCGAGGTCGGCATCCGTTGTGTGGCAACGGCGTGATGTCTTCGATGCTGCGGATCGAGATGCCGGAAATCTGCAAGCCGGTGATTGCGCTCTCACGACCGGAGCCTGGTCCGTTGACGCGGATTTCCATTTCCTTGACGCCAAATTTGCGGGCCTTATCGGCACACGTTTCGGACGCTCGCTGAGCCGCAAAGGGAGTACTCTTACGAGAACCCTTGTATCCAACAGTTCCGGCGCTGCCCCAGCACAGAACATCACCGCTCGCGTCAGTGATGGTCACGATCGTGTTGTTGAAGCTCGCCCGGATGTGGGCGATCGCCTTCGTCACGTTCTTGCGAACTTTTTTCTTCTTGCCTTGCTTCGCTGTATTCACTGTCTGCATCCCGTACGAAATCGAACTGTCTTCAAGCTGTCAGGCACGCTGTAGTCCGCGAAGCTGCCCCACGGCAGCTGCCGATTACTTGCGATCCTTGACGCCCTTCTTCCCGGCGACTGTCTTCTTCACACCCTTGCGGGTTCTCGCATTCGTCTTTGTTCGTTGGCCACGGCACGGCAGGCTGCGTCGGTGACGCAAACCCCGGTAGCAAGAGATGGCCTTCAAGCGGCCAATATGCTCCATGACTTGGCGTCGGAGCTGCCCCTCGACGGTGTAGTCAGCGTCCAGAGCCACGTTCAGGCGTTGAATGTCGTCTTCCGAGAGGTCACGAGCCCGCTTCTGCGGATCGAGACTCAGCTTACGGCAGACTTCAATCGCTCTGACGAATCCCAGCCCGTGCAGGTATTGCAGTGCAATGTACGTTGGCTTGTCGTTCGGGATATCCACCCCGAGTACACGTGGCATGACTCTTCTCCAGTGGCATTGGCAATCGAGTGCCGCTGCGAAAATGCGAATCTGAATTCAGTGCAACACAACTGTTGTGAAACAGCTCTGCGCGTCTTGGCAGCGAAAGACCTAACCCTGCCGCTGCTTGTGGCGGGGATTGGAAGAACAAATCACGTAGGCACGTCCCTTGCGCCGTACGATCTTGCAACCTTCGCAAATCCGCTTGATGCTCGCCCTAACCTTCACGTCCCACACACCTTTCGATCATTGACCGTCTCGCGTGAACACGAAACGGCGTGCCGCCCAAAAAGCGAGCGGAGCAGTGTAATCGCCGCCAGCCCCCGGAAGCAAGCAACCGGGAAAAATTTCAAAACTCGGCAAATCCCAGCATCCCTGCCAAGCCACCGACACCCGCCGTAATCAATCGGGGACCATCAGTAGTCACCGCAATCGTGTGCTCGAAATGAACACTCGGACGCCCATCCTCCGTCACAGCTGTCCAGTGATCATCCAGAATCCGGACTCCAGGCGATCCCGCATTCAGCATGGGCTCAATCGCCAATACTAAACCCGGTCGGATCTCGAAATCCTCTCCTGCGTCTTTGTCGTAAAAGTTCGGCACCTGCGGCGGCTCGTGCATCTCTCGGCCAATGGCATGCCCGACGAACTGTTCCACCAGTGAGAATCCGGCGATGCTCGCCACTAACTCCATTCGTTGCGCCACCTCAGACCAGTGCTTGCACTCCGCCAGCCCATTGATGGCGACTCGCAGCAATTCACAGCCGACCTCCATCAGACGCTGCTTGCCACGATCAACCTCGCCCACCGCATAGGTCCACGCCGAGTCAGCACACCATCCGGCGATCCGGCATCCCGTATCGACGCTGAGAATGTCTCCCGCCTTTAGAACAACCTCACCGGGAATCCCATGCACAATCTGTTCATTCAGACTGGTACAGGTCACAGCCGGAAAAGGAACCTTTCCCCGAAATCCCAAAAACAGAGGCTCCGCCCCATGCTTCTGAAATACCGCAGCCACGATGGCATCGATCTCCCGAGTTGTAACCCCCGGTTGAATCATGTCCGCCACAGCTTGATGGGCCTCAGCCACCACCATTCCAGCCGCCCGCATCAATCGCATTTCGCGGCGGCTTTTCAGTGAAATCACGCCACGCACCTTTCTCCGACTGGAGAGGACGCTTGTCACACCTCAGTGGCCACGACTCGCACTAAACAGGGTCGTCCGCTTCCAGCAGACCACCCTTGTTCATCATCACGAGATGGCTGTCGATTTTCTGCACCAGATCCAAGGCCACAGACACACAGATCAGCAGGCCGGTGCCCCCGTAAAAGCTCGCGACAAGCGGTGAGATCTGCATGGAGGAGGCGATGATCGTCGGCACGATGGCGATGAGCGCCAGGAACCCCGCTCCGACATAAGTAATGCGGTGCATCACCTGATCCAGATAATCCGCAGTTCGTGCTCCGGGGCGATACCCCGGAATAAAGCTGCCGTGGTCCTTCAGGTTCTCGGAAATGTCCTTCGGATTGAACGTGATTCCCGTCCAGAAGTAGCAGAAGAAGTAGATCAACATGATGAACAGAAAGTTGTAGACAAACCCTTGATCATTGGAGTTGAGTATGTGCAGCACCGGCTCCAAAGCGCGAATCCAGGCGATCTCGCTCTGCTGGGCGGCGTCACCCAAAAAATTCAAAATCGAGATGGGAATCAGCAGCAGACTCGATGCGAAAATGATCGGCATCACGCCCGACTGATTGATCCGCAAGGGCAACGACTGGCGCTGGCCCCCCGTCACGCGACGGCCGCGCACGTGCTTGGCACTCTGAATCGGAATCCGACGAGTCGCCGTGGTCATGGCGATGACACCAATGATGACCGACACGAACAATGCCCCCAGCAACAGCAGCTTGTCGATCCCCGCCTTCGAGCCCAGTTGGATATTGAAGCTCCCGTTGTCAAACGCCGGTCCGAGCAGCTCCTGAATGGCCTCGGGAATGCGTGCCAAAATCCCTGCCATAATGAGCAGGCTGATTCCGTTGCCAATCCCGAATTCGTCAATCTGCTCGCCAATCCACATCAGCAACACGGTGCCAGCGGTCATGGTCAGAGTCGCCGTGATCCAGCCAAAGACGCCGTCGAAAGAACTGAGAATATTCCCCGCCCCTTGGTCAGCTCCAAAGCCACCGCGCAACAGCATCACCCAAAAGAAGCTCTGCACTAGGCAGATAACAACCGTCGCATAGCGAGTGTATTCATTGATCTTCTTCCGTCCGCCCTCCCCTTCTTTCTGAAGGGCCTCCAGCGGGGGGTAGACAGTCGCCAAGAGCTGGAAGATAATCGAAGCCGAAATGTACGGCATGATCCCCAGACCGAAGATCGTCGCATTCCCAATGCTCGATGCAGAAAACATCGACATCGCCTGCATCACTTGGCCCATCGCCCCTTGAGACTCCGTCAGACGACGCAGCGACTCAAAGAACTTATCTTGGTCCAGGAATGACAAGGGAATGAAGAAACCCAACCGGTAGACGCCCAGCAGGATCAACGTCAGGATGATCTTCTGCCGCAACTCCGGAATGCGAAACACCATTAAAATTCGGGCGAGCATGCCACCGCGTCCTTACCGTGATCCCACGCAAACGAAAAAGAGTGAAGGCGAAACAGGAACGCCTCCACTCGATGTTGTATTCGATGCGACTCAACTCAGTCAATTGAGATGGGCCACTGGGGGAGACTGTCCACTGAACAGTACCACTTCCAGGCGTCAATCGATCACTTCGATCGATCCACCAGCTGCCAGGATTTTAGCCTCGGCCGAGCGGGAAAAGCGTTGGACTTTGACCGTGAGGTTGTGGGTCAAGTCGCCATCGCCGAGGATCTTGATCGCGTCGAAACGCTTCTTGACCAATCCCTTGTCGTGCAGCGTCTCCGGACAGACTGTATCGCCTGGAGCGTAAGCTGCCTGGAGCTGATCAACATTCAGAGAGATCACAACATCGGCGTAAGCC
>Ga0335397_10012416_pt1 | contig 10425 bp, 9 predicted proteins | sample MAT04_FD_205740 | JGI IMG/M metagenome (GOLD analysis project Ga0335397, IMG submission 205740) | Freshwater microbial communities from Lake Fryxell liftoff mats and glacier meltwater in Antarctica - MAT-04 (spades assembly) (version 2) ...
CGACGGAGTCGTGAACTTCCACAAGATGCTCTTCGAGGTTCCCGGCGGCTGGGGTTGCGGTGACGACGTGTCCACAACTGGTGCAGTAAACGAGGTTGAGCCCGTTCCGGGACTGAACTGGGTGGTCGCCTCGAACCTGTTTACGAACATCCTCGAACGCTTGATGAGCCGCTCTCTCCTGTTCTTCGACCCAGCATCTGACGGCCTCGGTCTTCTCCCTCGCTCGATTCAGCACTGGCTCAACGTCTCGCCCCTCGGCTTCGGCTGAAGCCCGCTTAACCCTTTCCCACTCCGCGATGGCCGATATTTTTCGCTCTGTTTCCGCTTGGATTTCGCTCAAAGCTAGCGTTAGAGCGTCGGCAGCTGGCTTGAGACGTTGCTCACGCTTTTCACCCAATGACACAGGCCCGAAAATCTGCTTGAAGCCAGCAATTCCCGGCGTCGTAAGTCCTGTTTGTGCCTTGGTTAATGGAAACTCGCCCGATGACAGTCCGTTTCGGAGGTGTGGAACCCTCCAAAACCAAGGCGGTTTTGAAGCCAGTCGCTCCGAGAATCGACTTTCCTCGGGCGTGTCAATGGAGCAAGCCACAAATCCCTGGAGTTTCGAGGGGCCGCTGGCACCGCGTGTAAGCCGGATTTTGGAAACAGTTACGAAATTGCGACAGACAAAACCCTTGGTTTCAAGCCGTTTCCTGCTGACCGGGAATTGCTGCATGCTGAGGAAGATGCTGGCCAGGAAGTTCTCCGTGATGTCGCGGAAGGCGATGCCGACGGCCAAGCCGACCAGCCCGGTCCCGCCCACTACTGTAAGGGCCAGTTGTGTCAAGCCCGACACCCTCAGGACGACGTAGATTCCGACGAGGAACACGAAGAAGCCCGTCCCGAACGCGAGTACGCCCCGCAGGAGTTTCGCCCGGACCCGCCGGTGGAGGAGTGATCGGGCGCCCCGCATCGTGAGCCACCCGCCTCCTGCGGACAGGCCCAGAATGAGCAGCCCGAAGACGAAGACGGGGAGGGAGCGTACAAGGTCGCGCCACAACACCGACAGGCCACCCCACGCCGCGCTGAAGTCCCACACCGACGGCTGGGAGACCTCGATCCGATTGGCCACCGCGACCACGTCCTGCGTGTTCCTCGCCAGGTCGCCGGCCCACTTCTTGAGTTCGTCCGTGTCTGTCTGGCCGCTGAGGAAGACAACCCCCTCCTCGACCCGGACCCGTGGCTCGACGAACCACCCCGTGGCGTCCAGGACGCTCTGGAGCCGCTTGCGGATCTCATCGTCTCGCGCGACCGGCTGAACGTCCACCTTCGCGGGCGCGGGGGACAGCTCCTCCTTGTTGGGGGGCGGCTGCTTCTGCGTCTGCTTGGATTGTCCGGCCGGTGGCTCTTGCGCGATGACGGTTGTAGTCAGCAGGCCGAACAGAACACCGAGCAGGATTGCGCGTGGGAGTCGAAAGTCGATGCGGCACGTCAACCACCGCACGAGACCAGGCTGCGACCACATAGACCACCTCCGTGCATGACCGTCCGGTTGTGCAGCAACTCGGTGGCCTTCCGCCTATCGGGAACCGGGAAGGAGGCATCGGCGTAAATCGGTCTGCTTATGTTCCATCGGGCTTTTCCGAGATCAGTTGTTGAATGAGATCGATCTTGGATCCAACAAAGAGGACGTTGAAGACCTCGATCCGCTCCGCCGTGGCTCCCGTGGTGTGGATCACAAGGTCCCCGGAACCGACGCCCAGCAGCCAGTGGCGGAAAAGGTCCTCGCGGTGTTTTTCCAGCACCATGCCCCTCGTGTCGTACGTCTTCGAGCCGGCTCCGAAGACGTATGCGTGCGTGAGTTGTCCCGGCTTGACGTGCCAGTAGCTCAGGCGGTCCACGACGATTACGGAGACCAGCCAGACGAGCAGCATCAGCGTGGAGAACCACAAATACGCGCCGAAGTTCATATGGATCTTCAGGCCGCCGAACCAGTCGAAGATCTCATCCCACCAGCCGAAATAGGCCAGGAGGACGGACACGAGCGCGATTCCCAGAATGACCAGTCCAGAGACCAAGCCCCGCACCGAGACGTTGGTGATGATGACCACGAGGAAGAGCGTGAGGAAGTAAAAGACGCCCAGGTTACTGCTCGCGTGGAACCACTCGCGATCTTGCCCGATCTGGTACTGCTGCCCCTGCCAGTACGTGAGGCCCGCCATCACATAACCCACCGCCCAGACCGGCCACCAAAAGACGAGCGAGGAGTGGCTGTGAATCTTCAACTCGCGCAGCGGCTCCGGCTCCACCGGTCCGGGCGGCGGCGCTTGAACCGCGGCGGGCCGCGGCGGAGGAACTGCCGCCGGGGGGGGCGGGGCTGCGCTTGCCCGCTCGATCGGCACAGACTGCGGTGGGGAGTAATCGGGCACCACGGGCTGTTGCTGTGGGAGTCGGTCGTTCATGTCTTTGTCTCCTTCGACTGTAATGGTAATTCGGCACCCGGAACCGTACCGGGACCGTCCTGACGCGAGCCCGACGACTTGTGCAGCCAGCGGGCCATTAGAACGTCGGTGGAAGAATGGGCCAGGATCGACCCGACGACGACCAGCGCCGTCAGGTGAAAGACCTCGTCCGCGCGCGCCAGACCGGATTTCAGGACGAGCAGGCCGAAGACGACGGAGGCGAACCCTTTCGGCCCGAACCAGGCCGCGGCCGCCCACTCCCGCCAGGCGAGTCGGCTTCCCGCGAGGGCCATGAGCAATGCCAGCGGCCGCACCGCCACGAGCACCAACGCGGCGAATGCGTACCCCGTCCAGGGGATTTCGGCGAGGAATTGCGGAGACATCAGGGCACCGAAGACAAGCAGGGCGGCGAGTTTCAAGAGTTCTGCTACCAACTCGCCGAACCGATGGAACGCTTCCCGAATCTCGTGGCCGATTGTTGCCACGGTGATGCCGGCGGCGAATGCGGCGAGGAACTCGTTGGCGTGCAGGATCGATGTGGCGGACAGCACCAGGAGCCCGATGGCGAACGCATAAAGCGGGGCATAAGTCGAGTCGGCACCGAGATGCCGGCTTCGCTCCAGCCGGATGGCCAGCCAGGGGATGAATACCCCAAGCCCGACGCCCAGCGCCACTTCGCTCGCCAACGTGCCGAGTTTCAGTTCCGTGCTCCCGGCAACGGCAAGTAGCACGATCACAATAGGCAATGCGAGACCGTCGTTGAGCCCGCTCTCGACGTTGAGCAGTTGCCGCAGCCGCCAGGGAACTTCCTCGCGACCGACGATGGCCGCGGCAAGGACCGGATCGGTCGGACTCAACACGGCTCCGAGCAGAAACGATTCCAGCCATGGCAAGCCCGCCACCCAATGGGCCAGTAGGGCGGTGAAGACTAAGGTGAGTGGCAAACCGAGAAACAATGCACGGCCCGGCAATCGCCAAGCGGTGGAGAGTTCTTTGACGCCGGTCCGCATCCCGTCGGTGAAGAGCACGCTGAACAGCGCCAGCTCTGCCAGCACGGCCACGACCGGGTCGTGGGGCGCTAGCACCACAACGCCGAACACGCCTTGACTCATCACGAAGCCCGTGACCAGAAACAAGACGGCAGTAGAGAGCACGCCACGGCTTGCCCGCTCCGAGATCAGGACGGCCAGCAGCAAGGCCGCTGCGAAAACGAGAACCGCACTCACACAACCCCCCGCGAGACGAAGCCATTTAGTATCGGAAGGTCGCCGCCACACCCATGTCCGACGGCAAACGATCCGCGGGAACGACGACCTACCCTGCCCTTCGTTCGCAAGACGACCAAAAGGGTTATTGGGTCCAGCCCTCGACGGAACGCGGGCCGGGCGGATCAGACCGCCCGGCCCGGGTGGTTCGTCCAAGCCGTGTTACCACCGCCCGAACCGTGCGCGATTCCCGTAGCCGCGATAATAGCCGCGCGGGTAGCCGTAGCCGCTGTAATAGCCGCCGCCGTAGGACGGATATCCGTTGTAGCTCTGGGTCGAGCTGAACGGCGTGTAGCTGTAGCTCTGGACCCCGCCGTAGGGGCTGGCCGAGTGCTGGTGCGACGACAGATCGTGCAACCCGTTCCCGTAGTAGTAGTAACTGCCGAAGGGGGTCTGGGTCGTGTGCCCGTGCGGGGCCAAGTCATGCCCGCCGTTGCCGTACCCGCCGTAGTACTGCGCAGACGCCGAGCCTGTCCCGACGAGGAACAAGCCCAGCCCGAGAGCTACGGCGATCAGTTTCGTCTTCATGGAAGCAACCTCTAGGTGTGATGCGGTTCAAGGTCCGTCCGTGGGAATGGCAAGCCGTGGAATCGATGTCCCGTCCGATGAGACTCATAGAATCCAAACGCACTTATCGTGCCATCTGTGGGCCGAGATCCCGGACAACGAGGGTCATTCGCCGGTTAATAACGGTACGTCGCCGCGACACCCGTGTCTGACGGCAAACCCTCCTTCGGGACAACGACGACCGTGCCCTTCATTCGCAAGACCGCTTCGGCCAGATCGTCGAGGACGTCGTCGATCCTGGTGTCGGCCAACTCGCTCGGCTCGATCCGCCCGGTCGCCGCGTCGATTCGTCCAGGGATGACTCGGTCGGCCTGCACGAGGAGGGTGGCGACGCGCCCGGTCGTAGCGGCCCGGGCCACTTCCGCCAGGTCGTCCGACCCGAGTTGGCGGGATGCCCCAAGCCCGTAGTTCTCGACCAGTCCGGCGAGTCTCTGCTGGTAGGACGGCTCGACGGCAGCCCACGCTTTCGCCCGGAGCTGGTCGAGGGACAGGGCGTCGGGGTTGATCGACAGGCCGGCCGCCAACAGGGCCGGGTTGTGGCTGACCGCCCGGAACGGCGCGTGGTGCTCAGCCAGAGCGACCAGCAAAAGAGGGAGGCCGGACGGCCGCGAGTGGTGTTCGAGGATGCCCCGGTCGATGACCCGAAAGAAGCGGTCGCGGTCGAGATCGACCTCGTCCGCCTTCCCGCCGTGCCCGTGGTACATCGGCCCTCCCGGTCCGGGTCCTGTGCCATAGGAGGCGACCGTCAGGTGCGGCTCGGTCAGATCGCTGCCGAGCGCGGCCGTGAGGGTCGATGGCACGTCCGGCAGCTCGACCGGGTCCAGGGCGTCGCGGTTCCCCTCGTAGAGCTTGGCCTCGTGGCGGGTCAGGCACAGCACCTGGTAGCGGTCGGCCGACTGGAGGATGCGGATCAGGGGCTTCAGGTGGAAGCTGTCGGCCACCACGACCCGCTCCGGCACCGGCCGCTGGAGATCGAAGACTCGGAACGTGCCGGCCGCGCCGAGGACCGCCAGCCCGTCCGTCCGGTGGTTCCAGAATCCGTCGTCGTGGGCCAGCGACTGGAACTGCTCCAACGGCGGGCGGACCGGGCGGACCTCCCGCGTGGGGTACGTCTTTTGGAGGGAGGATTCCACCTCCCGCAGCAGGTTCCGGTAGCGGATCGGGTCCTGCTGGTTTTCAGGGTGCGCCCGGTGCGTCGGAAGGTAGAGTGAAATGCACGGCGATTCGTGGTCCGCCAACAGTGCGGAGAGGTCGTCGCTGGAAAGCTGACGCATGGCAACACCCTTTCTTGTTCAGTTCGGATCGACAGGTCAACACTGTACCGGCTGTTCGGCATGCGGCTCATCGTGTTCGGCCGAGATGCCTCTTGTCCGCTGTCAGGTGCGGATGATGAGCTGGGGGCGCTCGCCCTCGATACCGAGGAGGCGGTACACTCGCTCGTGTAAGCGGTCGAACCGGCCGGCGGCGCGGAGCAGGTGCACGTGATCCCCCGCTTTCAGATTCCGCATCCCCTGAATCGCCCGTTCCCAGGCTTCATTCACCGCGACGAACTCTTTTCGCAGTTGCGCGCGATCCTGCCCTGCGGCCAGCCCCTTGTGGAATTGCTCGGTTGCTTCGGCGAGCTTGTGCAAATCCCCTGCGAGAACAGCCCGGCCCGGAACGACACCCAGGCTGTACCCGGCCGTCTTGTCCAGGTCTCGAGCCGCGTCCACCAACCCTTGCGTCTGGCGTTCGAGCACCTGTTTCGTCCTGCTCTCCGAGGTGTCCCCGACCGAGACCGCGTAATGAAGATGATCGGTCGCGGAACGGACCTTGACCGCCGGCCGCCGGAGGAGGCGTTGCTCGGGCCCGAGTTCCTTCACGGCTTTCAGAAGGCCCTGGAGTTTGCGGTCCAGTTCGTCGAACGCCTTGTACAGCCGGTCGCGGGAGATCTCGGGCTTCAGGGATTTCTGGAACCCCTCGACATCCGTCAGCACGGCGTCGGCGAGTCGGTACACGGTCCGCTCCTTCTCGCCGTCCGACTCCGCGAGGATGTCTTGTAGGGATTCGACTTCCCGGTCGAGTTCCCGCGCCGCCTCCTTAACAGAGGCCAACTCCTCGCGAGTAGGTGTCTTGTCGTCCGCACGCGCGTGGGCCGGTATGACAACCGCCATCGCCAGTGCGGTCAGTAAATAGTGGGGCATAATGGACATGAAACAGCCTCCTCTGGGCGGATTGGTCACATACTCGTCGTCGGTGCGGCCGACAGACCGGACATCCACTTCCGAACCTTGCGCCTGTCGCTTCGCTTCCTACTCGCCGCGGGGCACAAACGAATCACTCGATGGCGACCGGGCCGTTCACGCCCGCGTGGCCATTAGAACCATCTCGGTCGGTACCGAACCTCCGGCTCACCCGCGCGACGAGTTGCTACCCCGTTCGACGCACATCACGGAGTTGCTGCCCAGACCGTCTCAGCCCTTCGCGAATTCCGCCACCTGTCGATGAAGGCTGTCCGCAGACTCCTCACCGAGCACGTCGAGGAAAAGGACCGCTTGCTGATCCCCCGCGAGATGCCGATCGCGGTTGGGGTTAACGACCGCGTACTGCACGCCCTCCCGCTCGGCTTCCACCAGCCACCGGAGCAGATCGTCGGGCGAGAGTTCACCGATCTCGTCCGTCTCATTCCAGCCGGCGCGGTCGAGGTACTGCTGCGCCTGGTCGCGGCCCGTGAACACGGCGACGGCTTCCTCGTCGCCCGACTCTCCGGCCCGGAAGACCGGCGTGTCCAGCAAGTCCGTGCCCTTCTTGACGATCGCGAATACGGCGGTCGTCGAGCCGCCCCCGGCGGGGGAGGGACGGCCCACGTCGAGCCGGGCAGCCGAAGCAAGTTCGGCCCCGGCTCCACCTTTGAGGGGCCGGGACTTGTTGATCTGGCTTCGGTCGCCGATCTTGAGGACACGCATCCGCTTCCGCACGTCGCCCTCCTCGCCGGGGACGCCGCGGCTGTGATACCCGCCCGGCAAGGTCGACGCTGCACCGTCCGGCTCGCCGGACCCTGTGTTCTTCGGACGGTGAGGTTGATCCGATGGTGTCATACCAAACTCCGTTTCTGACTACGCGAGGACAAGGAACGAGCCTGGTTTGAGCCAGACGCAAGGGGCAGAACCGAGATCACTTCTTGGCTTTGACAGCCAGTTTGAAATCGGAGACAGCTTCCGGCATGTCCTTGGCCTTGGCCGCAACTTTGACCACGTGGTTCACGACTTTGCCGTCGTGCGTCGTCGCGGAAGTCTTCGTCATGTTCAGCCCTCGATTCGGGGACGACAAGCAAATGGCGGACTGCGCGAAGTCGTGCCGGGAGTGTGCAGCGCCCTGCCAAGCGATGGTCAAGGCCGCCGGCACCAAGTGACCGTTCGCCCACGCATTGAAACTCGGCGCACTTCACTTGGCGCAGCACTCGCAGGTCTCGGGCGAGAGCGGGTTCATACTTGCGGTCAAGATGGCGGCCAACTTGCAGCAGTTGGCGCAGAGTTGACTGGTGATCGCGTGCTCTTACTTGCCCTGCGCCAGGGTGGCGGTGCAGTGGGCGAAGCACATGTCGCACTGGAGTTGGCAGTCGGCGCAGGGGAGAACAGCGAACGTGCCCAACATCATCCTTATCGGAATACCCCCGATGCCATGCACCGATTCGTCAGCGACATCCGCGAAGTGCGGTGTCTGTCTGCGTCGTTGCTGCACCTTTCGTGCCGTCGTTCTGTTCGCCGCGCGACCACTCGTGTCTGTCGGCGGTTACGAGTCTTGGTTGGCCGGGGGGCGACTTTCGGCCGTTCGGGCCGGTCGCGATCAGTCAGTCGTGCCGGATGCCACGATCCTGGCGCATCGACAACCGGTCGCGTTCGAGTGCCAACAGCGTCTCCAGCACGCCGGGGGCCACCGGCTTGGCCAGGTAAAGGTCGAAGCCGAACTCCTCGCCGATGGCGCAGTGGTCCGCTTCCGCGTCCCCCCCGTGACGGCCACCAGCAGCGATTCCCGGAAACACCCGCGGAACCGCACCGCCAGTTCGTACCCATTCATCCGGGGCATGCCGATGTCTAACAGGAATGCGTCCGGCGGGAACGTGGCGACGGACGCCGCCCTCACGTCAACGCTGCTTCATTCGCAGATTCGCAGGCACCAGTTGGCTTTCCGAGGAAGAGCTGTTCGGGCACGAGAAGCGCGCTCACGGTGGGCGACGAAAGATCGGGAAGTTTGAGCAAGCCGACGGCGGGACAGTGTTCCTCGACGAGATCGCGGACCTGAGCCTTCCCGCGTAGGCCAAACTTCTGCGTCCTCTTCAAGATCAGCGGTTTGACCGCGTGGGGGGAGCGACGCGGTGGCCGCGGATGTGCGCGTGATCGCCACTGCCAACCAGAATCTGGACGCTCTTGCGGCGATCGGCCAGTTCCGGCGAGATCTGCTCTACCGCCTCAACGGGTACGTAATCGCGCTCCCGCATCTCCGAGAACGCCGCGGTGACGTCGCTATCTTGGTCGAATACTTCCTCCGGCAGTCGAGCCGGCGGTTGGGGAAGGCGCTCCAGGCTGTCGCTCCCGACGTGCTGCACGTACTCGAACACCACCGCCGGACCGGGAACGTTCGGGAGTTAGAGAACGTGATTCGCTTCGCAGCCATTCAGACCGCCGGGGATGTGCTGACCGTCGATTGCTTGCCCGCGACGGTCCGAGGCGTGTCCCCGGCGAGCGGTTCGCTCGATGAAACGGTGTACTTTGTCGGTGTACGTCGCTTCGTTCAGCGCCTCCTGCCGACGGGCTCGCTCGAAATCTATCGTTACTTCCAAGCAGAAGTGGAACGGGTCGTGACTGGCGAGGTGTTCACCCGATTCTCAAGAAATTGATCCGGAGGCCAAGTGACCTCGGCACATTGCCTTCGCCAAAAGGCCCGCTGAAGGTGCGTACCGAGCGGATGGCTGTTACCCAACATCAAACACTTTTGAACCATGCCGCAATTTCAAGGACTACGTCACGCTCGACGAACTGGACCTCGAACTCCATTTCGTCAAAGGAGAGTTCGGTCATCACGCAGGAAAAAACCAGTTGACGTCACCCATGCATGGTCGTCTCGGCCGGAACTCGGGTTGGCGGTCGTCAACTTCATTGGGAAGTTGGTTTCCGGCGTGCTTGTGGACACCAGTAGTCTCGAAACTATCAAGCCACAGCATTGAGTACGGCGTTCTGTAAACCTAAATTCCTGCTCGATTTGCGTCAAGATACTTGGGTGCGACCAGAGAGACATCGCGACATTATTCGTGTCGACACACATCGACGACGTCACGGGTGAACCCATCGTTGACGCCCCCGACAAAACTAGGCGGCGAGTAATCGGCACTTTGGCATGCATTGGAAGCGGTAGCGTTGATCTCGGGTTCTGGAAACGCCTCGGGCTCGGATTCGGCCCCAGGTAAGCGTCCAGAGCAACAAAAGCCCCAACGCAGACCACAACCCTCCCATCGCCGCCGCCACCTTCCCTGCCAACTTACCCGACGCCACCACCCGGAACACGTTCCAACCTGCTACCTTCAAATACAACGCGTGGAACACCGCCTTCTCGCCACGCACACGCAAACGACCCAAACCCAGACGACGCTTCAAACCACTATTCGTCGATTCTATCCCCGAGCGTTTTGCGTACCGTTCTCGAAACGCCTCCGTCTCCTGTTCCCGGCGACGTTCCGCCAAACGACGCTGCTTGTCCGTGTAACTCAGACGATGACGGCCACCCGCTTTCCTCTGGATCGGGCAACTCTCGCGGAACTGACAGGACTGGCAATCCGCCGCTGCCATCTCCAATGTCGTCGTACACGCCTTGGCGTCGTGAATCGTCTCAAGCGGAATGCGGCCTGACGGGCAAGACGTCACCCGACCCGTCCGCTCGTCCACCGCGAAATCGTCGATCGTCAACGCTTCCATCGCCACCACTGGCGACATCTCCTGGTTATTGGGTGGCAATGTCCCATTGCCAGTCGTCTCCGCTTCGGATGCTCGATCAGGTTGGGGACCAGCCACTGGGCTGACCAACTCCACGCCCTTGACCGCCGCCCTTTGCACGTTGTCGTCGCCGCCAAAGGCCGTGTCCGCCAACATCGTCTCGGGCAAGCGATCATTCGCCTCCAG
>Ga0335397_10012419_pt1 | contig 10421 bp, 7 predicted proteins | sample MAT04_FD_205740 | JGI IMG/M metagenome (GOLD analysis project Ga0335397, IMG submission 205740) | Freshwater microbial communities from Lake Fryxell liftoff mats and glacier meltwater in Antarctica - MAT-04 (spades assembly) (version 2) ...
ATGATTATGCGTTGCAGGATTTTTCCTTATCACCAAATCCAGCTTCAAATCTTGTAAATATTTCTTTTACTATTCCTTATGCCGAATTTGTCACCATAACAATAGTAGCAATTGATGGCAGCGAATCAAAAACCTTATTCAGTGGATGGATTGCTGAAGGAAAGTTTTCGAGATATTTTTCCATTGAAAATAATAGTGCAGGTATTTACCTAATTAACATCACTAGTAAACAAGGCGCCGTTGTGCGAAAATTAGTTAAACAATAATTTCGTTGCTTTTGTAAAGCATTTTTTGAACATTTTAGCTTTCTGATTATTAGAATAGGGTTGTAACTTTGACCCTAATAATATGGCTATTCAAAATCGTATCGGTGTTTTACTCGTAAATTTGGGAACGCCTGACTCACCTCAGGTTCCAGATGTGCGTAAATATCTCAGAGAATTTTTATTGGATGAACGCGTAATCGATATTCCAACAGTTCAACGAAATTTATTGGTAAGAGGCATTATCGCGCCATTTCGCGCACCAAAAAGTGCAAAAACATACAAAGAAATTTGGACAGATGAAGGTTCGCCACTGTTAGTTTACAGTAAGCAGCTACTAAAAAAAATGCATGGTGCCTTAGGCGAAAATTACATCGTAGAGTTAGCAATGCGCTACCAGCAACCATCTATTGATAATGGATTAAAAAAGTTAAAAGATGAGCGCTGTAGCGAAATAATAGTTGTGCCTTTGTTCCCTCATTATGCATCTGCATCGTTCGGCTCAGTTGTGCAAAAGGTAATGGAAATTGTTGGTGCTTGGCAAACAATTCCTGCCATCAGATTTACTGGAAGTTTCCATAATCATCCTTTATTTATTAAGGCATTTTGTGCAATAGGCAGCGCACATCAACCTGAAAATTATGATCATGTTCTATTTAGTTATCATGGCTTACCTGAGCGACAAATTTTAAAAGGCGCTGATGGCAATGAGTGTTTAACTGGTAATTGCTGTGGTAATTTACATGCAAAAAACTACCTTTGCTATCGCGCGCAATGTTTTGATACTTCACGTTTAATTGCAGCTCAATTAAATATCCCTGACGAAAAATATACCGTTTGTTTTCAATCACGTCTCGGTAAAACGCCTTGGATAAAACCATATTCATCTAATGTGGTTGAACAATTAGCAAAAGAAGGTAAGCGCACTATTCTCATGTTTAGTCCTGCATTTGTTGCCGATTGCCTCGAAACAATTTATGAAATAGCTGTGGAATATCATGAAGAATTTAAACACGCAGGTGGCGAAAAAATTCAACTGGTAGAAAGCCTAAATGATAGTCAGCTTTTTGTTGATTGCCTTGTAGACATGATTGGTAAAAAGTAAAGGATTTGGAATGCCCAAAGGGAATAAAACTTTTACTTATAAATCCTTGCACATTGCATTAATACATATCCATTCCACCATCATAATTTTCATCACCGCCTCTGCCGCCTCTTCTGCGTGAATTATCTTGCTTGCCGAATTTATAAGTAAGTTTCAAGTTTCCAATTTGCGATTCGCGCTTGCGATTGTATTCGCTATAAAAGTTAATGCCTTCACTATAGCCTGACCAAATACGTGTATCGAAAATGTCACTCAAACTCAAGTTAACCGATAACTTATTTTGAAAGAAATCTGATTTTAAACCTGCGTCTACAAAATAAATAGGCTCCGATTCTCCTTGGGCAAAAGTCCAAGGGGTATTGTAACTAAATGTTAATTGGAAAGCAGTTTGCTTCAATACTTGAAAAAATGACATCACCCGAAGATTATACGTAAACTGCGAATTTTTTAGTCCGTCTTCTAAGTTACCAGCATCAACTAATGTTTGATTAAAGTTTACACTTGATGTAGCATTCCACCATTTATAGAACTCGTTTTTAGCTACCAACTCAACACCATATTTTTCTTCATTATTATAGTTTTGGAAAGTCATAGTTGAAATTCCTTCGGGACTTACGATAGTATATGGAGATATTTCATTTAAGGTTTTGTTGTAATATATTGAAGCAGAAAGTGAATGTTTTTTAAACTCTTTTACAAATGCTACTTCATACGAATTTTCGTATTCAGGCTCTAAATATGGATTACCCACCCTAAAACTATATGGATCAGAATAATCAGGAAAAGGATTTAAAAAATAAGCATTTGGCCTGTCAACCCTGCGGCTGTAACTTGCAGAAATTTCTGCTGTTTCGGTAAATTTATATTTCAAATGTACACTTGGAAATAATCCAAAGTAATCATTAATAAAAACGGAATCGGTTGTTACTAGGTTAGATTCTGTAAAAGTTTGCTCAGCACGTAAGCCAACCTGATAACCAATTTTTTTTATACTACTGTTCCAAATTAAATAACCCGCAACAACATCTTCATTATAAATAAATTGATTATTAATAGAGTCGTCAACCGCCCATTCATCTGCAATTGCATCAAACGATTCCGAATAAATAGTGTTGTCTTTTATTTGCATAGTGTATTTAAAGCCAGCTTCCATTTGATTTCCATTTTTATAAGGCCGCACATAGTCAAATTGAGCATTTGCAACTTTATTTATCGAAGGTCTGCTGAGGTCTTGCAATATTGGTGATAAAAATGGAACGCCAAGTACATCATAATATTGCTCATCATAATAGCTATCCTCAGTGCCATCACCGTAAGAATAAAATCCTTCACCGGTTAATACATGTTTAGGGTCCTTAAATATTTTGCGATAACTTAATCCAACATTGTAGGAAAGATTATTGCCTACAGATGTTGTAAGTCGCTGACTTGTAGATGTACTAACACTATCGAAGTTCAAAAAATCGTAATCAACTGCATCGCTTCTATTACTTTTGTTAGTATTGAAAGTTCCGCTTATGCCAATGGTATTGCTCGCATTTAAGTAATAATCTAAACCTGTGCGAAACATGTGCATCTGGCTTTTATTATTTGAATTGCTAATTGAATTAAGGTGAAAAATGGTGTCTTCTTCAAATGTTTTACGATTCATAAGGCCACTTCCGTCTCTATCGTCATTTACATAACTGTAGTTGGAATAAAAGTTCACTTTTTTATTTCTAAAATTGAGTGAGGCACCGGCTTCATACCTTGGCAATGTTGAAATACCAGCAGTTATATTTCCATTTAATCCAACCTTCTTATTTTTCTTTAAAACGATATTAATAATGCCTGAATTACCTTCTGCTTCATATCTGGCTGATGGATTTGTAACTACTTCAATAGTTTCAATAGAACTTGCTGGAATTTGCTCTAAAATGGCATTCATATTACTACCCACAATACCTGACGGTTTACCATCAATAAAAATACGCACGCCTTCATTTCCGCGCAAACTAATATTGCCATCAATGTCAATAACAACACTCGGAATTGTTTCCAACGCATCTGATGCAGATCCACCAGAAGCAACAATATCTTTTTCAATATTGTATATCTTTTTATCGATGCTGCCTTGTAAATAGGAAGATTGTCCCGTAATATTTACACTTTCAAGCAATGTTGCATCTTGTTTCAACATTAATTTCCCTGCGTTAAAAAAGGGAGCGCCCGCAGGCAGGTTAAAACTTTTGTTACCTGCTTCATATCCGATAAAACTATATTTTAATTCGTAGCTACCACTATTGTTAATTGTAAATTTAAACTTACCATCAATATCAGTAATACCACCTGTAATAATGGTTGAATCAGTTGGCAAGGTAACGGTAACAATGGCAAATTCAATCGGCTTTTTGGTAGTGGAGTCAGCTACCTCCCCAACAATTGTAATCGTGTTCATTTGACCATATGTCACAAAAACAGTGTAAAACAAGAGGAGTGAAAAAAATCTTTTCATTATAAAATTTAAAATTAATACTTAGACAAATTTACCTCATTTAACTCGTTTAAATTAATAAGGTTTAGCATACAGACACGTTGTTAACAAATTTTATGACTTAAAGTTTCACTTAATAGTTATTCTTTTCCTTAATAGAAACCGCTGTGGAATCTGCATTTTAGCACCTATTGTTATAAATGCTTCAACAACAGGATTTCGACTATTTAACGGCATTTTGTTATTATAAAAAACTGAAATTCTTGTTAACCTTTAGTATTTTTCGGCTTTAATTAAAACACAACTACTGTGGAACAAAAAATAAAGCAATTGGCTAAGCTTCAAGCAGAAGCAATAATGGGTGGAGGAGAGGCTAGAATAGCCCAACAGCACAAAAAAGGTAAACTTACAGCTAGAGAAAGGGTGCAATTGTTAATGGATGAAGGCTCATTTGAGGAAATTGGGCAATTGGTTGTGCACCGAAGCCACGATTTTGGTATGCAAGACCAAAAATTTTATGGAGACGGCGTTGTGACGGGTTACGGACGTATAAATGGCAGATTAACCTATGTTTTTGCCCAGGATTTCACCGTTTTTGGAGGGAGTTTAAGTGAAACACACGCGGAAAAAATATGTCGCATCATGGATCTCGCTATGCAAAATGGCGCACCTGTAATTGGACTCAACGATAGTGGAGGTGCACGAATTCAAGAAGGTGTTAACTCTTTGGGCGGCTATGCCGATTTATTTTATCGCAATACATTGGCAAGTGGTGTAATTCCTCAAATATCAGCTATAATGGGCCCTTGCGCTGGCGGTGCTGTGTATTCTCCTGCTATTACCGATTTTATTTTAATGGTGGAAAAAACATCGTATATGTTCGTTACAGGACCAAATGTGGTTAAAACTGTAACGCATGAAGAAGTTACCAGCGAAGAATTAGGCGGCGCAATTGCACATAGCACAAAAAGTGGTGTTGCACATTTTGCAACCACTAATGGATTGGATTGTATTAAGAAAATTCGTCAGCTGCTCAGTTATATGCCTCAAAATTGTGAAGAAGAAGCACCAATTGTTGCTTATAAAGGTGGTAACGAAACTCGACCGAAATTGAATAGCATCTTACCTGAAAATCCTAATCAGCCTTATGATATTAGAGACGTAATTATTGAAACTGTAGATGAAAACTCCTTTATGGAAGTGCATCAAAATTATGCTGAAAATATTGTAGTTGGATTTGCGCGCGTTGCAGGAAGAAGTTTGGGAATTGTTGCCAATCAACCTGCCGTTTTAGCTGGAGTGCTTGATATTGAATCGAGTAAAAAAGCGGCTCGATTTGTACGTTTTTGCGATTGCTTTAATATTCCATTAGTAGTATTTGAAGATGTTCCCGGATTTTTGCCTGGTACCGATCAGGAATGGCGCGGAATTATTACCAATGGCGCAAAATTATTATATGCATTCTGCGAAGCAACCGTACCAAGAATTACTATCATTACCAGAAAGGCTTATGGTGGTGCTTACGATGTAATGAACAGCAAGCATATTGGTGCTGATATGAATTACGCTTGGCCCTCAGCCGAAATTGCAGTAATGGGAGCAAAAGGTGCAGCAGAAATTATTTTCAAGAAAGAAATAGGGGAAGCAGAAAACCCTGAAGCGAAATTGCAAGAAAAAATAGATGATTACACGCTCAAATTTGCCGACCCTTATCGCGCTGCTTTCAGAGGATTTGTTGACGAAGTAATTCTTCCTTCAGATACTAGAATCAAAATTATTAAGTCGATGGAAATGCTAAAAAATAAAGTAGCAAAACTACCGAAAAAGAAGCACGGGAATATTCCACTATAATTCAATAACAATCTCACTAAATTAATTACAACACTAATACTACAAAATGGCAACCGCAAAAAAGAAGCCGATTATTACAAGTAAAGAAATTGATTTTTTAACTACTTACCTCAATAATCCTGCACCAACAGGTTACGAAGCAGAAGGCCAAAAAATTTGGTTGGAATATATGCGACCGTTTTGCGATGAATATATTGTCGACAATTATGGAAGTGTTGCAGCAATTATTAATCCTGATGCGCCATACAAAGTTGTAATTGAAGCACATGCCGATGAAATTGGATGGGCAGTACATTTTATTACTGAAGATGGATTTATTTATGTGGAGCGCATTGGCGGAAGCGACCATATTATTGCTCCAAGCAAGCGTGTTAATATTCATACAGATAAAGGAATAGTAAAAGCAATATTCGGTTGGCCTGCAATACATACCAGAAGGGTAAAGGATGATATTCCAGAAATGAAGAATATATTTTTAGATTGTGGCTGTACCAATAAGAAAGAGGTTGAAAAATTAAGCATTAAAGTAGGCGATCCTATAACATTTGATGATGATTTTTTTGTGATGAATGATAATTTTTTTGTTGGTCGTGCTATTGATAACCGAATAGGCGGTTTTATGATTGCGCAAGTGGCGCGATTGCTGAAACAAAATAAAGTGAAATTGCCATTCGGATTGTATATTGTAAATTCTGTTCAGGAGGAAGTTGGCTTACGTGGCGCAGAAATGATGGCGCATACCATTAAACCAAATGTAGCTATTGTAACAGATGTTACGCATGATTCCAACACACCAATGATTTCAAAAAATATTGAGGGAGATTTAAAACTTGGTCGTGGCCCAGCTTTAACTAAAGGTCCTGCGGTTCACAATAAATTATTGAAATTGGTAGAAGGCGTTGCAGTAGAAAACAAAATACCCTTTCAACGCGATGTTGCTTCACGCGCAACTGGAACAGATACCGACGCATTTGCATATTCAAACGGCGGAGTGCCTTCTTGCTTAATTGCATTGCCTCTGCGCTACATGCATACAACCGTTGAATGTGTGCATAAGCAAGATGTAGAGAATGTAATTCAACTCATTTATAATACGTTGCTTAAGTTGAAACCTGGCTTTAATTATAAATATTTATAACGTGACAATTAGAGGAATTGCTGCAGTATATCTGATTTTTGTTTTGTTACCAGTTGTAGCTGCAATTATACTAATTGTAGTGGCTGCCAGAAAACGTAAGCATCTTGAACGCATGCAAAATCCCGAGTTTGCCCGCAGTCAAAAACCAAAACAACCTGGAAGAATTAGCAGGTTTTTTACCGTCAGGAAATAAAAAAGCGGTAGCAATTTTCTTGCTACCGCTTTTTTACAGTAGTTTTTTTAAAATTAGTGAAGCTTATTGATTTACTAATCCCATTACTTTTTTCTCTAAAGTTTGTCCGCGTAAATTTTCTGCTACTATAATACCTTCTTTATTTATTAAAAACGACATTGGAATGCCTGTAACACGATAGTCGATTGCGGCTCTGTTATTTGTATCATCCAATGCACTAACATGATGTTGCCAAACAAGGCCGTCATCTTTAATTGCGTCAATCCATTTCGCCTTTTCAGTGTCTAATGAAACACTAAATACTGTAAATCCTTTTGATTTATAATTGTTATACACTTTTACAACATTTGGATTCTCTTTTCTACAAGGCCCGCACCAACTTGCCCAAAAGTCAATCAATACAATTTGACCTTTTAAATCAGAAAGTTTCATTTCCTTGCCATTTTGATCTGGTTGAACAATATCAATAAACGGTCTGCCAATAAAGCTTTGTGATAAAATGTTCTCCTGTAATTTTATTTTTACACCCATCTCTTTTACATAAATGGAATTGGAATCTGTACCAGCATTCCACACATTATATTTATCTTTTATATACTGAAAATCGCTCACGAAAATTGATTCCATCGCAATTGCTGCATTAGAAACGTATTTAGTGGTGTCAGCATAATTTTTAAATATAGATAGATATTCAAGTTTTAATCTGTCAATTACAAGGTTGAATAACGAATCGTTACCAGATGATTTTAATCCCATTATACTATCATTCATCGTCATAGCATATTCATCAAATGTGCGTAAAGCACCCATAAAGCCAAATAAAGAGGTAGTAGCCGGCGAACCAGTTACATCAGGTGTGCCTGATTCGTTTATGTTTGCCATAATAGTTAAATCTTCATTGTGCAACGACACGATATAATAATTCTGTTTATTGCCATCTACCGTTAAACGACAAGCCATGCGCTCAGGCAAATTGTTTTCAATTTTGAAAGTCCCTTTTTCGTCTGCCATTATAGTGTCAAATACAATATATTGCGGCTGACCAATTTTGGGAAACGACATTGTTTCCAAAATAATTTTTTTGCTTTCGGCCCCTGCTATTGTTCCTTCAATTGAAAATGCATCTCCTCCTGCTTTATCACAAGAAGTAAATGCTAGCGTAAAAGCTGTAAATAAAAATAATAATAGTTTTTGCATCGATGTTTTTTTAAAAATAGTTGTTAATTGTTGTAGCGCAATAATGCGATTATTGTAAACTGTTTAATTTTTCTATTATTAATTTGCTGGTCAATTTCGGGTCTGCTTTGCCATGACTTAATTTCATCACCTCACCCATAAATAAACCGAGTAAGCCAGTTTTGCCATTGCGATATTCAATAACCTTCTCAGGAAATTTAGCTAACGCCTCATTCACTAAGTGTTCAATCATACCACTATCGCTTTCCTGAATTAAATTGAGCACCTTTGCCAATGATGCCGCATCTTTTTCTGGCTCAACAATTAATGCTGGAAATAGTTGTTGTGAAGCGATGGTAAAATTGAGTTTATTATTATCTATTAACACAATGATGTCGGCAATGTGATTAGGTGTAATTTTTAAATTATCGATTGTAATTGCATTTTCGTTTAACCAACTTTTAATAGGCCCAAGAATCCAATTGGCAGCTGCTTTGTAATTATTGGTTAATAATATTATTGCTTCAAAATAATTGGACATCGCCTTTTCACTACTTAATATTTCTGCATCGTAGGTGCTTAATTTTAATACATCAATGTAGCGATGCATTAATGCCTTTGGCAAGGCAGGTAATGTTTGTTGTATATCAGTAATAAGTGATTCCGTAACTATAAATGGTGGTAAATCTGGCTCAGGAAAATAGCGGTAATCGTGCGCGGCTTCTTTACTGCGCATGCTAATTGTTTCGCCCTTTGCTGCATCAAAACTTCTTGTTTGCTGCACTATGGTTCCGCCATTTTCAATTGCGTCAATTTGCCGCTTAACTTCAAAATCGATTGCGCGTTTAACATTTCTAATGGAGTTCATGTTTTTAACCTCCACTTTTACACCAAATTCGGTAGCACCTTTTAACATTACACTCACATTGGCATCGCACCGCAAACTGCCTTCTTCCATATTGCCATCGCAAATTTCTAAGTGACGAACCAATTTTCTAATTTCTGTAAGGTATAAATAAGCCTCGTCGCCACTGCGCATATCTGGGTCAGTTACAATTTCAACTAAAGGTGTGCCAGCTCTGTTTAAATCTACTAACGTATAAAAAGGATCTAAATCATGTATGCTCTTACCAGCATCTTCTTCTAAATGTATTCTGTGAATATTTATCCTTTTTTCCTTGCCGTATTCTCCAATCAATACAAATCCATCAGTGCAAATAGGTGTCTTGTCTTGTGTTATTTGATACCCCTTCGGCAAGTCTGAATAGAAATAGTTTTTTCGAGCAAATTCATTGTAAGCCGTTATTTTGCAATTAGTAGCTAGTCCCAATTTAATAGCTAATTGTAAACTCGCCTCATTAAAAACAGGCAATGTGCCTGGGTGACCCAAAGTAACCGGACTAACATACGTATTTGGTGCGCCTCCATAGGCTGCAATGTCGCTGCTGTAGGCTTTGCTTTTGGTTAATAGTTGTGCATGTACTTCTAATCCAATTACTACTTCGTACTTATCGTAAACATCCATAAGAGGGCAAAGATAAGAACTTGCATCTACTGACTAGCAAGCCAATTACCCCAAATTTTAATAGTTTTGTAAACTTTCTGCGTAAATAATTGAGAAATTTTTAGGATTTCAAGATTTTGTTTTAACTTCGATTCACAATTTAGATTATTATTTCTTTTCATATGTATATTACCCGGTGAACAGAAGAGGAGCTGGACACCGGTTTTTTTATTTTATAAAGCCTGATATGACCAGATTTTTACTATTACCAATTTTCCTTGTAATTGCTGGCACAGTAGGTGCTCAGAATTTTAACTATACTGTAAATCTCAAATCTGTTACCTTTTCTGGTGACGAAATGGTTGAGCTCCGTCAGGATGATAATACCGGATTTATTGATAGTGAAATCCATTGGGCAGATGATGGAACAACCAACCCTGCAGCATTTCCAAGCGGTGCCACACTCGAAACCACAGCAACTTTGCAATTCGTTTGCGTGATACCTCCAGTGAATTTGTACATTCGCGGTTTCGGACCAGAAGGGATTGATTTTCCTGCGCAAATAGCTACTGCTGTTGGAGATGTATTTACCTATCCCACAACGCCCGCCGACCAGCCTTTTGAGGACAATAAAGTGCGCTATTTTGAAGATTTCACTATCAATTGGGAGTTTTCGCTCGATGCTACAACATTTTATCCTGCAGGAACTAGCATCAGC
>Ga0335397_10012424_pt1 | contig 10418 bp, 12 predicted proteins | sample MAT04_FD_205740 | JGI IMG/M metagenome (GOLD analysis project Ga0335397, IMG submission 205740) | Freshwater microbial communities from Lake Fryxell liftoff mats and glacier meltwater in Antarctica - MAT-04 (spades assembly) (version 2) ...
CCTGCTAGCCGAACTCCGAGCTGAACTTCAATACTATGGGGTCACCATCCCGCCTGACGCAGGCGAACTCACCCTGCCCACAGAAGACGACCTCCCTTACGATGACGGCATCCCAATGGAAACTCCGCGCCATGCGTCTCAAATGCACCTGCTGCTTGAACCGCTCAAACTGCACTTGTTGCCCCAACGCGATTGCTTCATGGGCGGCAATATGTTTGTGTACTACAGCCTCAACCAAGCCCGCAACGAAGATTTTAAGGGACCGGATTTCTTTATTGTGCTAGATGTTCCTCAGCGAGAGCGCAAAAGTTGGGTGGCTTGGGAAGAAGACGGTAAATTACCAAATGTGGTGATTGAACTGATGTCGCCCAGTACCGCAGAAAATGATAGAGAAGAGAAAAAACTGGTCTATCAAAACAGACTGCATGTTCCTGAATATTTTTTGTTTGAGCCTTTTCTCTATGAATGGTCAGGCTTCAGATTGCAAGAAGGCATCTACCAGCCGATTCAACCGGACACATTAGGGCAAATGTTTAGCCAAGAACTAGGGTTAGTGCTGCGAAGATGGGAAGGCTCCTATGAAAGTATTGAAGCCAATTGGATTCGTTGGGCATTCCCAGATGGCACTCTATTGCCTATTCAATCGGAACTGACCCAACAAGCAACCCAACGGGCAGAGCAAGAAACTCAACGAGCGGAGCGGTTGGCGGAACGTTTAAGAATGATGGGAATTAATCCTGATGAGCTTTGATTTTAAGAGGGTTAATCTTTATTTGATTGGCATGATGGGCGCTGGCAAATCGACGCTAGGAAAGCTCTTGGCGCAGGAGTTGGGCTATCGGTTTTTGGATACCGATGCTGTGATTGAGGCGGCAGCAGGACAACTCGTAACCGAAATTTTTGCAACGTCGGGAGAGTCGGCGTTTCGAGAGTTAGAAACACAGGTTTTAGGACAAGCAGCGGCTTATCAGCAGATGGCGATCGCCACTGGCGGCGGCATTGTTCTACAACGCCAAAACTGGAGCTACCTGCGTCATGGCATCGTCATTTGGCTTGACGTACCACTGGATGAATTGTGCGATCGACTCCAAAGCGACAACACCCGCCCTATCCTGCAAGGCGTTGACCTGCGGCAAAAACTCCAGACACTCTTAGAACAACGCCAGCATCTCTACGCCCAAGCCGATGTACGCATCGTCATTGGTGCTGATGAATCGCCCCAACAGCTAGCTATCCGCGTCTTAGAAGAAATCCAAAAATCTCTAAAGCCTGAAGTGCGTCCTCCGTCTGCATCAGAATTCACAGTTGAGTACACTCAAAATTGATAGACTGCTGACACATTATTCCGCAATCTGTCCCATGAAGTGTGACCCTAATCCCATTCAAATCACCGATGCTACTCGTGTCCGAGTCCTCGGCGAAGCCCTACCCTACATTCAACAATTTGCTGGGCGCACAGTCGTCATTAAATATGGCGGCGCAGCCATGAAAGACAGCCTCCTTAAAGAATTAGTGCTGCGAGATGTGGTGCTGCTTTCCAGTTTCGGCTTGCGTCCCGTTATTGTTCATGGCGGTGGTCCCGAAATTAATTCCTGGCTCGATAAGTTAGGCATTGAACCTCAATTCAAAAACGGCTTGCGTGTCACCGATGCCGCCACCATGGACGTAGTGGAAATGGTGCTGGTGGGTCGAGTTAACAAGGAAATCGTAGCGTTGATTAATCAAGCTGGCGGCTTAGCTGTGGGGCTGTGTGGCAAAGATGCGAACATTATCATGGCGCGTCCTGAAGGTCAGGAAGGCATTGGCTTTGTGGGTGAAGTGAGCAGCATCAACGTTGAGCTGATTAAACTGCTGGTAGAGAGTGGCTATATCCCAGTTATTTCTAGCGTTGCAGCCGACAAAACCGGGCAATCGTACAATGTCAATGCTGATACGGTAGCGGGTGAACTAGCGGCGGCTTTAGGGGCAGAAAAACTCATTCTGTTGACCGATACGCCTGGAATTCTGCGCGACTATCATGATCCTTCAACCATCATGACAACGTTGGATATTAGTGAAGCCCGTAAATTAATTGACTCAGGCATCGTCGGTGGCGGTATGATTCCCAAGGTGAGTTGCTGCGTGCGATCGCTAGCCCAAGGCGTTCGGGCAGCACACATTATCGATGGTCGTATTGCAAACGCGCTGCTGCTAGAGATCTTTACCGATGACGCCGGAATTGGCACTAAAATCGTGGCATAGGCGAAGGAATCACGGATGACGATAGAAAACCTAGAACTTGCTCACCAACAGTTCCAGATTGGACAAAATGCCTTTGAACGTGGGTTATATCGCCAATCGATAGAAGCGTTAGAAAAAGCATTAAGTCTTACCGATCGCAACTCCCCACTGGGCGGAGAGGCGCAAATTTGGTTAGTGAATGCTTATCAAGCAGCGGATAGAAATATGGAAGCGATCGCCCTTTGCGAATCTCTCAGCAGTCATCCCGACGTTAAAACCCGCAAACAAAGCCGCCGCATGATCGCTATTCTCAAAGCTCCTAAGCTCAAGTTGCGGGAAGAATGGATGACCAAAATTCCCGACCTCAGCAAAATTGAGGAAGCAAGTAGCAAAAATAAAAAAGCCTCTGGCTATCTCCCTCCCGCGCCGCGCCCTCGTCAGCGCCCTCAGCCTGCGCCTGTTGATCTGAGCCAGGTTGAGACGAAGGATAACGGGTTTGCGTGGATTGCGTTGGGGGCGATCGCGCTGACGGTGATGGGATTGATTTGGTTTAGCTAGGACTTAGACCTCACCGCGACTCTAACAACTTTTCAACAGTCAATTCAATGTCGCTTGCAATTTGCCGTAGACGTCTGGGAGAGATATTACGTCCTTTGTGAACCCCTTTGACGCACCTCCCAGAAACCCAGATTTTCTAGAATACAGACAACCTCTTGGGGTTTCAGGACAGGAATATTAGGCGTTGCTGAATGAAGATACGAATTTCAAAGCCCCTTTCCTCTAGGAGAGGTAGGGTGAGGGCAGGTTTCGCAATTTGTACTGCAATTCAGCAACGCCAGCAGGTTTTGCCATTGCAGAAGGTCTAGGTGCGGGCGTCATTCTTGGTGCTGAGTTTTTCGCCAAGATTAAATTGAAGAGAAAGTAGATGATACGAATTGGTTAGTTTATGCGGTGGATGACGAGGAACTAAGGGAATAGCAATGAAATAACGTCCCGATCCGCCCCCTAAATCCCCCAATTCTGAGGGACTTCCGAGCCTTTCAAAGTCCCCCAGAATTGGGGGATTTAGGGGGCTAGAAAGCTAACGCATCCCATTGGGACTTTATTTCAATGCAGATCCCTAACGATTGTTGCCTCTCGATACCACTATTAAGACCACAGCAGCGAGATTCCCGGTATTTTGAAAATGCCAGGAATCTCGCTGCATCACAACCTTGAGCTAACTTAACAAGTCCGTTACCGCCCCAAGGCTGCTAGAAGACACCAGACGCGAGTATTTTGCCAGTACCCCCGATGTGTACCGAGGCTGAGGCTGTTGCCAGTGCGATCGCCGTTCCACCAAAACCTCATCCGTCACGTTCACTTGCAGCAGTCGAGCATCTGCGTCAATAGTAATCGAGTCGCCCTCTTGAATCAGCGCGATATTTCCGCCCACAAATGCCTCCGGTGCCACGTGCCCCACCACCATGCCATAGGTTCCACCTGAGAACCGACCATCGGTAATTAACCCAACGGAATCACCTAGCCCCGCCCCAATAATTGCCGAAGTCGGAGCCAGCATTTCCCGCATTCCAGGGCCGCCCTTCGGACCTTCGTACCGAATTACCAGAACATCGCCGGGATTAATTTTGCCCGCCAGAATTGCATCTAGGCAAAATTCCTCGGACTCAAACACCCGTGCAGGGCCCGTAATTTTACGAAACTTGATGCCTGTCAACTTCGCCACAGATCCTTCCTGCGCCAAGTTGCCCTTCAAAATTCCCAGGTGCCCCTGCGGATACATGGGATTGCTCCAAGGGCGAATGACTTGTTGATCAGGGCGAGGTTCAGCGGGAATGTCTTTGAGGCGTTGGGCGATCGTTTCGCCCGTGATGGTCAAGCAATCCCCATGAAGCAAACCATGAGTTAGCAGCATTTTCATGACTTGGGGAATGCCGCCTGCGGTGTGCAAATCGGTGGCGACAAAGCGACCGCTGGGCTTGAGATCGCAAAGAACAGGAACGCGAGCGCGGATCGGTTCAAAATCATCAATGGTGAAGGGAATGTTGGCGCTGTGGGCGATCGCCAAAAAGTGCAGCACCGCGTTCGTCGAGCCACCCACCGCCATAATCACCGAAATGGCATTCTCAATCGACTGCCGTGTAATCACGTCCCTCGCACAAATATTCCGACGAATCGCCTCTACCAAGACCTTTCCGGCTTCCTCGGTATTCTCCGCCTTCTCTGCATCCTCAGCCGCCATAGTCGAGGAATACATCAGGCTCATGCCCATCGCCTCAAACGCTGAAGACATGGTGTTCGCTGTAAACATACCGCCGCAAGACCCAGCCCCAGGGCAAGCCTTTTCTTCAACCGCTGTTAGCCGCGCCTCGTCAATTTTGCCCGCGCTGTATTGCCCCACCGCTTCAAACGAACTGACAACTGTCAAATCTTCGCCTTCCAAATGCCCTGGCTTGATGGTGCCACCATAAACAAACAGAGCCGGAATATTCATCCGCGCCATCGCAATCATGGCTCCTGGCATATTCTTATCGCAGCCCCCGATCGCCAGCACCCCATCCAGACTTTGACCCATGCAGACGGTTTCGATGGAGTCGGCAATCACATCCCGCGATACCAAAGAGTACTTCATCCCCTCCGTACCCATAGAAATGCCATCGCTAATCGTAATCGTGCCGAAGATCTGAGGCATTCCTCCTGCCGCCCGAATGCCCGCATCTGCCCTGACCGCCAACGGCGCAATACCCATGTTGCAAGGCGTAATCGTGCTGTGGGCACTGGCAACCCCAATAATGGGTTTAGTGAAATCTTCGTTCTTAAAGCCCACCGCTCGCAGCATGGCGCGATTGGGCGATCGCTGCACTCCCTGGGTTACAACTTGGCTTTTTAAATTCTCAGGCTTGTTCTTAGGCTTATCTTCAGGCATGGGGCTTCTCTCTTCTGCGCTCTCAATAGATCTATCGCCAATGTTGGATTATACGCCACTAGAGCGATGCCATGAATTTGGGGCAACCTAAGTACCATATCAAGCGACAAAAATATTTGTGGAACGATACACCATGAACGTTGAAGAACTGCTGGAACAATACGCAGCAGGAAAGCGAGACTTCCGAGAAATTAATTTAGTCGAAGCAAATTTAAGCGGCATAGATTTAAGTGAAATTAATTTGCGGCGTGCCAATCTCTATCGTGCCAACTTGTGCGGCACCGAGCTAAGTTCGGCAAACCTGCGAGAGGTCAATTTAATCGAAGCTAACCTCCGCGAAGCGAACCTAAGGGATCTGCATTGAAATAAAGTCCCAATGGGATGCGTTAGCTTTCTAGCCCCCTAAATCCCCCAATTCTGGGGAACTTCCGAGCCTTTCAAAGTCCCCCAGAATTGGGGGATTTAGGGGGCGGATCGGGACGTTAGGCGATTTCCGGCAAACAAATTACCCGCTGTCTTCGACTCCGCTCAGCCAGCTTGCACCCTGAGCGAAGTCGAAGGGTAAAATCTTTGCCGGAAATCGCCTTATTTCATTGCTACTCCCTAACTGAGGCGAACTGCATTGGCTCAGACCTAACCCGCGCCAATCTCTACGAAGCCGACTTGACCCGTGCTGGAATGCGAGGCACTAAGCTCATTGAGGCTAATCTGACTCGCGCCACATTGTTAGAAGCCAACTTAGGAGAAGCCATTCTCAACAAAGCCATCCTCCGCGAAGCGAACCTGAGCCACGCCGCTCTGCACCGGGCAAAGCTGGCTGAAACTGATTTAACCCGCGCCATTTTGACTAGCGCCAACCTCACCAGTGCCATGCTAAGTAGAGCCATTTTGGAAAGCGCAAATTTAACCAATGCCATGATGCACGGCGTGAGTTTAGAAGAAGCAGATTTACGAGAAGCCAACTTGAGCCGCGCCCAGTGCGTGGGGGCAAATTTAATCAATGCCAACCTTTCTCAAATCAATGGGAGAGGTTTGAATTTAAGCTGGACTTCTTTGCGAGGAGCCAAGCTGCGGCGAGCCAATCTTTATCGGGCAGTGTTGTGCTGGGCGAATTTAAGCGAGACAGATTTAAGTGAAGCCGTGCTAATTAGCGCCAATATTAACCAAGCGAATTTTCAACACGCCGATATGAATGAGACGGTGCTTCCTAGCGGAATTACCCACGAATGATCTGACTAAACGATCGCGTGGTAGGTCACTTAGCGTTGTGGGAAACCTGGATATGGAACGGCGACGCGACCCTTGCGGGATCTGCGAAGCAGCGCGCCCCATCCTGAAACTGCCCATCTCTCGCCAATCACAGGGTCTATGACTGATACACAACATTTGCCCAACGCCCAACATTTACCCAACCCCGCCGTTTCCCGGATGCCGCCACCGCCACCGCCACGAGCAATTGCCTCTGACGACGTGACCGACATGATGCCGCCCGCGCCTGCTGGATCTGCAAGAGCTGCTGCAATACCTGCTGCCATGCCTGCTGCAACGATCGCTTCGACGACAGCGACTGTTGCTTCGGCAGTCACGACAATGAACTCCAGCTTTGCGACCAGCCCGATCGCCCCACCCCCCGGCGCTCGACCTAGCGTTCCGCCCGCCGGATCACCTGCTGCACCGCCCGCCTCTCGACCTGCGGCACCGCCTGCCAATCATCGACCTGCTGCCCCTCCAATGGGCAACGCCGGACAGGCTAAACCTAGCGCTGGTAGCCCCACGATGGCACAACTCGTGCGTGAAGCCTACGACAAGGGCTTTTCTGACGTGCATACGGGCGTTGGCGAAATTCCCCGCTTCCGCAACCGGGGCGAAATCGATACGACCGACTATCCGGTGACCGATAGAGATACTTTCTTTAGCTGGCTCAGCGAAATCCTTAGCGAAGAAGATATTCAAAAATTCCGAGACAATTTAGAGTACGACGGCGCCACCCAATACGAGTATGCACGGGTACGGATCAACATCTTCGATAGCATGAGAGGCCCTTCTATGGTCATGCGGTTGATCCCCCTGAAGATTCTGACGATGGAGCAGTTGAGCTTGCCGACGATTTTTAGAGATATTTGCCACTACCATAAAGGACTAATTTTGGTGACTGGCCCGACAGGTTCGGGTAAGTCCACCACAATGGCTGCCATGATTGACTACATTAATCATGAGATGCCCAAAAACATCATCACGATCGAAGACCCAATTGAATTTGTTCACCAAAGCCGCAAATCTCTGATCAAACAGCGAGAAGTAGGCATTCATACCAAAAAGTTCGATAATGCCCTCAAAGCCGCTTTACGAGAAGATCCCGACATTATTCTGATCGGAGAAATGCGGGACAAGGAAACAGTGAATACAGCGCTTAAAGCCGCGCAGACTGGACACTTAGTGATGGGAACGCTGCACACGAACAGCGCCGTTAAGACCATTGAGCGAATTCTTAACCTGTTTGAACCTGAGCAACAAGAACCCATGCGGGTGGCGATCGCCGAATCCTTGGTTGGCGTCATTTCTCAAGGTTTGTGCCGCACTACCGACGGCAAACGCGCCGCCTTCCACGACATTTTGATCAACACCGATGCCATTAAAGACTACATCCGCCGGGGCGACATCGAAGAAATCGAAGCCCTGATTCCTCGATGTACCTTCGATGGCATGTGTACCATGAACCAGTCGCTCTATAAGCTCTACGAAGACGGACGCATTACCGAAGAGACGGCATTAGAAATGTCACCTAAACCCAACGAAATGGCTCAAATTCTGCGCGGTCGCGTCTAGAACTCGCTACGCCTTGAACAAAAAGGATGGGAGTGCAGATTGCGCCTCCATCCTTTTTGAATCTGTGATAGAACCATCTCATATCAAGGGCAGCTCAAACCCGTAAAACTGTGGCAGAAGCCGCCCCCTTCGTTCTTCACCAGACCATTCTGCGAATTCTGACCGCCGATCGCCAACTCTAAAGTTTAGGATTAGTAAGCTGGAAGGAGCGATCGCTGACACCCCGGACAAATGGCATGAATCGTCATTTGACAATCCAGCAAGTGATAACCTTCTTTCTGCGCCGTCTTTGCCCCGGTCTTCAGAACTGCATCGTTCTTAAACTCAATGGTTTTGTTGCAGCGCACACAGATCAAGTGATGATGGTGGTGGGGCGAAGGTTGATTAATTTCGTAGTGCTTATGACCTTCTGCCAACTCCAATTCTCTCAAAATGCCCATCCGCGACATTAGCTTGAGATTGCGGTAAATCGTCGATAAACTAATCACTTCCCCCTGCTCATTGAGGAGAATGTGCAAATCTTCTGCACTGAGGTGTCTGCCCTCGTGCAGATTTTGAAAAACCTGTAGAATCGTTTCTCGCTGGGGGGTCATCCGCCAACCCCGTTCGTTGAGTTCAGCTTTGAGTGAGGATGTACTATACATAACTCGAAGACTCCTTTCTCAGCAATGTCGCCTCATTAATCTCAATAATGTCGTCTTATTGAGAATAATACACAATTTTTGAAGAGGTTTGCAAGAATCGTAGCCTATTGCGAATAATTTTTGTAGGCAAACTGAGATTAACCGCGTTATATCTAAAGAATCTGTCGTTTGCTTGACTTAGAAGAACTATTAAGAAATGTATGTTTACAGGATTAATTCGCACTACAGCAACGCTCCGCCTGGTGGGGCACAATTTAGCCCAGGTTGTTTGTCCAGGATATGCCTCTGAAGCGATTCTAGAAGGTCTGGAATTGGGTGATAGCGTGGCAGTCGATGGCATTTGCTTGACCGTTACTGAAATTCAAGCTCAAGGGTTTGTCGCAGCGGTGTCGCCCGAAACCCTGAGTCGCACCACGCTTAATAGTGATTCTGGTGAAGCCTACGTCAACTTAGAGCCTTCCTTAAAAGTGGGCAGTAAGCTGGGTGGGCATTTTGTCACGGGACATATTGACGGGATTGGCTATCTGGAAGATTCTGTGCAAACCGAAAATTCTTGGGAGATGAGCTTTCAAGTTCCCGATGCTAAGGTTGCCCGATACATCGTCTCGAAGGGCAGCATTGCAGTCAATGGGGTGAGCTTGACGATCGCGACCTGTAACTCAGTCGGGAGTTGGTTCAAAGTAGCGGTCATTCCTCTGACCTATGCTGAGACTAATCTGCGATACCTGCAGCCTGGCAGTCCCGTTAATTTAGAGGGAGATGTGTTGGGTAAGTATGTAGAAAAGTTCTTGCGCCCAGCAAAAGATCTGGCGGCAGAACCTGTGGCGCTTCAAGCCATGAGTGGGTTGACCGATAGCTTTTTGGCAGAGCATGGATATCTTTAGCGCCCTCTTTAGAGCCTTAGGGAATATCTGGGTCAGGGTTACGTAGATCTACTATTTGATCCTGATGTATCTGTAAGCTAATCGTCATTTGAATTCCAGTTCAGTCGTTAACCGGACTGGGTCTCAGCGCAGAAATTATGCATTCTATTTGTAGATCAGCTTGGCAGTTCAATTCGAGGGATTGCGCGTTCGTCGGAGCATTGAATATTTTTTGCAACACCCGAATGAAACTTTGCCAAAACTAAAGGCAAGACTGAATTAGGTTTGTTACTAGATTTTTGAGAGTCCTGTTTGGAGTTGAATCAGTATTTTTTTCAACATCACCCTTGGTTAGCGTTCTCATCAATCACTACAACTATGGTCAGTTTTTAGATGCGGCGATCGCCAGCGCTCTCAATCAAACCTATCCTTATACCCAAGTGATTGTAGTCGATGACGGCTCCACCAATTGCTCCCGCAAAATTATCGCAAGTTACGGCGATCGCATCATCTCTGTCTTAAAAGAAAACGGTGGTCAAGCCTCTGCCTTCAATGCTGGATTTGCCATGAGTCAAGGTGAAATTATTATTTTCCTCGACAGTGATGATGTGCTGCTGCCTGGGATCGGTCAACAGGTTGTCGAAGTTTTTCAACAACAGCCCGAAATCGTCAAGGTACAGTACCAACTGCAAGTGATTGATGGTGAGGGTCATAAAGCTGCTGTTATTGAGAAGAAATTATGCTGAAAGCGGCGGATATCATGACCAAAAACGTGGTCAAAATCCGAGGATCTGCTACCGTGGCAGAAGCTGTGCAAATCAAGCGACCCCGCCGCAAGCGGACGGGGTATGGAAGCAGATTTGCTCCCGAATTCTAGATTCGGATTGCAAGCCAGTTGTTTTCGCCGCAGAGCGGCGGGGAATCTACCCGTACTAGATT
>Ga0335397_10012425_pt1 | contig 10418 bp, 8 predicted proteins | sample MAT04_FD_205740 | JGI IMG/M metagenome (GOLD analysis project Ga0335397, IMG submission 205740) | Freshwater microbial communities from Lake Fryxell liftoff mats and glacier meltwater in Antarctica - MAT-04 (spades assembly) (version 2) ...
CGATCGACTGAAGAACTCGGTCATCGAGAAGGTCGTCATCACCAACACGTTGCCGCTGCCACCCGAGAAGCGCATCGACAAGATCGAGGTGCTCTCGGCGGCGGGCATCATCGCGGACGCGATCGACGCAGTCTTCGAGGACACCTCGGTGTCGGAGATCTTCGACGGTCAGAACCAGAGTTGAGTCTGCCCCTGCAGCCCGTCCGTCGCGGCGCGCTGTCTGGCACTCGACCCTGCCCGACCGGTAGAGTTTCCCCTCGGCCCGTTCGCCTCCTTGCGTCCCGGGGCCCCGAATCTGCAGTTCCAGGAGTCGTTCCATGTCCGAGGTCACCCTCACCGCCGAGACCGGTCGCACGACCGGCACCCCCGCCTCGCGTCGCGCCCGCCTCGAGAACAACGTTCCCGGAGTCGTCTACGGCGCCGGCAAGGAATCGCTCCCCATCTCCATCAAGCGCAGCGACCTGCGACGTGCGATGACCACCGATGCCGGCAGCAACGCACTGGTGACGCTCACGGTCGATGGTGCTGAGTCCGACCAGGTCCTCGTCCGAGAGATCCAGCGTCACCCCGTACGCCGCGACGTCACCCACATCGACTTCATGCGGATCGACCCGACCAAGCCGGTCGAGCTCGAGGTCCCGATCGTGCTCGTCGGCGAAGCCAAGCAGGTCACCTTGAACGGCGGCATGACAGAGCAGCGCCTGAACAAGCTCAAGGTCCGGGTGCGCCCCGACGCCATCCCGAACTCGATCGAGGTCGACATCTCCGACATGCGCCTCGACCGTTCGCTGCTGGTGAAGGACCTCGAACTGCCGGCGGGAAGCGTCTCGCTGTCCAAGCCGCAGCAGGCGGTCGTCACAGCGGAGCTGACCCGTGCCGCAGTGGTCGCGGTCAAGTCCGAGGACACCGAAGAAGCAGCTGAAGCGCCCGAGTGACCCGGTGTACCCGGACCCCGAGGGTCTGAGTCCACCTGGGTCCCACTCAGCCGCCACGCCCGCCGCGTCGTCCCGGAATGGTCATCCGTCGTCGAGCCCCCGCCACCGAGCGGACCGGTACCCCATGGGACCTGCTCGTCGTCGGGCTCGGCAATCCCGGAACCCGCTACGAGAACACACGGCACAACGTCGGTGCCGATGCGGTGTCGCTGTTGGTCTCTCGCCACGGTGAGCGCCTGAAGGCCGACCCGCGCACCAACGCACTGGTCGCCGAACTCCGGCCCGGCGGGCGCCGGGTGGCCGTTGCGGTCCCCACCACGTGGATGAACGACTCCGGGCAGTCGGTCGCTGCGCTCGTGCGCCGCTACGGCATCGAGGACTGGACCAAGCTGGTCGTCGTGCACGACGAGCTCGACCTGGAGCCAGGTCGACTCAAGGTGAAGCTCGGCGGTGGACTCGCCGGCCACAACGGACTGCGGTCGATCACCGCGCACCTGCACACCCAGGACTACGTGCGCGTCCGCATCGGTGTCGGCAAGCCGCCCGGTGGGTCGGACAGGGGTGCGGACTGGGTGCTGTCGAAGGTGCCCAAGGCACAGCGGGTCGAGCTGGACATCGCGTGTGAACGAGCGGCCGACGCCGTCGAGATGATCCTCGACCAGGGTGTCGACGCCGCCATGCAGCACGCCAACGCGACGCCATGACAGCATCTCTCGGGGCGCTGAACACCCTGTTGCGCGATGAGCCCGGCGTGCTCGCTGCGCTCGGCCGATCCTCGACGGTGCTCATCGTGCCCGAGGCAGCGCGGGCGGTCACGATCGCCGGCCTCATCGAGGCATCGCGCCGGTCCCCGGTCGTGGTGGCGGTGCCGGCGGCACTCGATGCCGAACGGCTGGCCTCGGACCTGACCAGCTTCCTCCCCGCGGATGCGGTGGAGCTGTTCCCTGCGTGGGAGACGCTGCCCTTCGAACGAGTCAGCCCGTCGATCGAGACGATGGGTCGACGTCTGCGGACCCTGTGGCGGCTCCGAACGGGTGACGAGACGCTGTCGGTGATCGTCGCCCCGGCCCGTGCTCTGGTGCAGCGCCTGGGCCCGCACGTCGAGGATGTCGAACCGGTCCTGGTCCGTGCCGGGGACCGGGTCGACTCCCACGAACTCGTGGAACGACTGGTGCTCAGCGGCTACCGCCGTGAGTATCAGGTGGAGCACCGCGGTGAGATCGCTGTGCGCGGGTCGATCATCGACGTGTTCCCCGCGACGGCGGACTCCCCGGTGCGCATCGATCTCTGGGGCGACGAGGTCGAACGCCTCACGGAGTTCTCGGTCTCGGACCAGCGTGCGACCGTGGACATCGAGCAGCTGACGGTCTTCCCGGCGAGGGAGCTGCTGCCCTCGTCCGAGGTCCGCGAGCGTGCCGAGGGCCTGATCGCCTCGCAGCCCTGGGGTCGCGAGCAGTGGCAGCGGCTGGCAGACGGCGAGATCTTCGAGGGCATGGAGGCGTGGCTCGCGTGGCTGGCCGACTCCGAACACGTGCTGTTCGATCTGGTGCCCGACGGCGGGCAGATCCTTCTCGCCGACCCGCGCCGCCTGCGCGACCGCGCGGCGGACATCGTCGCCGAGGAGCACGATCTGGGGCGATCGCTGTCACGGACCTGGGGACTGACGGTCCCCGACCGTGACGGGTCTGCCGGTGGTGACCCGGACGAGGACGTGCAGCTGCCGCGGCTGCACGTCGAGTTCGACCGCCTCCTGCAACACACCGCTGCGCCGGTCTGGTACCTGGCGAACGTGCCGGATTCCCCCGACTCACCGGCCGTCACCGCTCTCGCGTGGCCGCCGGCCGTGGGCGAGGGCGAGGCGCTGTTGTCCCAGCTCCGCCAGCTGATCGGTGAGGGCTACTCCGTCGTCGTGTGCGCCGAGGGATCCGGCTCCGCCGCGCGCATCGACAAGCTGCTCAACGAGCACGGGCTCTCGTTCCCGACGCTCATCCCCGAGGACGGTTCGCCACCTCCGGCGAAGATCTTGCGCGCACCGGGCGGGTCGATCGTGGTCGCGCCGCTCGAACGCGGCTGCATCCTGCCGGCGGTGAAGCTCGCCCTGCTGGCCGAGGCGGACCTGACAGGCCGCCGTCGCACACACCGCGTGGCACGCGCCCCGAAACGCGACGCGCAGAGGTTCTTCGAGGACCTGAAGGTCGGTGACCACGTCGTGCACCAGGTGCACGGTGTCGGACGTTTCGACGGCATGGTCAAACGTGCGATGGGCGGTGTCGAACGCGACTACCTGTTGCTGGAGTACCGCGGCGGCGACAAGCTCTACGTGCCGTCGGACCAGATCGACTCGGTGCGTCTCTATTCGGGCGGCGAGACCCCGAAGCTCAACAAGATGGGCGGCGCGGACTTCTCGCGCACGAAGTCCAAGGTTCGCTCCGCCGTCGCGGAGATCGCCCAGGAGCTCGTCGTGCTGTACCAGCGACGCATCTCCACACCCGGCCACGCGTTCGGACAGGACACCCCGTGGCAACGGGAGATGGAGCAGGGGTTCCCGTTCCAGGAGACGCCGGATCAGCTCAGTGCGATCACGGCGGTCAAGGGCGACATGGAGTCGACGGTGCCCATGGACCGCCTGGTCTGTGGCGACGTCGGGTTCGGCAAGACCGAGGTGGCGATCCGAGCGGCGTTCAAGGCCGTGCAGGACGGCTTCCAGGTGGCGATCCTGGTGCCCACCACCCTTCTCGCTCAGCAGCACCTCCAGACCTTCAGCGAGCGTTTCGCCGGATTCCCGGTACGTGTCGAGTCACTGTCGCGATTCCTGACACCGGCCCAGACACGGTCCGTGGTGCAGCGGCTCGACAGCGGGGAGGTCGACATCGTCATCGGGACCCACAGGTTGCTGTCGGGCGACATCACGTTCAAGAAGCTCGGCCTGTTGGTCGTCGACGAGGAACAGCGTTTCGGCGTGTCGCACAAGGAGTCCATCAAGCAGTTCAAGGCCGAGGTCGACGTGTTGACCCTGACCGCGACGCCGATCCCGCGCACGCTGGAGATGAGCCTCACCGGCATCCGGGACCTGTCGCTGTTGAACACCCCGCCGGCGGCGCGCCAGCCGATCCTGACCTACGTCGGCGAGTACGACGAACGAGCGGTCACCGAGTCGATCCGGCGTGAGCTGCTGCGCGAGGGCCAGGTGTTCTACGTGCACAACCGTGTGCGCGACATAGAGCAGCAGGCTGCCCGGATCCGCGAACTGGTGCCTGAAGCGCGCGTGGCGGTCGCCCACGGTCAGATGGACGAGGGCAGCCTGGAGAAGGTCGTCGTGGACTTCTGGCAGGGCGAGTACGACGTCCTGGTGTGCACCACGATCATCGAGTCGGGCATCGACATGCCGACGGTGAACACGCTCGTGGTCGAGCGGGCCGATCTACTCGGACTGGGTCAGCTGCACCAGCTGCGCGGCCGGGTCGGTCGCGCGGGGCAGCGGGCGTACGCCTACCTGTTCTTCCCGCCGGACCGTCAGCTCTCCGAGGAGGCCTACGAGCGACTCAAGACGATCGGTGAGTCGACCGCGCTGGGCTCGGGCTTCCGGATCGCGATGAGAGACCTGGAGATACGCGGTGCGGGCAACCTCCTGGGCACCGGTCAGTCCGGTCACGTCGCAGCCGTCGGCTACGACCTGTACGTGCAGATGGTCAACGAGGCGATCGCCGAGCTCAACGGCGAGAAGGTGCCGGAGCCGGACGAGATCATCCTGGAGCTGCCGGCGCCGGCGTTCCTGCCCCCCGACTACGTCGAACGAGAGGACCTTCGCCTGGATGCCTACAGGCGTCTCGCGTCGGTGCAGACGGCGACCGACGTCGACGACATCGCGCTGGAGTGGGTCGACCGTTTCGGCGCGGTACCGCCGCCGGCAGCTGCACTGCTGCAGGTGGCGTACGTGCGCGCCGAGTGCGTGAGGGCTGGTGTGCGGAGCATCACGGTGATCAAGAGCCCTGCGCTGTCCGGTGGGGGACTCGTGGCCCACATCTCGCCGATCGTGTTGGCGCAGTCGAAGCAGATGCGTCTGGCGCGGCTGTTCAAGGGAGCGGTGTACCGCGACGGCGACGAGGAGCTGCGCCTGCCGGTTCGAGGCGGCACCGAGATGGCCGAGGACCTCGTGGCGGCGTTGCGCGAGCTCGTCCCCTCGCCCGAGGCCGCTCCGGGTGCCGGTTCTGTGCCAGCTGGCAGCTCCGCATAGCATCCGCTGCCATGCGTCGGGTTCGTCTTCCTCTCATTGTCGTGCTGTCCGTCGGGGCACTGATCACCTCCAGTGGATGTGGTGTCACTGCGGACACCACCGCAGCCACCCTGGGAGACCAGACCATCAGCGTGGAGACGGTCGATGCCCTGGCGGCCGACAGCGGCTATCTGGCGGTCACCCAGCTCGGCACGTCGAACGACTCCGAGAGCGTCCTTCCGGGGCCATTGGCCCGCAGCGTCCTGGGGTTCGAGGTCGAGCGAGCCGCTTGGGTGTCGCTCGCAGCGCAGTTCGGGCTCTCGGTCGACGACCTCCGCGCAGACGTCGAGGCACAGGTCGACGCCGACCCGACCCTGGAGGGTCTGAGCGCCGAGGCCAGGTCCTCGATCGTCGAGTTCGTCGCCGCACGGTCGCTCGTGTCCGAGCGGCTCGCACAGCTCGACCCGGACTCCGACGCGGATCTGCGCACGCTCTACGACAGTGTTCCCCCGTACTGGGACCGGGTGTGTTTCTCGGGGCTGTCGGCGCCTGTCACCGAACAGGGCGCGGTTGCCGAGCAGCTCGCCAAGGGCCGCTCGCTCGAGGACATCGCCGCAGCGGTGACCGACGCGCGCTTCATCGCTGCGTCCGAGAGCAACTGTGCTCCGTCGTTCGCGCTGAGCGGAGACATACGTGACGCCGTCGACTCGACCTCGACGGGCGAGTCGACCGGGGCGGTGGTGCTGACCGGGGCCGCGTCGGGCGACGCCGTGATCGTGCTGCACATCGACGAGCGCCGCTCGTTGTCCTTCGAGGACGCCCGCGAGGAGCTCGTCGCCCAGGTCGCTCAGTTCGCGTCCGACGCGGGGCCGGCGAGCTGGATCTCGCTGATCGCCCAGACCGCGCAGATCAACCCGCGTTACGGCTCCGGCATGTCCTCCGAGGCCGACGGACAGGGTGGATCGGCCACGATCGTCGTGCCGCCGCCCGCGCCGGTGCAGCCCGTCGCTGCTGTGGCGATCGCGCCGGCTGACGCGCGAGCCGCCGGAGCGACCGACACCGGTCCGTGACCCTGCCGCGGCTGCACGTCATCGGGCTGGGCCCGGGCGGACCCGACCTGGTGACCGCAGGAGCGCTGGCGCTGATCTCGCGCATCGGGCGGCAGTTCCTGCGCACCGAGCGCCACCCTGCGGCCTCGGTCATGCCTGACGCCCAGTGGTTCGACCGGCTCTATGACGCGGGATCGTCCATGGAGCAGGTCTACGGGTCCATCGTCGAGGCGCTCGTGTCCGCCGCCGTGCAGGAGCAGCGCGACTCGCTGAGCGGTCCCGGTGAGGTCCTCTACGCCGTTCCCGGATCGCCCGTGGTCGCCGAGCACACGGTCGAGTTGTTGCTCGCCGACGACAGGGTCGAGGTCGTCATCCACCCAGCACTGTCGTTCCTCGACCTGACCTGGGCGCGGCTCGGGATCGATCCGGTCGAGACCGGGGTCCGGCTCATCGACGGCCACCGTTTCGCGGTCGACGCGGCCGGGCAACGCGGACCACTGCTGGTCGGGCAGTGCGACAACGCCTTCGTCCTGTCCGACATCAAGCTCTCGGTCGAGGATCCGCCGCGCACCCCCGTGACCGTCCTGCAACGACTCGGGCTCGGGGACGAGGCGATCTTCGACGTCAACTGGGAGGACCTGGACCGAACGGTCACCCCGGACCACCTGACCTCGTTGTGGATCCCCGAGTTCGCCGCACCGGTCGCGGCCGAGATCGTGCGCTTCGACGAGCTGCTGCACCGTCTGAGGATCGAGGATCCATGGAAGGCCGATCAGACCCACGACTCACTCAAGCGGTACCTGCTGGAGGAGACCTACGAGGTCTTCGAGGCGATCGATGCGTACGACCCAGCGACCGGCGAGGGCGCCGACGAGCTGTGCGGCGAGCTGGGCGACCTGCTCTACCAGGTGGTGTTCCACTCCGCGATCGCCGCCGAGTCCGGCTGGTTCACGCTGGCCGACGTCGCTGCATCGATCCACGACAAGCTGGTCGCCCGCCACGCTGCGCTCGACGAGGCAACCGGTGGCACGACGTCGGAGACGGCGATCGCCGAGGTCGTCGCTCTGTGGGAGACCGGAAAGCGGGGCGAGCACGGCCGCAGCTCCGTCATGGACGGGATCCCGACCGCGATGCCTGCGCTGGCACGGGCGCTCAAGGTCGCCAAGAAGGCCACCGCCGTCGGAGTGGTCGAGGTCGGTGCCCGCAGCGGTGCCGACCTGACCGATGCAGAGCTGGGCGCTGCGCTGTTGGACCTGGTCGACCTGGCCCAGCGGACGGGGCTGGACCCCGAGGACTCGCTGCGCCGGGCGACCGAGCTGCGTATCACCGATGTCCGCTCCGCAGAGGCGGCCGAGTCCGACATCGACGCCCACTGAGATAGGGCGGCGGAGCCGAGCCGCATAGAGTCTGTGGAATGCCTGAACCGCTGCAGATCGCTCCCGCCACCGGCCGCCTGGGGATCCTGACCCCCGGCATGGGGGCCGTCGCCACCACGCTCTACGCCGGCGTGCTCGCCACCCGCAAGGGCCTCGCCGAGCCGATCGGGTCGCTCACCCAGATGGCACACATCCGTCTGGGGGAGCGGGCCGAGGGCCGTAACCCGATGATGAAGGACTTCGTTCCGCTCGCCGGTCTGGACGACATCGTCTTCGGTGGATGGGACCCCATCTCGCCGAACGCTCTCGAGGCCGCCCGGACCTGCGGTGTGCTCGACGAGCGTGACCTGGCGCCGCTGTCGAGCGAGCTCGAGGGTGTTGTCGCGATGCCCGCGGTGTTCGACCAGCGGTGGGTGCGCAATCTGGATGGCGTCCGGGTCAAGACCGGCGAGTCGAAGTGGGATCTGACCCAGCAGTTGATCGCGGACATCGAGACCTTCCGGATCGAGAACGACTGCGACCGACTGGTGATGGTGTGGTGCGGCTCGACGGAGGCGTACCAGGAGCCCACCGCGACCCACGAGAGCGTCGAGGCCTTCGAGGCCGGCCTGCGTGCGAACGACGAGAACATCTCTCCCAGTCAGATGTACGTGTACGCCGCCCTGTCGAGCGGCGTGCCCTTCGCGAACGGGGCGCCGAACCTGAGCCTCGACCTGCCGTGCATGGACCAGCTCGCCCAGGACCGCGGTGTGCCGATCACCGGCAAGGACTTCAAGACCGGCCAGACCCTGATGAAGACGATCCTGGCGCCTGGGTTCAAGGCTCGGATGCTCGGCCTGCGCGGCTGGTACTCGACCAACATCCTGGGCAACCGCGACGGCGAGGTGCTCGACGACCCGGAGAACTTCAAGACCAAGGAGGTCTCGAAGCTGGGTGTGCTGGACACGATCCTCCAGCCCGAGGTGTACCCGGAGCTCTACGGCAACATCGACCACGTCGTGCGCATCAACTACTACCCGCCACGAGGCGACAACAAGGAGGGGTGGGACGCCATCGACATCTTCGGATGGATGGGCTACCCGATGCAGATCAAGGTCGACTTCATGGCCCGCGACTCGATCCTGGCCGCTCCGCTGGTGCTCGACCTGGCGCTGTTCCTCGATCTCGCCCACCGTGCCGGACAGTCGGGCGTGCAGGAATGGCTGAGCTTCTACTGGAAGGCCCCGCAGGCGCGTGGTGGCATCGAGCCGGAGCACGACATCTTCATCCAGCAGACGAAGCTCAAGAACACCCTGCGCGAGTGGATGGGCGAGTCGGCCGTCACCCACTCCGAGGCGGGCTGAACCTGCCGGGGTTGGAACGGACGTCGCACGGGTAGGGGCGCTCCACCGGGTGCATCTGACGCCCGCCCCGACCCAGGAGCAGGAACATGAAGAACGTGTGGAAGGGTCTCGTCATCGGCGCACTCACCGGCGCCGGCATCGGCCTGTTGTTGGATCTGCTCGAGGCGCTCGGTCGTGGCGGCCGCAAGCTGTCGATCCAAGCGCGTGACGAGGCATCCCATCTGGCGACAGTGGCCGAGTTGAAGGTGAAGGACGCGGAGCTGCCCGATCGGGCGAAAGATGTGGCCGGGAAGCTGGCCGACAGGGTCAAGGACGCCGATCTGCCGGACCGGGCCAAGGACGTCGCCCACAAGGTCGCCGATCGGGTGACGCCCGACGCGTAGGTCCGGTGGTCGAGCTCAGTTCCGGTGCATGTCCACGATCGTGCGGCCCATGGTCCGGCGCTGGAACATGGCCTCGATCGCCGCCGGGATGTCTTCGAACTCCACCTGCTGACCGATCACCGGGCGGACGCGTCCTGCGCGTACGAGTTCGACGATGGAGTCGGTGATGCGCTGGCCGGTGCCTCGTGGCAGGAAGTTGAAGCCCATCGCCTGCTTCACCATCGCTGCGAACTCTGGCTCGGCGTAGGCGAGCAGCACGCCGCACAGCTTGATGTTGGCAGCGATGACGCGTCTCGGCACGATGGACGGTTCGTCGGCCTTCGACTTGTCCGACGCGTATCCCATCATCAGGAACCGACCGTTGTACGCGATCGACCTGAGCGACTGATCGAACACCGCATCGCCGACGTTGTCGAAGACGACGTCGACGCCACGGCCGTCGGTCTCGGCCAGCACGCGCTCTGCGAAGTCCTCGGTCCGATAGTTGATCGCCGTGTGCGCACCCAGATCACGGCACAGCTGGACCTTCTCGTCGGTTCCTGCTGTGGCGAACACCGTCGCTCCGGCGTCCACGGCGAGCTGCACCGCAGCGGAGCCCGACCCTCCCGCAGCAGCGTGGACCAGCACGGATTCGCCAGCGACGAGTTCGGCCCGCTCGAACAGGCCCAGCCACGCCAGATGGAACGGGAAGTACAGCGCGGCGGCATCGGGCAGCGCGATGTCCTCGGGCATCACGAACGCGGAGACCGTCGGGCAGATCGCGTAGTCCGCGTACCCCCCCGATGCACCCCTGGTGGTGGCGACCACCCGGGCGCCGAGCCACTCCTCCGCACCAGGACCGCATGCATCGACCACGCCCATGACCTCCATGCCAGGGGTGCAGGGGAGCTCGGGCACCACCATCATGTTCTTGCCGGTGATGCGCTCCATGTCGTTGAGGTTCAAGGGGATGGCGTGCACGTGGACCCGCAGTTCGCCGGGCCCTGGCTCGGGCACGGGAACCGTGTCCATCTGGAGCACGTCCGCCGGCTGGCCCCACTCGTGCACCCTCCAGGCGCGCATGGTCGCCGAAGTTGCGCTCGGCTGTGCGCGGGTCACGTCGTTCATCAGTTCCTCCTG
>Ga0335397_10012429_pt1 | contig 10416 bp, 11 predicted proteins | sample MAT04_FD_205740 | JGI IMG/M metagenome (GOLD analysis project Ga0335397, IMG submission 205740) | Freshwater microbial communities from Lake Fryxell liftoff mats and glacier meltwater in Antarctica - MAT-04 (spades assembly) (version 2) ...
AATCCCCCAATTCTGGGGGACTTTGAAAGGCTCGGAAGTCCCCCAGAATTGGGGGATTTAGGGGGCGGATCGGGACGTTATTTCATTGCTACTCCCTAACGCAACGAAGTTAGTTGCACCGGACTGAAGAGCAGACAGGCTTTCAACCCATTTTAATGGGTTTTGTCTATTAGCCCCAAATTCATTCGAGGGTGGGCTATTGAGAAAGGTGCAAGATCTGAGATAGGCGGCATTGCTGAATGGCGCTATGAATTGCAAAATCCGCCCTCACCCTAGCCCTCTCCCAAAAGGAGAGGGAACAGGAATTCTAGCTCCCTTCTCCTTAGGGAGAAGGGTCGGAGATGAGGGCAAATCATAGCTGGATTCAGCAACGCCAGATAGGCTTCTAGGATGTTCGGGCAAGATGCCCAATCCAAAAATCAATTAGGACTGCCCTCTGCATAGAGTAGCAGAAACTTAAAATATGCAAATGCTGAAATCCAGTGTCCATAGGTATTCTAAGCAACGCTAAAAGATTAAACTCCTCTGTGCTTTTTAATCTTCTGGCAGATTATAGATTTTTAAGCAGATCGTAAAAAATTGATTAAATCATTGATCTTCTCCAATTAAATTTAGCTTTTGGGCAGTCTCAACTTTACAGATCCAGAAGTTCAACCAGTAGTTTCTTTGTAGGGTGTCAGTCCGCTTCAGTCCTGTGACTTCATCAATGTTGAAGTAAAGGTATTTTTCGGGAGTTAGCATCGCTTGAATTTCTTGCCCAATCTCGTCGCTCTGAACTTCAACAATAAAATCTGGTTGGAACTGCTGCATTGAATTCAAAAAACCTTTCAGAACATTAGAATCTTGCCCTTCTGCGTCAATTTTGACCAAATCAACCGATTGAATGCCTTGTTCTTGAACAAAGGTATCCAACGTCGTGACCTGCACTTGATGCACGATCGGCGTACTGGTTTGGTGATTTTCGTAATGCTCCAAGCTTAGAGATGAAGAGTATAAATTGCCCTGACCTCGCTGGGGCGCATAAAATTCGGCAGTGCCAATAAAATCAGAAACGGCTTGATCAACGACCTGAATATCGTAATGATTGAGGCGAATGTTTTCTTTAAGAGCTTTGTTGAAAGAGGGCAGCGGCTCAAAGGCGTAAACTTGCGAGGATGGATTGACGGTTTTAGCAATGAGAGAATAAAGTCCCGTATTGGCTCCAATGTCTAGAATGGTTTGAGAGCACCGACAGGCTTTCTGCCAAAGCTCAAAGCTAACGGGTTCATAGCCTGAGATGCCTTTCCAAAACAACGAGTTTTCTAACCACTCGCCCGTGTGGCTCACCTGAAACTGATCGTTACCTAAATCAACGCTGAAGTTTCCTTCAAAAGAGAGTAAATCCCAGAATCGTTCGGGTGGAATAATCTTTTTTTGAAGGGTGAGGGATATTGTTTTTTTGACAAAGTTCTGAATCCTATTGCGATCGCCGTTAAGAACTGTAGATTGACCCATAACAAGATTCACCGTTTACTAAAAGCACGATTTATAGCTTATTACACAAGGGGAAGCAGCAACTAATCTACAAAACCTTCTCGCTGTAATTGCTGTAGTTTAAGGTGCGATCGCTAGTCTCACCACAATGGTTGGAAAATTAGGGATGGTGGGGGCGATCGCTCGAAGTCAAATATTGCTGTTATTGAACGGCGATCGTAGGTGACACATTAGCCATATAACGAAAAGCCAATCCTATTGCTTCTGGCTTGCTTTACGACACGTTACCAGAGAAGCTTAAACTACTAAAGCCTAAGAAAGATTTCATCAAATCTCCACAGCAAATAGCCAGTCCATCCTTTGGAATAACTCCAATAACCACTAAGTATGAAAATATATTCTCTTGGTAAACTCCCTTGAGGAGCCTGCATATCGTAGCTAAAAGAATCCCAAGGAAAGAGCCACATACTGCTAACACGCCAATACATAAATTGACCGAATCTATTCTCACTAACTGTCTGTATAGAGGTGTCAGCAGATGAATTGCAGCCCATCTCACGCCAAATTTTACTTTGAACACTAAATCCAAAGCGACCATTGCTATATTTAGTCCAAAGTTGATCAATAGCAACTAAAGCCTCGGAAGGCAAACTTTTAATATCTTCGGGTCGTAACCAGCCCTCCTTCTTTCGACCTGCTAATTCCAGTAGAAGCTGCTTAGTTTCGTAATCGGCATCTTTTAATTTACCGGACTCAAGTAATTGCTTCAGCTTCTCGCAATCCAAGAAAACCTCAATAGATTTCTCTTCTTTAAAGTCGATTTCACTTTGAGTAATTAAAGGCTGATAGGACTTCAAGAATGTATAAGCAGCATTAATTTGCTTTAGCTTCTCTTCTGCCTTTTGCTGTAGCTTTGGATCGTTAGAAAAACGATCTGGATGCCAAACTTTAGCTAAATCCTTGTAAGCCTGTCTAATGTCTTCTTTAGATGCCCCAGGTTCAATTTCAAGAATCTGATAGTGTATATGTGATCTTGTAGTCATGACTGTACAAGGCTATGAATTTTCCATAATAGATTTTTCAACTTTTAAGATTGTTTGATCAATCGCATTAATCATCGCATCAACAGTACACTTCTGCTGTTCCAACGGCGCAAGCTCCTGAGCTAAGGCTCGTCGATCAGCATCACGATTAATTGTTTGAACAGTTCGTACAAGTCCACCGATACTGCCACCGCCTCTAAATTTTGATCCTCTTTGCCGTACTTTATCTGTATACTCTGCTCGAATCTGCTTCTGTTGCTGAGAAATTTCCCTTTTCATGAGGGTATATTCTTTCTTCTTCAGCTTCAGCTCTTTAATTGCAATCTTCGCTTCTGCAACTGTTCGGGCTGAAACACATACTTCACCATTATTAGTGGTGGTCACAAAACTATTCTGGCTGAATATCATATTTGGAAAGAACGGATGTTAAATCAACCTGCTTGAGATATTCAAGACTCGTGTAAGATGCAATGCTAACCTAACCTTCAATTTTCTTGCTGACAACTACAAAGCAAGGTTTTACAGACAACTTCACAGTAGCTTAATGCTGAACTCAGAGAGACAACCTTGAGTAACCGTTTAGCCCTCTCCTATAACTGCTTCACAACAAGTCTCCAGCGATCGATCACCAACACCTCAACGCGATCGCCCTCCTCAAACATTCCCCCGATCGCCCTCACACTTTAATTACTCTAGACTCCAACTTAAACTCTGGAATATCCTCTAACTCTGATTCTTCTAGGTTGTACTGTTCGCAAACTAGACTGAGACGAGTTCCCACCACAGCATTAATAGAGTGAGTTAAATCTCCTTGAAAAAACAGCAGGGTATTGGTTTGAGGACAGATTTTTCCAACCTGCCGTTTGTTCGATCGCAACACTAATTCCCCACCCTGTAAATCTTCTGGCACATCCACATATAGCACGCTAACAATCATCGGCGGCTCAACCGTTTTGCAATAAGAACGTAGCGATCGATCAATATGAGGATCAACGCGAGAACCCGTTTTCAGCAGCAGCGGATTCAGGTAAAACGCATTACAGTCAGGCTTTAAGGCTCGCTCAAGATACGGTTTAAAGTACGGGAACTGTTGCTCGACAGTCGTAATGTGCGATCGCCGAAAAACCACAGAGAACCCCTTAGTGCCCACAAAATCACGATTCAAGTTATTGACCGTAAAGTAAGGGCAAGCCAAGATTTTTTGCTGCAATTTACCCAGGGAAGCGATCGGCAAAGCGTCAGTGTGGAGATGGTAGTAAGACAAAGTAATGAATCGTAAAAAGATAGTTTAGAGAACAAAGAAGTCAGCTAGCGAGAATACCCAAAGGCGGACAAATCCAATCCATTTGTATCTCCGTTCGAGGATGCATAAACCCCAAGCGGTAGGCGTGCAGCCAGTACCCGCAATCTCCTGGAACCGCCATCGCCCCCTCAACAAACCGAGCCACGCCGCCAATAGCATACAGCGGATCGCCCACCAATGGATAACCCATAAACGCTAAATGAATCCGAATTTGATGGGGTCGCCCCGTCAAAATAACCACTTCCAAAAGCGTTGTTTGAGCATTGCGCTGAAGCACCTGACAGTCGCTATGGGCAAATAGCCCTGTAGCAGTTGCGCCATAAATATAGCCCAAAACCGGATGAGGCACTTTGCCGATCGCCTGGGTAACGGTGAACTGATTGGGAATCGCTGGATCAGTGCCCGATGGATTTTCTACGAGTGCCCAATAGATCTTACAAATTTGTTGCTCGCGCATTTGCTGACTCAAATTCGACTTGGCACGGGTCGATCGCGCCATTAACATCAACCCCGAAGTCCCGCGCCCCAACCGATGAATAGGCACAGGCGTTTCCTCTGGATACCGCAATTGCAGTTGCCGCAATAACGTATGCTCTAGAAAACCACCCCCTGGTAACACAGGTAACCCCGCAGGTTTAGCAATCACCAGCAAATCCACATCTTCGTAAAGCACCTCAAACGCCAAGGGCACATCCGGCTCTTCCCAAGGTTCGCGGTGATAGGTCAATGCCTGCCCCAATCGCAGCCTGGTTTCAGCCGTTGCGATCTGCTCATTAATCCACACCTGCCCCGCCGCAATGCGCGATCGCCATTCCGGTTCGCTTGAATGCCGGTACTGCTGAGTGTAATATGCCACCAGCGTTTGCCCCGCATTTGCAGGTTTCACCTGTTCCCGATAAACACATCCCCGATTCAGCATCTACGCTCACAACGGTACACATCCTGTCATCATAAATGAGGCAGACGAACTGCGGTTAAGGTACCACTATGACCTGGATGGAATTGAGCCTGGATACAACCAGCGAAGCGGTGGACTGGGTTTGTACATTGCTGGCGGGAACTCGCTATGAAGGTGATGTCAAAGTTTTTAAGTATGTGGGAGATCCTTGCAGCCAGTGGGCGTTTACCCTTTGTCTATATCTACCGGATCAGGCACACTCGCAAGCTCAGGAAATTGCTAATGTGCTATTGCCGCTGCACCGAACAGGAATTGCGACCGCCTTACACGTGAGGATAGTTGAAGACCTGGCGATCGCTCCTACAGCCTCGCAAGAAATCGCCCCGCCGATCCATCGCATTGGCAACCGCTTTGTCATCCTTGCTAGCGAACTTGCTGCCGAATCCTATTCACCCGCCCCCCCCGAAATAGCGCTACGAATCAAAACCAGCCTCGCCTTCGGCAGTGGTCTACATCCCGCCACCCAGCTCAGTCTTCGGCTTTTAGAAAAGCATATCACTCCAAGCATGAAGACGCTGGATTTAGGATCGGGTTCGGGGATTTTGAGCGTGGCGATCGCCAAACTGGGGGCGCAGGTTTTAGCGGTTGATAATGATGCGATCGCGGTGCAAGCCACCCAAGATGCCGTGCAGCGCAATGACGTAGCGTCTCAAGTAACCGCCATGCAAGGCAGCCTAGGACAGGGCAGCGGGTTAGGACATTGGATGGGAGGAGAAGCATTAGGCGAGGTCAAAGCCATTGATGCGATCGATTCATTCGACCTGATCGTTGCCAATATTTTAGCGCGGGTTCACATCACCCTGGCACCCGACTTTCGCCGCGCTCTTAGTCCATCCGGGCTATTAATTACCGCTGGATTTACTACAGATTATGAAGAAGCCGTTGTGACAGCTTTAGGAGGGGAAGGCTTTGAGGCAATTGACTGTGAACGCCTACAGGAATGGGTTGCTTGGATGTATCGGTTGAACCCTTAAAAGCCACAAAATTTTGAGGCAGCATTCATTACAGTTGAGACAGGCTCACGCTGTTTCTAACCAATCAAACACTCGATCTAGTTGTTCTATGGTGATTAAGCCGTACTGCCACAATACCATCGGCAGCAAATGGGGAGAAGATTCAGGGTGACGCAGCGCCATAGCAATAGACTCGGTAGGAACGGCAAGCTCCTGCTGAAGAAATTGAATGAGATGGGGCTTGATGGAGGACTGCATGGGAAATTGTGACTTGAGGAACAAAAGCGGTAGAAGTGCTTGCAATCTTAAGAGCTTCGCTATCAGATGGCGGTGCTTGAGATCACAAATTCTGATGAATTTAGAAAATAAGCCAACCGGATCAAACTAGCTCAATAAACAGAGGCAAAACTTGATTAGGCAAACATACCGAGCAAGTATACTCTCGAAATCTTAAACAGGAACGGAGCTTTACAGTTCTTAGTAATCATTTTTCGGCTCGGCTCAATCAAGCCATCTGGGGGGCTTTGATAAAAAGTTTGAGAGATTTTAAGAAACTTGCGTTACGCCCCACCCACCTGGCTATAATAGAACAAATGAACTAAGCGAAGGGTTAGTTATGAGTTTTTTTCAACGTGTGCGAGATGTTTTAGGGCTAGACGATCTTTACGATGACTACGAGGACGAAGACGATGGCATCAACCCCGAAAGTGACCCAGGAATTGCTTTAGATAGAAACAATTCTCGCAAAGTCATTGGAATGCCAGGTCTTGCCCACGGTCAATCAGAAATGATTTTGATGCAACCTCAGTCTTTTGATGAAATGCCCGAAGCGGTCACGGCATTGCGCGAACGGCGATCGGTCATTCTGGACTTGAGCATGATTGATGTAGACCATGCCCAGCGTTGCGCCGACTACGTTGCAGGCGGCGCTTTCGCCATAGATGGACATTACCGTCAAATTGGACACAATGTTTTTCTGTTTACCCCCAATTCTGTCCATATTAGTCATCGCATTTCTGAAGAAACTACTGAGCCAGTTCCCGCGCAGCCTGATGCACAGACAACTGTTCAAAAAGCTGCCCCAAAAGCTGCCCCAAAAGCTGACAGCAGCAGATCTGCCCAACCCCGTCGCTATCCCGTTGCCGATTCATTTGGCAATCCATCTGCCATTTAGGGCAATAAGATATGTCCTGAAATAAAGGTGCGTTCTGTTCCATCTGACAGGCGTAGCCGCAGTTCGCCCCGATCGCCAATCCCCACAGCTTCGCCAGCCACTGCCTCACCAACCGTCTCAACCGTAATAAATTTGCCCATCAAAAAATCTCGCTGACGGAGATCGGGTAAAAGTGCGCTGATGCCCTGCGATCGCAACCGTTCGGCAATTAATAATAAGTGATGGCGCAGCCGTTCTAATAACCCTAATTCATCGGGAGCGCTCCCTTGTGGATGACTTGAAGCGATCGCCACCTGATGCAAACTCACGCGCCGTGCAAAATCATCCCGCCATTCTAAACGCTCAAACTCAACCCAACGATTTAGCCCTATCCCTACCACTACTCGCGCCGATTCAGCAGAGCTTTTAATCGCACTCTCGCATAAAATACCCGCCAGCTTTCGCCCCTGCCAAAACACATCATTGATCCATTTCAGCCGCAGTTCTCCCTGCAAAGTTGGCACCAACTCTTCAACCGCATCAATCACCGCCAACCCAGCCGCCAAGCTAATGCCCGCCAGATGTGCGATGGGAATCTGTTCTAGAACAAAACTAGCGGTCAGCACCCCCGGTGGCGAATCCCAACTGCGCCCATGCTGCCCCCGCCCAGCAGTTTGTTGGCGCGTAAACACCACATCACCCTGCTGGAGCGCGATCGCTTGAGCTGCCCAAGTATTTGTGCTAGGGCATTGCTCTAGCCAATGGAGCCATTCTGGATGTTGAGCCATTAATACCTCAGACAGATTTTTGAGGGAGTCATGAGGTTTCCAATCCATTAGGGAACAGCGGTAAAATAACGCCCCACCACTCGTTCTGATGTTCCGCCTAGGAACGAGGCGAAAAGTCCTGTACTTTATCAAGCTGCAATGCCCTTACCTTTCCGTGTAAAAGCACTGCGGCAGCATTAATGAAGGCGATCGCCGCATCAAAAATAGGCTAGTCGGAATAACCGTGATCAGACTCACCATTAACAGTAAACCATTATCTGATTTGGAAGCGAGAAGATGATAAGAACAGGTACTACACAGCGCATATAAGGTTCTTGCCGTTGCCACCCTCTATTTAACGCTTCAGGGCACCGTGATTGTGGCAGCCCAAAAGCGCCAGCAGGTGGATGTCCATTTTTATCGGGGCATGAGTTATCTCAAAATTGGCTGGGCATGGGTCAAGTCTTATCTGCGCAAAGGATGGACGTCGTTCTCGGTAGTGCCGCTCCAAACCAATATCGATCCGGAGCCAGCGATGGCATCTCGAAACCAAGATGAGCAACGTCGATTCCGTTTAGAATTCCAGGTTTATACTTCCTAACGTTCTCAATGAATCGTTCAGAGCAATGACTTTGCAGATTTGTGTCAGTCAACCAGGTCTTGTTCATTAACAATGGGGCTGATGAGATCGCCTAGAGTTTGACCTTTACCTGCGATCGCGGCGGATGCTGCTCGACGGTGGATGGGCGGAGAGGATGGGGTGGTTTCTTCGGTGATGGTGACAATGACGCGGGCGGAGGTGACTTGGGGCTGGTCGGAGAGCCATTGCATTTGCCCTTATTCATAAATGGCTTCGTAGCTTTTTAGCATGGTGGGTTTTAGGGTGAGGTGGCTTTTACTGAGTTCATTCTTTCTGACTTTAGAGCCTGGAGTGCTTTTCATTATAGGCGGATGGTGGGAGGCGAGAAGTTGGGTCTTTCCACAAAGAGCCGACTTCTGGGGGCTGGTCACGATCGCCAGTTCACAATTTTACGGTGCTTGCATGCGTGATTGTTTTATTCGGATGATTAATGCCTAAAGCTTGCTCAAAGATGGATAGCGATTTGCAATGCTTGAGACTGATGCATCCTGCGGTACTCTTTATCCAAAGTGCTCTACAGGATGAAAGGTCTCGCTATGCCAAAGTCGCGATCGCCCCAAGCGGTTTGGGATGAAGTTAGCAGCATTGTTATAGCTTTTCTTTTGCTGGAGTGCGATAAGTGTGCGATCGCGGTTCTACATTGGCTCAATAGGAATGGTATTCCTGGCAAAATTCTCAGGCTCAAGACCAAACGCCGCAGTGATCTGTACATCATCAGCAATCGGATTTCTTCTGGCGAATCCATTACGGAGAATGGCATCCATTACGGGGTAGAAGTTTTTGGCAAGGTTTTTGATAATCTCTCTGGGGTTGGGATGTCTCGTGAGGACTGGCTGAAGGATTTTCACTGTCGCAGTGGGCAGTTTAGGGATCTGCATTGAAATAAAGTCCCAATGGGATGCGTTAGCTGAGATCTTGCACCACTCGCAATACCCACCCGGAATTTCAATTCCGGGCTAACGCAACGAAGTCCGTTGAAACGGACTAAAGAACTGGGCAGACAGGCTTTCAACCCATTTTAATGGGTTTTGTCCATTAGCCCCGAATTCATTCGAGGGTGGGCTATTGAGAAAGGTGCAAGATCTGAGTTAGCTTTCTAGTCCCCTAAATCCCCCAATTCTGGGGGACTTCCGAGCCTTTCAAAGTCCCCCAGAATGGGGGATTTAGGGGGCGGATCGGATAGCAGTCTAGACTTCTCAGATAACTTCTAGGCGATCGCCTGAAGAAGATGTCTGAGACGTATCAAAGATTCTTACACTCGCCCCCCAACCCCCCATTCTGGGGGACTTCCGAACCAGTCCTCCTTCAAAGTCCCCCAGAATTGGGGGATTTAGGGGGCGGATCGGATAGCAATCTAGACTTCTCAGACATCTTCTTCAGGCGATCGCCTGAAGAAGATGTCTGAGACGTATCAAAGATTCTTACACTCGCCCCCCAACCCCCCATTCTGGGGGACTTCCGAACCAGTCCTCCTTCAAAGTCCCCCAGAATGGGGGATTTAGGGGGCGGATCGGATAGCAATCTAGACTTCTCAGATAACTTCTAAAGAACTCCTCTGCGATCGCATTGCATCGAGTCACAATGGCATTGCATCGAGTCACAATGGCATTGCATCGAGTCACAATGGCACTGCATCGACCCACAATCGTCATCGTCAGCCTGACAATTGCAATGGATGGAGTTGCAATCTAATGGGGTGACGTTGCAATGGCAGTGTAGCGCGCCCGATCGCTTCTGCAAGGGCGACGACATTGATGCGATCGCCCCAGCAGCTCTGTCTTAGCGCACTAAAACACTCATGTACTTGCCACTGGCAAATGGAGCGGGCACTATCGGCGTGAACTGGACGCGATCGGTGGCGATCTTCTTGACGTAAAACTCGTTGATCAAGTGCAGCACCTGATCTCGACTGCCAACAATCCATACCTGCGCTTTGTCGCCATGCTGAATTGGCAGCAGTTCGTTGAACTCTGTACTCATGCTAGTTCCCTCGCTAATGTTGAGTTTGAGAAGAAAAGCTTAAGGCGTGGTATTCCTAGACCACTTGTTTAACATTAGCGAGGTGAAACGATAAAATCGTCACAGCCTAGCTTTCTGCCATGTTCAGAAAGTCAGGTTAGCTGGTT
>Ga0335397_10012438_pt1 | contig 10413 bp, 9 predicted proteins | sample MAT04_FD_205740 | JGI IMG/M metagenome (GOLD analysis project Ga0335397, IMG submission 205740) | Freshwater microbial communities from Lake Fryxell liftoff mats and glacier meltwater in Antarctica - MAT-04 (spades assembly) (version 2) ...
CGCCCACGACAGGCCGCACCCCATCGCCGAACCTTTCGGACTCAACCGTTTCGCGGAAGGCCGCCTGATCGACGAAAGTGTCGCAGCAGCGGTGGCGCATTGATGATGAACACAACTCACAGTGTTTCCTTCTCCCTTCCCCCCTTGAGGGGAAAGGTGGATCGCGGTCACTTGGACCGCGAGACGGATGAGGGGGCTGCCCACATCAATGCAGGCTTCAACAGTTTTTCATGTTGCGCCACCCCCTCATCCGGCGCTTCGCGCCACCTTCCCCCTCGAGGGGGGAAGGCAGAATTTTCGGGAATTCTATCATGCTGTTAGTTCATTGCCCGGTGTGTGGCGCGGAAGGCGACGAGACGGATTTTCATGGTGGCGGGCAGGCCCATGTGCGCCGGCCGGCAACGCATGATCCGGCGAATGTCAGCGATGAAGCGCAGCGCGATTACCTGTTTATCCGGCACAATCCAAAAGGCTTGCATTTTGAGCGCTGGCGCTGCGACCGGGGCTGCGGGAAATGGTTTCATGCGGCGCGCGACACGGTGACTATGGAGTTCAAGGCGTTTTACGGCATCACCGAATTGCCGCCGCGTGAGGTGATGGAACAGGCCACGGGCGAATGGGCCATCTATTTCAAAGACAAGCTGAAGGCAGAGGCAAAATCATGAGCAACAGGCCTTACCGCCTGGCCCAGGGCGGCTCCCGTATTGACCGCACGAAGAAGGTGCATTTCAGTTTTGATGGCAAGCAGCTCACGGGTTTTGCCGGTGACACGTTGGCCTCCGCCGTCATGGCCAATGGCACAAAACTTTTTGGCCGCAGTTTCAAGTATCATCGCCCACGCGGGGTTGTCGGCCTCGGCTCGGAAGAAATGAACGCGCTCGTCGGCGTGGGCGACAGTTCTCGCCACGAACCCAATTTGCGCGCCACACAGGTTGAGCTTTTTGACGGATTGCTGGCGGTGAGCCAGAACCGCTGGCCAACGCTTGCTTTCGACGTAGGCTCGCTCAACAGCAAGTTCTCGCGCTTCATTCCCGGCGGCTTCTACTACAAGACCTTCATGTGGCCGCAGCGCTTCTGGAAACATGTGTATGAGCCGATCATCCGCAAGGCGGCGGGCCTGGGCCACGCGCCGGAAGGCCGCGATCCCGATTCTTACGAAAACATCCATGTGCATTGCGACGTACTGGTGGTGGGCGGCGGCGTTGCCGGTTTGGCGGCGGCTGAATCCGCCGCGGCAACGGGTGCCAAGGTTATTGTGGCCGATGAGAACCCGCAGTTCGGCGGTGTTGCTGATGTTTCCGGCGGCACGCTTGATGGCAAACCGCAAACGGCCTGGGTTGCAGAGAAAGTTTCCTCTCTCGCTGCGGCGGAGAATGTGCATCTCCTGCCGCGCACCACTGTGGTGGGCCATTGGCACCACAATTATCTGATGCTGTTTGAGCGTGTTGCCGATCATCATCCCGCATTGCTGCGTGGAGGCGCACCGCGCCATCGCCTTTGGAAAGTGCGAGCCAAGCAGGTGATCCTTGCGACAGGAGCCATCGAGCGCCCGATTGCCTTTGCAAACAATGACCGGCCCGGCATCATGCTGGCCTCGGCGGCCCGTGCCATGGTGGAGCGCTACGGCGTGTCCCCCGGGGTCGAAGGCATTGTTTTCACCAATAATGATGATGCCTATCAAACGGCCCTTGTGCTGAAGGCCGCAGGCATTGGCGTCCGGGTTGTGGACTCGCGGGGCCGGGCTGAGGGCGTTTTGGCTGAGAAGGCCCGCGCCGCCGGCATCGATGTGGCGGTCAGTTCGGTGGTGTCAGCGGTTGAAGGCAATCTCGGCGTCACGGCGGTGCGCGTTGCGGCTTACCGCAAGGGCCAGGGCCGGGTCATCACTGAGCGGAAAATGCCTTGCGATTTCATCGCCATGTCGGGCGGCTTTAACCCGGCACTTCATCTCTGGTGCCACAACGGCGGCAAGATCAAGTTTGACGATGGCCTGCAATCCTTCCGGCCTGACCGTCATCAGGATGCGATCACCGCCGTAGGTGCTGCCAATGGCACCTTTGCGCTGGCCGACATCATTGCCGAAGCCTCAGCGGCGGGAGAAGCGGTTGCCAAGCGGAAGACCAAGGCAGCCAAGGTCAAATTGCCCAAGGCCGAGCAGGATGTGCAGAATCCCCTGGAGGCCCTATGGTTCGCGCCGGCCACGGGCAAATACAATGAAGGCAACAAGCATTTCATTGACTTCCAGAACGACGTGACGGTGGCCGACCTGGAACTGGCCCAGCGCGAGGGCTACGAGTCGGTGGAGCATACCAAACGATATACCACCTTTGGCATGGCAACGGACCAGGGCAAGACCTCCAACCTCAATGGTCTCGGCGTTCTTTCAGAAGCTACCGGCAAGAGCATTCCGGAAATCGGCGTCACCACGTTCCGCCCGCCCTATACGCCGTTTTCCTTCGGCTCGGTTGCGGGTGTGCTGACCAAGAACCTGTTCCTGCCCATCCGCCGCACACCGATTTATCAGTGGCACGCGGACAGGAACGCAACCTTCGAACCCGTCGGCCAGTGGCGCAGGGCTTACACCTATACGGGTGCCGGCGAGGACAAGCATGGCTCCATCAACCGTGAGATCCTCGCGGTGCGCCACAAGGTGGGCCTGCTTGATGCCTCGACCCTTGGCAAGATCGAGATCAAGGGGCCCGACGCGGCGGAATTCCTCGACCGCATGTACACCAACATGTTCTCTACCTTGAAAGTCGGCAAATGCCGCTACGGCTTGATGATGAATGAGTTGGGCTTCCTCACGGATGACGGGGTCACGGTGCGTTTGGGCGAAGACCATTTCCTCATGCACACCACGTCCGGCGGGGCGGATCGCATCGCCGCCTGGCTTGAAGAATGGCTGCAAACCGAGTGGACGCATTATAAGGTGTTCGTGACACCGGTGACCGAGCAATGGGCGCAGTTCGCCATCGCTGGCCCGCGGGCGCGCAATGTGCTGGCCAAGCTGGGGGCGGATTTCGATCTCTCCCATGATGGCTTTCCGCATATGTCGTTCAAAGAAGGCAAGCTCGGCGGCTATCCGGTGCGGGTCTACCGCATCAGCTTCTCGGGCGAGCAGTCCTACGAAGTGGCGACGCCATCCAACCTGGGCCGCGGGCTGTGGAATGCCATTCTGGATGCTGGCAAGGAACTTGGCATTGAGCCCTATGGCACGGAAGCGCTGCATGTGCTGCGCGCCGAAAAAGGCTTCATTGTCATCGGCGATGAAACCGACGGCACCACGACGCCGATTGATGTGGGGCTTGATGGCCTCGTCTCCAAAAAGAAAGCGGACTTCATCGGCAAGCGCTCGCTTGAGCAAAGCTACCTCAAGGGGCCGAACCGCAAGCAGCTTGTGGGTCTGCTCACGGAAGAGCCCACGGATGTGTTGCCGGATGGCGCTTACGCGGTGCGCCACGTGAAGGACAAGCCGCCGATGGAAATGATCGGCCAGGTCACCTCGTCCTATCATTCGCCGACACTGGAACGCTCCATTGCCATGGCACTCATTCAGAATGGCCGGGCCCGCATGGGCGAAACGCTTTCTTTCCCCATCGAAGGGGGCAAGGTGATCCGCGCCAAAATTGTTGATCCGGTTTTCTATGACAAGGAAGGAGCGCGGCAGAATGTCTGAGCTCTATGTTGAATCCCCCCTCGCCCACCGCGAAGCCCCGCTTGGCCTGAGCATCGAGCTCCGCGAAATCACCGACCGTGGCATGATTGATGTGCGTGGGTCCACGAGTGACGGGAAATTCATGGCTGCGGCAAAAAAAGTTCTGGGCCTTGATCTGCCTAAGACGCCGCGCACCAGCGTTTCGTGGGGCGACGTGAAAGCCCTGTGGCTCTCCATCGACCAATGGCTCATTCTCTGCTCGCGCGCCAAAGCGGTTGTACTGACTGCTGCATTGAAAGCCGAGCTCGGGAGCGTTCATTCGCTTGTTGTTGATGTCTCCGACATGCGCGCGGTCCTGCGCCTTGAAGGCGAAGGGGTGCGTGAAGTTTTGCTGAAAGGGTCTTCGCTCGATCTGCTCAGCGATGACTATGCGCCGGGCACGGTGCGGCGCATGCGGTATGCCGAAATCGCGGCGCTGCTGCATGTTGTGGAAGACACAGTATTCGACATTTATGTGTTCCGTTCCTACGCCGATTATGCTTGGGACTTTATCCTTGCAACGGCCCGCGCGCCTGCAAGAGTGAGCTTGTTTGGGGCGCAAAACATCCCCATTTGAGGGGGCTGAAACGGCGGCTGCACAATCGTTGTGCAGGTTTCCGCCTTTCGTTGAAGTTTCCGCTAAATTATTGATATTGCTACATCAAAAATATGTGATCAGAAATATTACATTTCTTCTTGAAAGGCTGACTTGGCTTCTTACATCGAGCGTATCGGGACTGCGAAGAGCGCAGTTCACGACGTAAGATCAACAAGAGAAGTAAAGGACACTATCATGAAGAAGATCGCAATTTCCCTCCTCGCCCTGGCCGCTATTTCAACGGCTTCGCTGGCCTCGAACCGTGATGTCACCACGCCAACTGGTGCCGTTGACTCACATCAGGCAGTCAGCGTTTCCGCGAGCAACGCCTTGGCCGTTCCTGCTGACACCAACGACGCATCCAATTTGGAAATCGGCGGCAGCAACCGCCGCTAACGACTGCGGCGGCAGCAATTAGCGATCCCACACGTTAATGGCTGCATCGGCCGGGCCTCTCGCCCGGCCGCTTTCTTTTCACAAATCCGTGAACCCGACTTGCCACACATAACAGGTTCGTGAACGCCGCTTCTTTGTCACTTTTCCTGAAACTAAAAATCTGGCGCAGCCGTTTTCATAATCAGACCGGTCATTGATGACCGTTCATAAAATTAAACCCAAAGGAGACTACCCATGAAGAAGATCGCAATTTCCCTCATCGCCCTTGCCGCCCTCTCGACGGCTTCGTTTGCTTCATACCGCGACAACGTTGTTTACGTTGGGCCGGATGCCAAGCAGATTTCCAGCGACTCGACTGGCACAAACGCCATGGTTGTTATCAAGAAGAGCACCAGCAATTGGGACCTCGGCGGCAGCAACCGCCGTTAACAGCTCCGCCCTTTAAATGCGTTGGCCGGGCCATCAGGCCCGGCCATTTGCATTTGATCAGCCCTTGAGCTTCGGGGTCAGCCACTCGAACATCTTGTCGAAGCCGCCGAAGGGATAGAGATGGGGGCCTTGAATGCCGAGCTCGGGGCGGTCGAAATGCAGCACGGCGAGCTGCTCGATGAATTCATCGGGGGTGTTCACCGTCAGAAGCTTCGTAATGTTGAGCGCCTGCTTGCGGATGAAGCGGGCGGAATTTCCCACACCGCACATGGCAGCATATTTCACCAGGGTCTTGATGGTCGCCGGGCCGGGAATACCGACATGAATTGGGAGATCGATGCCGTTGTCGCGCAGCATGCTGGCCCAATAGGCGACTGGCGCCGCTTCAAACAAAAATTGCGTGGCGATGAAGCCTGAAATGTTGTTGGCCTTGAGCCAGGCCTGCTTCTCGCCGAGAGCCTTTAGCAGCACGGCTTCGCCATGAACCTTGGTGATATCGGAATTGCCCTCGGGATGGCCGGCGATGCCGATGCGCGTCACGCCATTTTTCTGGAACACATCGGTTTGCAGCAATTGGATAGCCGCATCGAACTTGCCCATGGGCGTGGGTGCGCCGCCGCCCAGCACCAGCATCTGCGTCACGCCAGCTTCGCCCGCCAAGGCGGAAATGCGGGTCTTCAAATCATTTTCATCCAGCACAAAGCGGGCCGGCACATGGGGAATGGGTTCAAGGCCCGCCTTGCGGAGGGCGCTGGCCGCTGCCAATTGGCCCGCCGCATCAGCCGGATCGATCAGGGCAATGAAAACCGGCGTGCCTTTTGGCAGGCGTTCCTGCAAGACCGGCAGTTTTTCAATCTGCTTGGCCGTGATTTCAAGCGACAGGTTCTTCAGAAACTCCCGGGAAGGATTGTCCATCAGGTTGGATTTGGCGGGGCTAAGAAAATGGGGAGCATTCACGAAAGGGCCTCCAGGCAGGTCAGCCTGTAAAATGGCCGGAACGCCCCCCATTCGCCCAAATATTTGCGACAGCAACAATACGAAACCGACCATTTACCTTGCCGCAAGTCGGTTTCGGGCTGCGACATGGCGCTGGTGGACAAAGTGGCGGAACTGCCGCAAAGATGCGGACCTCGGAGAAAACCCATGTTTGGCGACAAACCCAAGGACGTGCCGCAGCCTTTTGCCCTGATTCTGGTGCCGGAATTCACCATGATGCCGGTAACCTCGGCAATTGAGCCATTGCGGCTGGCAAACCGCATGTCGGAAAAGGCGCTCTATCGCTGGACCATGCATTCGGTGGACGGCCAGCCGGTGGCCGCCTCTAATAATATTCTCACTATGGTGAACGGCGATCTGGAGACGGTTCCGCCGCACGCCACCATCATTGTCTGCGCCGGGCTCAATGTGCAGCATCATTCTGACAAGCGCCTGATCTCATGGCTGCGCAAGACGGCGCGCAAGGGCAATGACATTGGGGCGGTCTGCACCGGGGCCCATCTGCTGGCCGAAGCAGGCATTCTCGATGACTATAAATGCACCATCCATTGGGAAAACCTGCCCGGCTTTTCGGAAGCGTTCCCGGAGATCAACGCCACGGGCGGCTTGTTTGAAATCGACCGCGACCGCTTCACCAGTGCCGGCGGCACCACGGCGCTCGACATGATGCTCACCATGATTGCCAGCCAGCATGGGCCGGATCTTGCTTCAGCCGTTGCTGAAGCAGTTCTGCATTCGCCGATCCGCCACCACAGCGAGCACCAACGCATGTCGCTGCCCGCCCGCATCGGGGCGCGGCACCCGAAGCTCGTCGGAATCATCGAGAAGATGGAAGAGAATCTGGAAGAGCCGCTGTCACCCAGCCTGCTGGCAAAACAGGCGGGGCTTTCGACGCGGCAACTTGAGCGCCTGTTCCGGCGCTATGTGGACCGCTCGCCCAAGCGTTATTACCTCGAGCTGCGCCTGAAGAAGGCGCGCTCGCTTTTGCTGCAAACCGATATGTCGGTGATCAATGTGGCGCTGGCCTCGGGCTTCTCATCTCCATCGCATTTCTCAAAATGCTACCGCGCCTTCTATGGCCGCACACCTTACCGCGAACGCGGGATACCGGTGATACAACAGGCCGTGGCCTGACTGCATGCATACGGACTTCGAGGAAGACCTAGCCGAAAACCTCCGGCTTGCGGAAGAGCTTGCGCCGCTTCATTGCGGTGCCTGCGACGGCTACCATCTTGAGCGGGCGCGCAAAAGATTCGCTGCGGATGGACTGCAACCGCTCGACCAGCCGGAACTCACCGATATCATTCACGGCGTTCTTTCAAAAACTTCTGACCAGACCGGAATCCTGATTGCGGGAAGCGCCGACACAAACCTGCTCTCAATCTGCTGCATGGCGGCGGAGCGCATCAGGCCGGGCACTGCGCGACGGATCGCATTCACCGTGGTCGACAAGTGCGAGACACCGTTGCAGCTGTGTGAAGCCTTCGCCCGGCGCAACCATCTGCATCTGGCAACACGCGTTCTGGATTTAAGCGAGGGTGATTTGAATATTGAGGCTGACATTATCCTCGCTCACAGCCTGCTCCGTTTCATGCCAATGGAACGCCACATTCAAACCATGGAGTCATTCAGGAGATGCCTGAAGCCAGATGGAGTCATTGTCTACTCTCAGCGCCTCTTCGCCCAAAGGCAGGAGCGTGGCTACAACAAGTCGGAATACGGCGATGCCGAAAACCTGGAGCGGCTTTTTCAAGCGGCCCAGCTCAAAATCAAATTCTTTCAGCAGATTGATTCCGCGCCCCATGCCAAGACCGTCAAAAGGCGGCTGATATTCCTGCTAACGCCAGAAAAACGTCCATAGCAGGCGTCCGACAATTTCCCGCTCAACCGAGACATCGAACACCATGGCGAGAAGGCCGTATTGGATGAGCAGGAAAGCCGCCACGAGCAGCACCGCGCCGGCCACGCCGGTCCCGCTCCGGCGCAGCACCGTCACCAAATAAGCCCCCGCCGAGGGAACAACGCCAAAAAAAGGCGTGGCCAACAGAAATGCCAGGGTGGCGCCCACATGGCGCAGCTTCTCGCCCTGCGGGTCAATGATGTTGTGAAAGCCTGTCCGGATGATTGCGGGAATGGTCGTTGCAATGCCCATGAAAGCTACCGCGCCCACGGACCAGCGTGCGCTCCAACTCTCAAATGACACGGCCAAAATCCCTGTGAGGAATATGGCGCCCAGAAAAAACTCTACCGCAGAGCCGGTCTGGGCTGCCTGCGATTTGGCCGGCCGCCGCGTGAGCGCCAGATACGCCATCCAGGCCACAAGAAGGGTGAGCAAAACAATTGTCATCGGGCGCCATAGAGCGGACCAGCCCCAGATCACTGCCGTTTGATAGGACGACGTTTCCACCAGCCCGCCGAGAACAAATCCGAGAATGAAGGGAGCCCTTGGCCAACCAGCCCGCTTGAGGACAAGGCCAATCACGGTTGTCACCAGCAATTGGAGATGAATGGTGGATTCAGGCGAATTGATCAGGGTCGCGGTCACGGCAATGGCAATGGAAAACGGGGCAACCAGTTCGCGCTTCACTGCCGATAGCCTGACCACCCAAGGCACCGCGGCGATAAACAGGGGTATGGCGATAAGATTGGCGAACACGACGGTGCCGCCCAGCAGATAAGTCAGGCTGATGTCCTTGCCCAGCATGTTGGGGCCAACGGAAACGCCGGCGATGCCGAGGGCCGCCATCATGATTGCCATGCTGGAGCTGCCGGGAATTCCAAAGAACAGCGTGGGGATCATCGCCCCTCCTTCCTTGGAATTGTTCGCGGCCTCCGGCGCAATCACGCCTGCAATGGCGCCCTGGCCGAACGGGGTTTCTGACTTCACCGACCGTGCGGCGTGGGCATAGGCAAACCACACGGAAACCGATGCCCCAACGCCCGGCATAACGCCAACCGCGATGCCGTAAAGCGAACTGCGCAGCAGGAGCATCTTATAGCGGAACGTTACCAGCATGCCCTTTACGACATCGGAAGCCGACGTTGCGCGCGCCACGTCAAGCGCTCTGTCATCCGTCAGTTTCATGGCGGCCAGCATCTCGGGGATGATAAACATGCCGGTTACCAGCGCTGGCAGGCTGAGACCGTCAGCAAGCTGTGCCATGCCGAAAGCCAGACGGGGCTCCCCGGTGCTGATATCGTAGCCCACCATGGAAAAGAGGGTGCCGAGGCAGGCCACGGCGAGGCCGCGCAGGAGGAATTTTTCCGAGACCGTGCTTACCAGTGTAATTCCAAAAATTGACAGCAGCAGAAGTTCGGGTGGCCCCATGCTTGTCACAATCGGACGGGCCACGGGAATGGCCAGAAAGAAGGCCACCGCGCCAAGCATGCCGCCAAGCGCCGAGGCGCTCAGGCTTGCACCCAGGGCCTCGCTAGCGCGGCCCTTTTGCGCCAGGGGATAACCATCCAGAACCGTTGCCGCGTCAGCCGCAGAGGTCGGCATGCCAAAGGCTATAGCGGGAATCGACGATGAGGTATGGATGACTGAATGCAGGGCAAACAGGTAGACGGCGGCGGGCACTGGCTCCCACATCACAGCCAGCGGCATGGACAGAACCAGGCCGATGCGGCCTCCCAATCCCGGAACCAGGCCGCAGACAAAACCAACAAAGGTACCGAGGAGCAGCGCCACGATGAGGGTCAACGGCCCGTCGTAAAAAAATCCATCAATCATGTGGCCATTCGAATCGGCTGAACTGAGGGCAGGCTATGGGCACGCCGCCTGCTTTTCATCGCTGACGCGCTGGCCGCAGGCGAGTTCGCTTTTCAACGCCGCAATGGCAGCGGCGTTGCCGAGTATATCGGCCATGAAATTTGTGAGCGTTGCGCCGTCAAGCGGCTCGCTCATCATGTTGGCGGCAGCAAAACCCTTCAGGTAGTCCGCATCGGCAACCACCTTGTTGAAAAGCGCTTGCAAGGCTGCCGTCTGTTCATCGGTGGTTGACGGGGCTGCCAGCACGTAGCGCCCCATGTCGGAGAGCTGGGCGGAAATGGAAACCACGTTCTTTGGCGCGCCGCTTCTAGCCACATCAGCAAGGGCGGGCGCCTTCATCGCCGCCTCGGGATAGCCCAGGCTGCCAAAGCGCAGGACGGGGACGAGGTCGCCGGATTCAATGGCCACCCGGTAATTCTCATAGGTTCCGATTCCGGCATCTGCATCGCCCGCCAGAAGCATGGCATCCTGCTGTTCGGTTTTGAAACCGGTCACCATTTTCAGCCGGATGTTGGTGAGATTGTTGATCAA
>Ga0335397_10012439_pt1 | contig 10412 bp, 7 predicted proteins | sample MAT04_FD_205740 | JGI IMG/M metagenome (GOLD analysis project Ga0335397, IMG submission 205740) | Freshwater microbial communities from Lake Fryxell liftoff mats and glacier meltwater in Antarctica - MAT-04 (spades assembly) (version 2) ...
TAGAGGGAGAAAATGCTTTAATTACCTCGGAGCTTTTAAAAATTATGTTGCCTTCGGAACTAAATGATATTAAAATGAATCATTTAAAACGGCGGGAGTTATTACAACGTTATATGGAATATTATGTACTGCATATGCAGGATTTCGGGCAAATGAAAACGCTGATGGTAATGCAGGAAGTGCTGGGGTAAAAAGACAGGAGATAATAGATATTAGACACAAGATTGAAAACGCTGTTTAATCTTTACAATATCCGTAATACTCCTTCCTCTCCTATTAAAACAACCCCCGGCTTTTTACCTTTTTCAAAACTTCCAAATAGATTGTCTATTTCTAATGCTTTTGCTCCATTAATTGTTGCCCACTGTAAAATTGTTTCCAAAGCAATTGTAGGAAAGTGGGAACGTATTGTTTTTATCTCTTCAAAAATATTTAAGGTCCAATTGCCGGCATAGCTATCTGTACCCAAAACAATATTGCAATTTTGTTCTATAAACATTTCTATTTGGGGCAATGTGTTTTCTATATAAAGATTTGCATTGGGACAAAGGCAGAGAAAAAATTGTTCTTTATTGTAAAATTGATGGGCAAAAACTATATCTTCTTTCTGGGTAAATGTATTGTGAACACTTATAATTTTTTGGTTGTTTGTAAGTAAAGGTAGCCAGCTCTGTAAAGAACTTTTCCTCGTTTCAGCGAAGGATTGAATATCTATTCCAAAATTTTTGTACAAACTTAAAAACTTACCATTCTTTTGCATAAAAAGTTTATCCTCCGCTTCACACTCTTGATTATGAATAGAAATAATTGCATCTTTTGAATTTTCATTTAATATTTTAAAAAGCGACGTTGAAACAGAATAAGGGGCATGGGGGACGAGTGTTTGTTGTTTGTTGTTTGGTTTATAATATTCATTGGCATTTAACAATCTGAACTGCCTTAATATGTCAGATGCTTCATCAAATCTTTTTTGTGCATTAGCATTTACAAAACCGCTTACCTCTATGAAATTGTGCCAGTACATGTTGCTGTTGCTTTTTAAAGAAATGGAATCTGTGGTATTGCAAATATCGCCAACTGCTACGGTGCCGCTTTCATATAATTCCTTTTCAGCATTTTGCATAGCTTCCTCCTTTTCTTCTACCGAGGCATTTCTATTCATCATTACCTGCTGAACGAAGTTTACCAACCCAATATGCTGGGGTATTTTATTTTTTAGATGGCTTAATTCAATATGGCAATGTGCATTTATAAACCCGGGGCTTAATATTCCACTTACTTTTTCAATGTTCTCTCCAGCCTCACTTTCATTTATTATTGTTTCTATAGTTCCATCTTCCTCCACAATAAGCACACTATTTTCTTTCGCAAAATGGTTTCCCGTAAAAATTTGCGTTCCTTTTATTTTTCTATATGGCATGGTAAAATGATAAAACGTAATTTCGCAGCCGCAGATTTCATTTAACCGCTAAGGCCTGACAATGCAAAGTTGCACAAAGAATTTTATTCAATTGAAATTTTGATTCATTAAAGTATAAGCCTGAAAACTATTTACGCTATACTAAATACCTTCTCATGTTAGAAAAATTAAATGCTATAAAAGCAAAGTTTGATGACCTCAGCGTAGCGCTTACCAATCCCGAGATTGTGGGTGACAATAAACGTTATGTAGCGCTCAGCAAAGAGTATCGCAGTCTGGAAAAAATTGTAAACGCACGAAATCAGTATATAAAAACCATTGAAGATATTGAGTTTAATAAAGAAGTATTAAACAGCGATGATACTGAAATGAGGGAAATGGCAAAGCTGGAATTACCAGGCTTGGAAGATAAAAAGGATTTGGAGGAAAAAGCACTTCGAAATATGCTGATACCAAAAGATCCTTACGATGAAAAGAATGCTATTTTAGAAATACGTGCCGGTACTGGTGGCGATGAAGCATCTTTATTTAGTGGTGATTTATTACGCATGTATTTAAAATATTTTGAAAAGAAAGGTTGGAAAGCAACTCTACTAAGTGAAAGTGAAGGAACCGTGGGAGGCTATAAAGAAGTGCAGGTAGAAGTAACGGGCGATGATGTATATGGATTAATGAAATTTGAAAGTGGCGTTCACCGTGTGCAGCGTGTGCCAGATACAGAAGGAAGTGGCCGGGTACATACAAGTGCAGTTACCATTGCGGTAATGCCGGAGGCTGAAGAGATAGATTTTGAATTGAAAGAAAGTGATGTAAAAATGGAAACTGCCCGTAGTGGGGGCGCAGGCGGTCAAAACGTAAACAAAGTAGAAACAAAGGTTTTTCTTACCCATAAACCAACAGGCATTGTGGTAATGTGCCAAACGGATAGATCTCAGTTGGGGAATAAACTTAGGGCAATGGAAATGTTGAGAACAAGGTTATATGATGAGGAAGTTAGAAAAGCTGAGGAAGCAATTTCCCACATGCGTAAAAGTTTGGTAAGTACTGGGGATAGAAGTGCTAAAATAAGAACCTATAATTTTCCGCAGGGCAGAGTAACAGATCATAGAATTGGAATGACGGTTTATAACCTAGATGCAGTGTTGAACGGGGAAGTAGGGGAATTTATTGAAGCTTTGCAGTTTGCAGAAAATGCTGAGAAGCTGACTTCTCAAAAATAAACTAACGATTAGCTGCAGGTTTTGCAGCTTTTTTATGTTTAATCATTTGCCGCAGGTACTATAAAATGAAGAAAAAACCTATTCACAATAATTTAACAACACAAATTAAATTTCTGGCATCGAGTTTGCATTTTAATTAGAACAACAACGAACAATTCAAATTTCTCATAAGCAGTTAGTTTTGGTAAACAGCCCCCGTTTCTACGGGGGCTTCTTTTATGGTTTTATATTTGATTAACCATAAAAGAATACACAATCATTAAACAGTAGTAGTTTACTGTGTTGTGTATTATCTTTATGGCATTAATTTAAATTAAGCGATCAGTGGTTGAAACAACAGAGAATAAAACATCTTTTTTAAAAAAATTAGGAAATGAGGCGGGAATAGAAATGAGCTTTATAGACCATTTAGAAGCGCTTAGATGGCACCTTGTAAGGGCAATGTTGGTATGGCTCGTAGCGGTAATTGCTATTTTTACACAAATAGATTGGGTATTTGACAATATTGTTTATGCACCTGCAAGATCCACCTTTATAAGTTACCGGGCATTGTGCGATTTTAGTCATTGGCTTCACTTAGGCCAGGCATTGTGTATGCCTGCTGTTAATATTGAATTGCAGGGAAATACGATAAGTGGTCCTTTTATGTCAGCGATATCTATTTCAGTTATTGGTGGGCTAATCATTGCGTTTCCTTATTTATTCTGGGAATTGTGGCGCTTTATTAAACCTGCGCTTTCTGATAAAGAAAAAAAGTACTCCCGTGGAAGTATATTTTTTGTATCGCTTTGTTTTTTTCTAGGTGCTGCGTTTGGTTATTTTTTACTGGCACCATTTACTTTTAATTTTCTTGGAAGTTTTAAACTTGGTACAACCGGAGCCTACATTTATAGGCCTACATTAGACGATTACATTGATACTTTAAACAATATTATTTTAGGTTGTGGCATTGCATTCGAGCTTCCGGTAATGGCGTATGTATTGGGCAAAATTGGTTTGATATCTGCCAATTTTTTAAAAAAATACCGCAAATATGCCTTTGTTGTAATTCTTGTTTTATCAGCCATTATTACTCCTTCGCCAGATTGGACAAGCCAGATTATTGTGTCAGTTCCATTATTACTTCTATATGAAATAAGCATTCTTATTTGTGCTAAAATAGATAAGCAAAAAGAAAAGGAAGAGAAAGAATGGAGTTAACGATAAATGTGCTGATGTGCATTACGCTAATGTGCTGATATGCTAATGTGCTGATATGCAAATCGGAAAATGTGAAATTGTGCTATTTTTTTTATTGGAGGGTTTTATTAGAAATTTATGTCGTCATCAATAAATTAATGCTTTAATTTTTTATTTTTTTCATACCGTTGTATTTAATTAGAAATAATTTTAAAAATAAATGTTATTTGGAATTAAAACCTGATCATTTATCCAGTCTTACATTATCAATTAATTTATATGCATTTCGATCTTACAAAACCATTGGCAATAGGCAGCGACCATGCTGGCTTTGAATACAAGGCAAAACTGGTAAATTATTTAAGAGATGAAAAAGGCATTGCCTTTAGAGATTTTGGCACGTATAGCGCCGACTCGGTTGACTATCCAGACTTTGCACACCCTGTAGCCAATGCGGTAGAAAGCAAAGAATATGCTTGCGGTATTTTATTGTGCGGCAGTGCAAATGGTGTGGCCATATCTGCCAACAAACACCAGCATATACGTGCAGCCATTGCTTGGGAAAACGAAATAGCATCGCTTGCACGCATGCACAACAATGCCAACATACTTTGCATACCAGCCAGGTTTGTATCGCTGGAAGTTGCCAAGCAAATGGTAGATACTTTTTTAGCTACAGCCTTTGAAGGTGGAAGACATGCATTAAGGGTTGATAAAATAGCGGTGGCGCAGAATAATGATGGGGAGGAAGTTTAAAAAATATTTATAAAGAGGCCCTGATAATTCAGGGCTTTTTAAATTTTACACTTTTACCTTTCATATAATTTTTAAACCCTTAAAACATAACTTTCAATAAATTGCTCTAAAACAATATTTACCTATGAAGAAATTATTTTTCTTACCGCTTGCAATCCTCTGCCTGCACTCATTTGCACAAACTGATTTGCAAGCAAAATATGCCGGTTTAATTACCGGTTCAGAATTGAGAAAACACTTAACTATCATTGCATCTGACGAATTTGAAGGCAGAGAAACGGGTACGGAAGGCCAAAGAAAAGCAGCGGCTTACATCGAAAATGAGTTTATCCGCATTGGGCTTAAAAAGGCTGCAAACTTAAACAGCTATCAGCAGTTTTATCCCCTCACACAGGATAGTGTGGAATTAACACCCATGCTTTCTGTAAACGGTGTGGCGGGCGAGAATGGAAAAGATTTTTTAATACCATTGTCTGCAAACGACAATGCAAAATTTAGATCGAACAAACTGGTTTTTGCAGGCTATGGTATTGACGATGCGGCCTACAATGATTATGCTGCCATAAATGTAAAAGGCAAAGTGGTGGTTATATTTTTAGGCGAACCCAAAAAAGACGGTAAATATTTTATTGATCCAAATGGTAAAACATCTGTTTGGACTTTTCCCGGCATTAGTAAAAAATTGGCTGCCGCAAAACAAAGAGGTGCTGTGGGTGTTTTATTTGTAAACCCAAATGCAGAAACCTTTAATAAACGCCAGATAGATAATAACATGAGTGGCGGTGTAAATTTTGAAAGCCTGCCCTCAACAGATAAAAATAACCGTGCGTTAAATTATGCATTGCTTTCTCATGCGTATGCTAAAAATGTTTTTCCAGTACCGTTCGATTCTGCTTTAGCAACCGCAAAAGCTAAGAATACTTTTGCTCCACAGCCAACTGAAGGTAAAATAGCTACTTCCTACTTTTTTACAAAGAAAAGAAACATCATTAATGCAAGTAATGTTATTGGTATTATTGAGGGCACTGATAAAAAAGACGAGTATGTTTTTCTTACTGCCCACTACGACCATTTAGGCAAACAAAATGGCAAAATTTACTATGGTGCAGATGATGATGGCAGCGGAACCTGTGGGGTAATTGCCATGGCAGAAGCATTTGCACAAGCAGCGGCAGAAGGAAACAGACCAAGAAGAACGATTGTTTTTATGACCGTGAGCGGCGAAGAAAAAGGATTATGGGGTAGCGAGTATTACAGCGATCATCCTGTTTATCCGTTGGATAAAACTACTGTAGATTTAAATACAGATATGGTGGGAAGAATAGATACTGAAAGAAAAACCGCTGACACGTTAAATTACGTTTACGTGGTTGGTCACGATAAATTGAGCAGCGAATTGCCTGTTATAAACGAAGCAGCAAACGCTAAGTATACCAACCTTGTACTCGATTATAAATTTGATGACCCTAACGATCCTAACCGCATTTACTTTAGAAGCGATCATTATAATTTTGCCCGCAAAGGCGTGCCTGTATTATTTTTTTACGATGGAATGCTTAAAGCAGATTATCATAAACCAACTGACACTGTTGATAAAATTAACTTTGAACTTTACGAAAAAAGGGTTCGTATGATTTTTCATACCGCATGGGCTATTGCCAACAGAGATGAAATGTTGAAAAGGGATAAACCACTGCCAACGGGTACGAGGTAAACTTTTAAAATAAAATTAAAATATAAACGTTAATTTTAAATCGGCATGTTTAAGTCTTAAATACCGGCGATATATTTTTAAGAATTACTGAAATTTCACCGTACCATTATTATTAGCTAATATGAGAACTAGCAAACTAAGGGCATTTTATGTGTTGTACACATGTGTCTCTTTTTTAATACCAAAAAATACTTTTGCGCAAAATACATTTACATATAATGAATTATCTTCTAATTTTTATTTACCAAAAAAAGACTCCTTAAAGGCAAGTTTTAAATGCCCCGATCAGTTTTCAAAAAAAGAAACACAAAAAAAATTCAAAGAAATTTGGGAGAGTCGCACAGCGTATTTATTTGAATCTATTGGCAATGACCAGTTTTTGGCTCACCCTCAAATGTATTCGTATACCTACAAACTTCTTCAGGAAATTATAAGTGGTAATAAAAAATTATTTCCTCAAGCACCGTTTTTGTTAATTGACCGAAGCAGCTCCGTAAATGCATACGCTATGGGGAATAATATTTTGGCTGTTAATATAGGATTGCTTGCATTTGTAGAAACAAGAGAGGAACTGGCTTTAGTACTTGCCCACGAGCTTGCGCATAATGCATTGAGGCATCCTGAAAATTCAATGATAGAAAGAGCAGAATTACTTACTTCAGAGAAATATAAAAAAGAATTAGAGGAAATTGGCAAAAGTGATTATGGTAAATACAGTAAGCTTACTAAAATTTTGGAAGGCTATAGTTTCAGCCGTGCCAAGCACAATCGTTATCATGAAGAGGAAGCAGATTCTATGGCCCAAGTGTTACTTACAAACAGCAAAATGGCCTACGACCCTAAAATTTTTCTTCGTTTAGACAGTGCAGATTTTACATACAAAAAAGATCTTCAAAAAAATGTAAGCGATTATTTTACTAAGGCCGGTATTACTGTAGATGAATTGTGGCTAAAAAAGGGTGGCCGTGGGCTTTCTACTAAAAAATACAATTTTAAAGACCTTACTTTAAATGACTCACTTAAAACCCACCCGGATTGTGTGGACCGTTACAAATTTATTGTTGCCAAGGCACAAGGTACCAAACCAAGCGAAACATTGCTGCCCGCAAACATGGTAAATGAAGCTAATGAATGCATTGTTTGGTGGAACATAATAAATAATAATTTAACGGCATCTATGTACCGCATTTTTTTAGAACAGGATAAAGGAAATAATAAGGCTTTTTACGAAAACATGGCGTCGTTGGTTTTAAACAGATTGTACAATGCTGATAAAAAGTTTGAAAGGTTTAATGCAGTAAATGTGGAGAAGAAGGAATTAATATCTTCTAAATATTTTGACCTGCAGACACTATTTGAACAAATTCCCCGTGAAAAACTAGAAATGATTTGTAGCACTGAATTAAATAAACCATTTTGGCAAAATGCTAATGCAGATACAAAGTCGCTAAAAATTATATTGAAGACGATCAATTTTACTGATCCTGTTTCACCAAAAGAAATTAAAACGTTGAAAATAGATTTTCAAAAAAATTACCCCGGCAGCCCATTAAGGGAGCTTGTCGAAAGAATTTTATAACACTTCCTCCATTTAAAAAAATCTACAAAAAAATGAAAAAAAATTTTACATTGCTGTTTCTGCTATTGGGTATACACACCCTCAAAGCACAATCCCGAATTTTTAACCAGGTAGCAGAAGGGGTTTCTACCACTACCAAAACAATTTTTCAAGATAATGCAGTGGTTGGTTATGTAGCTTTTACAAAATTAGAGAAAGCATCAAAAGACAGTTTTAGCTACAAGCTTACCATTATGGATGAAAACCTAAATAATATTGGTGAGCAAACAATGAAAGATGTGAATCTTTCCCTTGCCAGTGCAGGCTTTGAAAGTGATGTACTTTGTCTTTCTTTTTTTAGCAGTTCAGTAGAAGATGAAAATTTTACCACTAAAAAACAGGTGCGGAACGCAAGAGACAACGCAAAAAATACCATCAACAATAAATTTATGACGCTGGAAGGCAAGGTAATAAAAACACAAATTATAGAGGTAGATGCAAATATGTCTGTATATGGTTTAAGAAACAACCGGTCCATCTCCAGCCAGATAGCCACAAATGGTACAGTAAAAAACGTAGCCAACAAAGGGTTTGCATTTATGTATGCTGATAACAATAAAGGAGAAGTAATGCTTTATGATACTAAAGGGGAACTGGTTTGGAAAAAGACGATGACGAAATACCCAATTAATATTATGCTTACCAATAGTAAGGGTGTTTATGTACTTTCAAAAACAGACCAATATAATTCAGTAGGAAATTATGTACTTAACAATTACATGATTGAAGATGGCAAAGCCACCGGCGAAATGCCTATTTATACCGACAGAGGGGTTACTTTATCAGTCTTAAATTTTGAGTTAAACCCTCATACTAATAACCCTTACATAGCCGGTTATATGGTAAAAGAAAAATTTAATAATCCTGTTTATTCTTCCTTTTCCAAATTAAAAAAAGGGAGAATTAAAGGAGTATACTCTTACACTATTAATGGTACCGGTAAAAAAGACGTTGTAAAAAACTATTCTTTTTACAGTGATTTGTCTGATACCTACGATAAAAAAGGCAAGAAGCTGGATACAAAATATTACACTATATACGATGATGCTTCTCAAGATGCGGAAGGCAATATGCATTTTGCAGGAGATTATATTAAACGAAAAACACGAATTGGTGGAACGGTTACTTCTGTTTTATTCGCACCACTTATTTTACCACCGCTAATTTATTTAATGAAAGGCTCAGGCAAATACAGATCAGAAGAAGGTGTAGTGGTAAAACAATCTACAAAAGGTGTTTTGACTGAAGAGCGGGTATTAGAAACAAAAAAATCAAGATATTACTTCAGCAAATTACCATACTCTGGTGCTACAAACAGTTATTACAGCATTTACGATCCCAATTCAAAGTCTGATTATTTAATTTATTCTGATGGTAAAAATAATAACTTGTATAACATCACTACAAAAAAAGCCGGCAGAAAAATACCGATTAAAGATGGTAAAAATTACCAGACAATAGCTCCTGCAAAAGAAGGGCATATACTGGTTATTGAAAATAACTACAGCGAAAAGTATACAAAACTGTCTATAGAACCGATTTAATAAGATTGGTAAAAAAATTATTTAAAAAACGCACCAGCAAGTGCGTTTTTTTTATTAAAATATTACTCACTGTCAAAGGCGATTCTCAAAACTTCCTTTTTCCATAAATATTTATTTTTATTTTTTTTTGTGTAATTTTTTAAACGAGTGCATCTTTTTTACAAATGCACTTGTATGTTTTTACAAAACCTTTTTAAAGACGCCCGTTATTTTCAAATACTTTTTCAAAGTATATTTTTAAGCTATGGTATTTTTTTTCTGCATTGGCATAAGGAAGAATGGCTTTACGCAACTTACTTTATCAGCAGCATTGCCACACAATTTTTGTGTGAATATGTTGCAGACAATAAAAAAAAACCCTTCACCCAGCGTATTAAAAATGGTTTTCCTTCTGTTTTAATATCTTCTTTTGGCTTAAGCCTTTTACTAAAAACCAATGAATGGTGGGTCGCCGTTTTAGCAGCAGTAGTTTCTATAGCATCAAAATATATTATTCGTGTAAACAGTAAACATATTTTTAATCCATCTGCGGTAGGCATTGTGGTTGCTGTGCTTTTTACAGGTAAAGCGTGGATAAGCCCAGGACAATGGGGAAGCAGTATGGTATTGGTTTTTGCAGTTTGTTGTCTCGGCTTCATTGTGGTTACAAAAGTTCAAAAACTTACTGTTAGCGTTTCTTTTTTCGGTGTATTTGCCGGACTTCTTTTTATCAGGCAAATTATTTTCCTCGGTTGGCCAATGGATTTCTTTATACAATCAATTGGTACCGGAAGTTTATTGTTGTTTTCCTTTTTTATGATCACAGACCCTAAGACAACGCCTAATCATGCTGCTGCAAGAATTGTATGGTGTGTAAGTATTGCTGCTATCTCCTTTTACTTAGCCACTTTTAAATTTATAAATGGCGCACCCATTTTTGTATTGGTGGCGGCGCAATTATTTGTTCCATTGCTCGACTATA
>Ga0335397_10012441_pt1 | contig 10411 bp, 8 predicted proteins | sample MAT04_FD_205740 | JGI IMG/M metagenome (GOLD analysis project Ga0335397, IMG submission 205740) | Freshwater microbial communities from Lake Fryxell liftoff mats and glacier meltwater in Antarctica - MAT-04 (spades assembly) (version 2) ...
CACGTGGCCGCCGAGACGAGGTGGACCTCGCCCTCGCTGGGCGGCGGCAACGCATGGAACACCAGCGCCGCGGCGCCGGCTTCGGCCGATGGCATCTCATCGCGGACGTACACGCCGTCGATCGAGACCAGATGCAGGTGCGGGTTGAGATTCAGCGACACGAAACAATGATCTCCGGACTGACCTGCGCGCGCGCGTGGTCCACTACCCGTGGCACGCATTCGCGGGCCGAGAGGTCGTGGTTCTTCGGATCATCCGCACCCTGACCGCTCGAGGATCTCAAGCACGCGGCGCCCTGCTGTGTTGCTTGCCTGGCGAAGAGCTTCAGGGCGGCCTGGTGATCCCAGCGTGGATGTTCGACGAGAGCAGCGCCCGGATCTGCCTGACGGACAAACCGTTCGTCGCCTGGGCGGCGCTGCGAGCCCTGAGCGAGTTGATCGCCCACGGCGCCGTCGGCTCGAACCCGGAGCACGCCGTCGTGGACGGGAGAAACACCGCGACGGCAAGTGGCGCGAATGGAAAAACCGAAGACCCAAGATCGACAGCAACGGCGTCAGCTCGGACTGCTCGACCGCACGCCGTGCAGTCCGGCATGGGAGACGCTGCCCCTCGAGGTGCGGAAGGAAACGGTTCGGCTGATGCGCGATCTTCTGCGCGCAAGCGGACTGAGTCTCCCAGACCGCAACGCCCTTCCCGAAAGTGAGGTCGACGATGAGTGAGAGGATCACGCCGCGGCATTTGGCTCGGCAAGCAATTCTCTATGTTCGCCAGTCCTCTCCTGGGCAGGTGCTCAACAACGAGGAGAGCCGGCTTCTTCAATACGCGATGCAAGACAAGTTGCGTTCTCTCGGATGGTCGAACATCGAGGTGATCGATGATGACCTCGGTCGCACGGCGACGGGCGTGGTCCAACGCGCCGGATTCGAGCGAATGGTGGCCGAAGTCTCGCTGGGCAAGACGGGCGTCGTGGCGGCGCGAGAGCTGTCCCGGTTTGCGCGCAACAGTCGCGAGTGGCAACAACTCATCGAGGTGTGCCGCTTCGTCGACACGCTGTTGATCGATCAAGACAGCGTCTACGACCCGCGTCAGAGCAACGACCGCCTGTTGCTCGGCCTCAAGGGCAGCATGAGCGAGTACGAGATCGAGCTTCTCAGGCTGCGAGGCAACGAGGCGAAGCGCGCCAAGGCCGCGAGGGGCGAGCTCTTCACGAGGCCCGCGGTCGGATACTTCAAGACCGACGACGATCGACTCGAGAAGGACCCCGATCTTCGTGTGCAGCAGGTGTTGCGGCTGATGTTCGACAAGGTCTTCGAGTTCGGCAGCGTGTACCAAGCGATGCACTGGTTCCTCGACAACGAGCTCCAGATCCCCGTGGGGCGTCGTGCACGAACCGTGCTGTGGAGGCCCGTGATGTACAGTCAGTTCATCGACGTGGTCACTAACCCGATTTACGCCGGCGCATACGCGTTTGGCCGGACTGAGGTCAGCTACCGAATCGAAGGCGGGAAGCCTCGCCGCGTCGTGATTCGAAAGCAGATGCAGGACTGGTCGGTGTTGATCCGCGACCATCACGAAGGCTATGTGACCTGGGATGAGTTCGAGCGCATCCAGTCTATGATCGCAGAAAACGCGCAGAAGACGTCCGTCGAGCGGCTCGGAGCGCCAAAGCACGGCGTCGCGCTTATGGCCGGACTGGTCCGTTGCCGACGCTGCGCCCGCGGACTGCTGGTCGGGTACAGCGGCGATGGCGGCCGGGTCGCGCGGTACACGTGCACCGAGGCCAAGAGAGCATACGGCGCTCCGAGGTGCATCAGCTTCAGCGCGATCGACATCGACGCAGAGATTGGCCGGCTTGTTCTCGAGGTCGTCCAGCCGGGAGCGGTCGAGGCCGCACGGCTGGCGACAGAGGCACACGGCAGTGTGCAAGACGAGTTGCTCGCCGCGGTTGAGACTGAGCTTGAAGCCGCGCGGTACACCGCTGAGCGCGCGAGACGGCAGTTCGACGCGAGCGACCCAGAGAACAGGTTGGTGACCGGCGAGCTCGAGCGGCGATGGAACGTAGCACTCACGCGGGTTCAGGAGGTCGAAAGGCGACTCGGCGAAGCCCGGGAGTCACGCGATTCACTCGAGATGCCGAATTTTGGCGTCTTCGGCGAGCTCGCCACGAACCTCGAGAAGATCTGGAACGATACGTCGACGGACATCCGGCTGAAGAAGCGCATCGTGCGCACGCTGATCGAAAAGGTCATCGTCGACGTAGACGACAAGACCCACGAGATCGTGTGCATCGTTCATTGGAAGGGCGACGCCCATACGGAACTTCGCGTCCGCAAGCGTCGGCGGGGCGAAAAGCGAACGTCGGTGCCGGCGGAGCTCGACCAGACCATCCGGGACCTGGCGCTCATCTTCAAGGACCAGGCGATCGCATCCTCGCTGGAGCGCGGCGGCGTCCGCACGGCGCGTGGCGGTCCCTGGACGCGCGAGCTCGTGACGACATTCCGGAGCAAGCACGACATCCCTCTCTACACGGCGCCCGACGAGAACGATCTCGATGCGTGGGTGTCGCTCAGCGAAGCGGCGGCCTTCACTGGCGTGGCCTGGAAGACGCTCCATGGAGCCATCGAGCGGAAGGAACTCGTGGCGAAACATCCACTGACGAACGGACCATGGATCGTGCGCCGTCGCGACGTCGCGAATCTCCCGTTGGTGCTCCGCCTTCAGGAGCGCGCTCGTCAGCGCGGCGGGCCCCCCTTACTCGATCCAAAACAGCTGAATCTAGGAATTACGAAGACATAGGGAAATGGTGCACCATGAAGCCTCACTCTTCAGCGTCGAGCCGAACCGCTGAGCGCACGCGATCGCGCCGCTGTGAACGGCGGTGACGACGCCGAGGTCGCGCGCTCGTGCTGCGTGATGACGACAGACCTCGTCCACGAAGATGCGGACGATCGCGCCGAACAGGTCGGCGTCGAACGCGACCAGGAATCGGAGCTGAAAAGGCAGGCTCAAGACCCACTGCCTCACCGGGACGTCGGGGAGCACGCGGGTCATGACATGCTCGGTCGTATCCTCCATTCTTCGCGCTCCGCACGAAGGACAAAGCGCGCGGCCCTTGCACGAGAACGCGACCAGGACGCTGGTCGGGCACTGCTGACAGGCTGCGCGAAGGAGGCCACGGCAGAGCAGGCCACAGTCCAGATAGCGGGCGAAGGCGTCGAGGACGAAGCGCGGCGGAGCGTGTCGATCGTCGTCGGGGTGGCGGAGGGCGTCGATGTTGTCGCGCACGATGCGATGCAGCTCGGTGCGCTCGGGGCGGTGTCGCTGATATCGGAGAATGGCGGGGCGAATTTCGGTGGCGGCGGTGGCGTGCACGCTCCCCGGATGCGCGCCCGGCGTGCCGCCCGCGCGGCATCAGGAAACTGCGTCGCGCATTTGCCAACGTCCGGAATCCGGAAGCTTGTTCGGATTTCGGAGGATGTGGCTCATTCAACCGAAAGTGAAATCGGCCCGCGGAACGTGTCGTTACCTGCGGGTGACCCGTCGGAGCGGTCCTCGGCCAGCGCGAGCTCGACGACGGTGGCAGCGCGCGCGTCGATCGTCACCGCGCGCGCCGCGGGCTGGAAGCCCTCTCGGGAGCCAAGCCCGTCGATGTGACGGCCAAGCTCACGGTGAAGCCGGGGCGTGCGACGGTCGGGGAGCCGATGCGGGTGGTGTTGAGCCTCAGCGACGAGGTCGATCTCGCGCGCGCGAGCAGAGTGATGGCAGCGATCGACGCGCTCGGATGGAGCGTCGCTCCGCTGCACCTCGGACCGCGCGCGTGGTCGGCGGTGCCTCGCGCGGGCGGGTAGCGCGAGGCACGCTCAGCTCACCAGCGCTTGCCCACGCCGGCCGCGATCGAGCCGGCCGGAGTCGCGCCGAGCCCGCTCTCCTTGCTCAGCACGAACACCCACGCGGCGCCCTCGACGCTCGCGAAGATCCCCGTGCCGAGATCCATCGACAGCTCCGCGCTCGCGCTGGCGTAGCCCGACGCGACGGTGCGATCGGGCGCCTCGCCCGCGGTGTCGAACGACTGGTGGAGGAGCGCGCCGCCCGCGCCGACGCCGAGCCCGACGCTGAACCAGGGCAAATCGAACGTGTGGCCGAAGCGCAGGCCGGCGTCCGCTTCGAGCGTCGTGGCGGAGAGAAACGCGTTGCTGAAGCCGGAGCGGCAGAGCGCGAAGACCGGCGTGAAGCTGAAGTCTGGCAGGTCGACCGGGTACGCGAGGAACGCGCCGTGGCACATCGAGCCGCCCAAAGCGATCGCGCTTCTGCCCCGATAGCCCACCAGCGGTCCGTGCGCGACGTAGGGCCCGCCGTTGCCCTTCCGCACGAGCCGCGCGTACTCGACGCGCGCCAGATCGCTGACCTCGGTGCGCCCGCCCGCGCGAGCGTCGAGTCATCGCGATCGAGTACTTCAACGACAACGACTACTGCTCGGCGCTGCGGCTCGACATCCCAACCGCCTCGCTGGTAACCGCTGCCTCTCCAGATCAGACGACGATACGTAGTTCGTGCTCTCAAGTCGCGTCGGTGGCCGGCTTCGTCTTGAGCAGGGCGCGTGGACACGACGAGTCGAGACAGACAAGGGACTCGGGGCACTGCAGACTCAGCACGACGAAACCGCGCGACGGCTCGCGGAGATCGAGAGGACCCTCCAGCGCCTTCTCGATGCGTACGAGATCGGCGCGATTACTCTCGACGACTTCACGACACGCAGCGGGCGCATCAAGGAGCGGGCCCGTCGAGTACAAGCGGAGCTGACAGACGTCGACTCCAAGATTGCGGGCACGACATCTCTACGCTCGGTGGTCGCGCACATCGAGGCGTTCGCCGCGCGCGTCCGGAGTGGGATCGATCGGTTGACGTGGCCCCAACGTCGGGACCTGATCCGGCAGATGGTCGCCCGCGTCGAAGTCGACCACGACGGGGCCACGATCGTCTTCCGCGTACCGTCTCCGCCCCCCACCGGTCCGGCGTCGCCAGGTCCGAGCGGGGGCGCACCTGGAGGGCCCGACGAACCTGGGGTTGACGGTAGTTTTCCACGTCGTGGGAGGCGTGTTGTCGCCGCTGCTCGCGAACATCTTGCTCGATGACGTCGACAAGGCGCTCGAAGCCAGCGGTAGCTGCTTCGTTCGCTACGCCGACGACCTGAACGTCTACGTGAAGAGCGTGCGTGCGGGCGAGAGGATGTTGGCGCGATTGCGCGTGCTGTTCTCGTCGCTGCGTTTGCAGATCAACGAGGAGAAGAGCGCGGTGGCCCATGTGCGGACGAGGAAGTTGCTCGGCTTCACGATGGACTACGAGGCGGGTCGAAAGGGAGAGAGCGCTCGGATCTCTTCGCAATCGCTGACTCGTTTCAAGGACCGTGTCCGCGAGGAAACGAAGCCGACGCGGGGGCGGAGCATCGAACAGGTGGTGGAGGGGCTGAAGGAGTGGATGCCGGGTTGGCGGGGCTACTTCGGGGTGCGCGAATGCGAAACCAAGGAGGTCTTCAACGCGCTGGACGTGTGGATCCGGCGCCGCCTGCGGGCGTTGATCCTGCGTCAGTGGCGCAACGGAGCGGTGATCTACAGGGAGCTGCGGAAGCGGGTGGTGCAGAGTTGGTGGGAAGCGGAGGTGGTCTACCGAGCGGTCGGGGTCGCGCGCCACGCGCGAAGCTTCTGGGGCAACGCTCGTCACCCGGCAATGCAAATGGGAGTTCCGAACGCCTTCTTCGACAAGCTGGGGCTGCCTCGCTTGTCGACGTGACCTCAACTCCTCGAACCGCCGGATGCGGACCCGCTTGTCCGGTGGTGTGGGAGGGGAACGACGCGGAGCTGAACCGCGTCGTCCCCTATCCCGATCGAACCCATCGCTGCTCGAGCATCGGCATCGGGCGGGCGCGACAGCGGCGCCGACGGTGGACCGTGCCGACTCGTCGCCCACGCGGACCTCGGGCGCGCCGCGCCGGCGATCCTGCTCATGGACCTGGTGACGCTCGCAATCTTGACTCGTTCTGAACGCGGTCTGATAAGCGACCGTCGAGTCAGAGATGCATAGCGAGGAGAGGTCACGGTGAAGAGCATGGGTACCAACGAGGCTGAAGCAAACGCAACGAACGAGCTCAGAATGAAGGCGCTGCGGCAGTTGGCCGCGCGCTCCGGGATGACTGACCTCGCCATCGTCTACGTGGCAACCGACGTCGTTCCGTCGTCGAAGCTGCGCATTTACCAGTTCTTCGCTGCCAGCAAGGCGAGGCCGAATGAGCCACGCTACGTGATCGTTCTGGACGCCCAAGGCGAAGAGATCGATCTCGACCGGCTGAGGAATCAAGAAGGCGTCGAGCTCTTCGCTCCTCGCGACACCGAGGTGAAGCGGATCGCCGAGCGCGGAAGTGGGCTCGGCGCGGCGGAGCCGGCTGTGACGATCAGCCCGACCGAGAACGATCTCACGCTGAGCCCCGGTGACACCCATGGCCCGGAGGTGATCACGGTATTCATCCCCAGAAATGCCGCGTCGCCGAAGGTCGACGTCTATTTCCTGGCAGACACGACCGGGAGCATGTCGCCCATTCTCGAAGCGTTGAAGGCTTCCGCGCGCGATATCCTGGCTGCGCTCACGCTTCGCGTCGGGGATGTTGCTTTCGGCGTTGGCAGCTACAAAGACTTCCCCGGCGTCGCGTTCGAGCACCATCTCGCGCCGACCACGACGCTCGATGCCGCAGGTACCATGGCTGTCGAGACCGCGATCGACAGCTGGTCCGCGTCGGGAGGCGGGGACACACCGGAGGGTCAGCTCTTCGCGCTCGACCGGATCGCCGCGGACGTCGATGGTGCGATCGGTTGGCGCTTCAACGCGCGACGTATCGTGGTTTGGTTTGGCGACGCTCCGGGGCACGACCCGGTCTGCGCTTCGATTTCGGGTCTGGCCACGGACATCACCGAGGGGCGCCTGACGGGGAACCTCATCCGGGCGAACATCACGCTCATCGCGATCAGCACCACGACGGGCCCCGGCCTTGACGCAGATCCGAACGCTGGAGCCACCGACTACGTCCCTCCGCCGCCACAGCCGGCATGCACGCCCCGCGGCTCCCCGAGCCAGGCGACGCGGCTGGCGGATGCGACGGGTGGCGTGGTGCTCACCGACATTTCGCCGGCTACGATCACCGACGCGATCATCCGGGCGGTGACCGTCGCCGCGCAGACCATCAACAGGGTCGAGCTCGACGCCGCGGGCGCCGCTTCCGACTTCGTCACTGCGATCACGCCGGCGCGAGGGTTCGGTCCGTTCTCGACCGCGGAGGAGCACACGCTCTCGTTCCAGGTGACGTTCGGGGGAACGAAGCCATGCCGCGACGACGGCCCGCAGGTGTTCGAAGGGTTCATCGCCGTCAAGGTGGACGGCGACGTCGTCGGAGCGATCAAGACGCTGCGGGTGACGGTCCCAGCGTGCGAGCACTTCACCGAGATGCGTGAGGCGCCGAGCGCGGCGGTCGGAGCGCGCGACTCGCATTCGACGCGTCAGATCAACGTCTTCGTTTTGGGTACGGACAACGATCTGCTGTGCTGGTCGCACGTCGGTGATCCCACGTCGGTCTCGAGTTGGTCGTTCAACCCGCTCGACCGACCCGGGGCAGCGCCAGGGGTCCGCTTGCTGACAGCGCCGTTCGGCGCGACGGATATTCAGGATCAGATCAGCCGCGCCCACGATCATGTTCATGTCTTTGCGATCGGCGAAGACGGGCATCTGCACGAGCGGGTTTGGGATGGCCTCTCGTGGTCGCGCTGGATCGACCAAGGACAGCCCAACGGACGGACGGGTACGATCGCGAGCCCCACCGCTGCGCTGGTGACTCAGGTCTCGCAGTACGATGAGACCGGTATCTTCGGCCTCACCACGGACACCACGTACCTGACGCATGTCAGCCTGAGCGCGTACGCGTGGGGATCGGACGGGTGGCTCTACCACTTCGACCAAGTCTGGGAAGGGCATGGCCGTCCGCCGAATGGAGCCAGCATCGCCAGCGTCGCCGGGGCACCGGCGCGCTCTCCCGATGCCATCGCGTATGCGTTCGTAGTCGGCACCGATGGACGGCTCTACGTGACGTCGCGCCCGAATCTGGGCCCGTGGAGCTGGCGCGATCTCGGCATGCCCAATCCCGTCAGTAGCACGGGCGTTGCGTGGTGGTTCCGTCCCGGGATCGCGCGGTACCGCTTCGAGGCGCGCGACCTTCTCTACACCTTCGTCGGGGGAACGGACGGCCACCTTTGGATTCACGTCTGGAGCGGCGTCCGTGGAGTCGATCTCGGGACCTGGTCTGATCACGGGATGCCCGCGGCGGGCGTTCTCGTCAGCAGCGCCGTGAGCGTGGTGACCTGCCGTCATACCGGGGCCGAGCAGATCTACGCCTTTGTTCTCGGCTCTGATCACCACCTGTACTTGCGGATGTGGAACGCTGGGGGCGGGACATGGAGCTGGCGCGACCTGGGCGTGCCGCCGCGGACGACGGTGCGCAGCGATCCATCGGCCGTGGTCTGCGAACTCGCGGGCGCCGATCCGCTCTACGTGTTCGTGCGCGGCGAGGACCGCTTCCTGTACATGTGCCATCTGGACTCGGGGGCGACCCCGACCTGGGCGGTGCTGCGATGAACATGCCCCGTCGAGGCTCCGGCATCGTCGGCTGGCGAGTGGTGAGCGCGCTGCTCGTGTGCTCCAGCGGATGTTCGGAGCCGGTGACCGTCGGCAAGGTGGACGAGCTGCCGGATCGCGCAGCACCCGCGTCGATGCCCCTCATCGACTTGGATCGCTTCGTGGTCCAAACACGTGCTCGGGCTGTCGACGTGCTCTGGGTCCTCGACGACTCCTGTTCGATGCAGAAGGAGCAACCCGCGATAGCGACCAACGCGCGATGGTTCATGCAGTACGTCCTCGATCTCGACATCGACTTTCACATTGGGATCGTCACGACGGACATGCTCGACCCTCGCCGAAGCGGCCGGCTGGTCGGGGAGGTGATCGATCGCGAGGCGTCCCGGCCCCTACAGATGTTCCAGGCCATGGCGTTCGTGGGCACCCGGGGCAACGGCGACGAGTCGGGTCGCGCGGCCGCCTATAGCGCGCTCGAGTTGCTTCGAGGGACCGACAACGCGGGGTTCCTTAGGGACGACGCCGATCTCGCGATCATCATCATCTCCGACGCCGAAGATTATAGCCTCGACGAGCCGATCAGCCAGGCGGACTGGATCGCGTGGCTCGCTCGCGCGAAGCCGAACCTCGGGCAGCTCAGCTTCTCTGCGATTGTCTCCACCGACGCGTGCACCGATCCGATCGAACGCGGCTACAAGTACATGGAGGTGGCGCAGCAGATCGGCGGCGTGGTTTGGCCCATCTGCGATACGCGGTGGGATCTCGCGTTCAAGCAGATTGGGTTTCGCGTCGCGGGGCTCGAGCGCGAGTACTCGCTGTCCCAATACCCGGTCGACGAGACGATCGTCGTACGCGTCCGAAGCGGGACGACCGCGGTCGACCTTCAGCGCGACGTCGACTGGTCGTACCTTGAGTCGGAGAACAGGGTGAGGCTCGAAGCCTTCGTTCCGGCGCCCGGCGCTGAGATCACCGTGCAATACGAGCGTTCGACGGGCTGTGCCTGCGTTGCACCGCGCCGGACCTCAGCGGCCTTCTCGTTCGTCTTGTTGGGCATCGTGGCGGTCCTTCGTCGTGCCTCGGGGTGGGCTCGTCGCCGCGCTCGCGCAGCACGCATGTTCGCGTGACGCGGTGGACTCGTTTTCTCGGGGCGCCAAGGTTCGTGAGCGCGGTCGGCGTCCGCGCCGAACGCGATCACGGACCCGTCAAGCCCGAGCCCGTCGTTGATCGAGCATCGGCGCTCCCGACGCGGGGTCGGAGCATCGAACAGGTGGTGGAGCGCCTGCGACGCTGGATGCCAGGTTGGCGGGCGTATTTCGCGATACGAGAATGCATCGTCAAGGACCTCTTCGAGGAACTCGACGGATGGATTCGTCGACGACTTCGCGCGCTGATCCTGCACCAGATGAAAAGAGGCCGAGTGATGTACGCCGAGCTGATGAAGCGGGTGCGGACGAGCCACTGGGTCACGATCGTCGCAAGGCGCTCGAAGAGCTACTGGGAAAATTCTCATCACTCAGCGATCCACATCGCGTTTCCGAACCGCTCGGCTTTGAACCTCAATCCGCATCTCCATCTCGTCGCGATCGACGGCGTGTACGTCCGCGATGAGATGCCATCGGCCGAAGCCGGCGCCGCCGCGCTGGTGTTCCATGCGCTGCCGCCGCCCAGCGAGGGCGAGGTCCACCTCGTCTCGGCGGCCACGTGCCGGCGGGTCTTGAAGCTGCTGCGACGCCGCGGCCTCACC
>Ga0335397_10012449_pt1 | contig 10408 bp, 11 predicted proteins | sample MAT04_FD_205740 | JGI IMG/M metagenome (GOLD analysis project Ga0335397, IMG submission 205740) | Freshwater microbial communities from Lake Fryxell liftoff mats and glacier meltwater in Antarctica - MAT-04 (spades assembly) (version 2) ...
CGCCTGCACCGTCCGCCGCACGACGCCGCTCTGGCCGGGATCGTGGAAGACGTGACCGAGCAACGCCGGGCCGAGGAGCGGATCGACCTCGTCGTGCGGTGCGCCTCGGAGCTGGCGGCGGCGGCCACCCGCCAGGAGGTCGCCGACTCGCTCGTCGACGTGCTCGACGATCACCCGGCTCCGCACGTGGTGGTCGCCCTCCGTGACGGCGACCGGCTCGAGATCAACGCGTTGCGCGGCCTCGAGGAGTCCGACCGCCAACGGTGGTTGGGCAGCACCCTCGACCTGGCCATGCCGTCGGCGCTGTCGGAGAGCTGCCGGCTCGATGTCGACGTGCTGCGTGGCATCGACGGGGTGGCGCACGTGGATGGCGCGGGGTCGGTGGCGGGTGCGCCCGGTGCACTTCTGGAGCAGGACTCGACGCTGATCGTGCACCCGGTGCGGTCCGGTACGGGCGGCGCCCCAGGGGGCGTGATCGCCTTCGGCTGGCCGATGCTCACAGCCCTCGATCCCCGTGACGTCGAGACCACCCGCACGCTGGCCACCTTGTTCTGCAGCGCGGTGGCCCGCATCGACGGCGCCGAGCAACTGGCCAACGACATCTTCCGCACGGCGCTCGACGCCATGCTCGACGACGTGGCCATCGGCGAAGCGGTCCGCAACAGCGGGGGCGAGATCGTCGACTTCGTGATCACCTACGCCAACGCCTCCAGCCTCGACGGGGCCAGACGTTCGGCCGACGACATGGTGGGGCATCACACCAGCACGCTCTACCCCGCGTGGAAGGCCACTGGTCTGCACGACGCCTTCGCCCGTGTGGTCGACACGGGCGAGCCCCTGATCGAGGACGAGATGGTCTACGAAGACCAGACCGACTCCGGGGTGACCATCCGGGGCGTGTGGCGCCTGCAGGTCGTGCCCTTCGGTGATGGCTACCTGGCCGTGACGCGCGACGTGACCGAGCCCGTCCGCCTGCGCGAGGAGGCCCGCCGCAACGCCGAACTCCTGCAACAGGAGCGCGTGGCCGTCGACCTGCTCCAGCAGGCTGCGTTGCCCGAGCGCTTGGCCGGGCCCGGCGTCGATCTGGCCGCCGACTACGTGCCGGCCACCACCGAGTCACCGGTCGGCGGTGACTGGTACGACGCCTTCGTCACCAGCGACGGTCGTATCGGGCTCGTGGTCGGGGATGTGGCCGGCCACGGCCGTGCTTCCGTGCTCAAGATGCTCCAGGCCCGGAGCCTTGTGCACGCGCTGGCCCTCACCGGCGGCTCGCCCAGCCAGGTCCTGGCCGAGGCCAACCGACTGCTGACCGCCCTGTGGGACGCCCAGACGTTCGCTACCTGCGTGTACTGCGTGCTGGACCCGATCACCGGCCGTCTCGAGGTGGCGAACGCCGGCCACCCGCCGCCGCTGATCGTGGGCCCGACGCGTGCGGAGCGCCTCGAGGCCCGTCCTGGCCCGCCCCTCGGCGTCGTCCTCGGCGCCGACTACGCCGCTTCCGAGGACCGCTTGGCCGACGACGAGTCGCTCCTGCTCTACAGCGATGGCCTGGTCGAGTCGCGCACCGTGGCCGTCGACGCCGGCATCGACCGCCTGTTGGTTGCGCTCGCGCCGTTGGTCGAGCTGCCGGTGGCGGCCATGGTCGAGCGCGTGGTGGCGGGCGTGCCCGAGGTCGATCGTGATGACGACCTCTGCCTGTTGGCGGTGCGACGGTCGCCGTCGACCGGGCGGTGACGCCGGCGCCCTCGGTGGGCGAGGGCGATCACGAGCTGCCGGGCACGTCGGTCGAGGACGCGGCGGGGTCTCGTTCGAAGGCGGACAGCGCCGCGATGCCTTCGATCGTCGAGAGCGGCCCGTAGTTCAGCACGAGGCTGCCTCCCGTCGAGCAGTGCGGGCAGGTGATGGCGATCACGGCGAGCATGTCCGCCGGATCCGAGGCGCCTTCGAGCCGAGTGAGCTCGTTGGCGGAGACTCCTTCGGGCCCAAAGGTCCCGTGGCAGGTCAGGCATCGGATGACACCGTCGGCCTCGGCCCGCAGTTGACCCGCGAAGCCGTGCGCCGCCATCGTGCGCAGCACGGCCAACAGCGGGGTATCGGTCGGGTTGGCTCGGGGTGCGGTCATCGGTCGCTCTCTGAGGTGGTCGCCTGTGCTCGACGCGCTCGGCGCGTCGGTGCGTCAAGGGTTGCAGACAGCGTCGCCCAAGCCATCGTGCCAGACGTCGAGGAAGCCGTCCTGCTCGCCACCGATCTGGTGGATCAGGATGTGGTCGTAGCCGTTGGCCACGTAGTCGGCGACCCTTGCGGCGATGGCATCCCGGTCGGGGCCGCACAAGACGGCTTGCTCGATGTCCTCGGAGCGAACCAAGGTTGCGGCTTGCTCGAAGTGGGTCCAGGTAGGGAGGTCCTGCGCCAACTGCCCGGTGATTCCTGCGTTCGGCCACTGGCGCAACGCGGTCTCGCGGCTTGCCTCGGCATCGGGGCCGAAGCAGAGGTGGAGCTGCGCGTAGCGAGGGCCCGTGCCACCGTGGTCGTGGTAGGTGCCGAGCGCCTCGTCGTCGGATCCGTGGCCGAAGAAGCCGTCGCCGATGCGGGCGGCGACCTCGGCCGCCTTGGTCCCGAAGGCAGAGGCGATGACCCGTGGCGGCTCGTCGGGAGGATCGAACAGGCGGGCGTTCTCGACCTCGTAGTGCGGTGTCCGCAGATCGATCGTCTCCCCCGTCCACAGCGCCCGGATGATCTCCATCGCCTGCTCGAGCATCTCGAGCCGTATCTCGGGCCGCGGCCACCGATCGCCGAGGACGTGCTCGTTCAGGGCCTCGCCCGACCCCACGCCGAACACGAAGCGCCCCTCGAAGAGCTGGGCGGTGGTGGCGGTGGCGTGGGCGATGATCGCCGGGTGGGTGCGCAGCGTCGGGCAGGTGACGGCGGTGCCCACCTCGATGGTTGACGTCCGCTCGGCGAGAGCGCCCAGCACGGACCACACGAACGGGCTGTGGCCTTGTGCCTGTACCCAGGGGTGGAAGTGGTCGGAGACCGACAGGAAGTCGAACCCCACCGCCTCGGCGGCTTCGCCGTTGCGCACGAGGTCTCGAGGCCCGTGCTCTTCGCTCGACAGGAAGTAGCCGAACTGCGTGGTCATTCGAGCTCCTCCTAGGCGGCGTGGCGTACGCGGATCGTCGGTCGAGCGCCGATGGCGCGCTCGACGGCCGTGACGGTGGTCTCGGGCGTGGTCGTGTCCGACCCCTTCAAGCGGCGCAGGCGCTCGAGGGTGTCCGGGTCGCCGGTGAGGACACCGTCCTCCCAGATGACCACCACACGACGCCCTCGTATCTCGGTGCACAGCTCCATCATCATCTCGTCTGCTCCTTGACTTGCCCGGCATCGCCGGCCGGCGACTTCGCAGCTCCTACCCCGTGGTCACCTGTCACAGACGACGTGGTTCCAGGTGGCGACGACCGGGGTAGGTGAGCGGCATCCCCCGGCGACCACGAAGGAGCCACGCCATGAACACCGACGACCTCAAGGGCCGTGCGAAGGAAGCAGCCGGCGATCTCACCAACGACAAGGATCTCCAGCGTGAGGGCAAGACCGACCAGGCCAGTGGCAAGGTCAAGGAGAAGCTCGGCGACGCCAAGGATTGGGTCGAAGACAAGGTCGACGACGCCAAGGATCGGGTCGACAACTGATCTGGTGCAGGACGGACGGTTGCGGGCTTCCTGATCCGCGATCCGTCCAGAGCCCCCGGGACGAGGCCGCCGCCGCACCTTGTACCGGGGGCTCTTGCGCGGTCGCAACCCTCCTCGACAAAACGGACCGCCGTCGATGAACGTCGCAGCGATCATCATCACGATCGCCGGCGTGGCTGTGCTCGGGGAGGCAGTGCTGCGCCCCCACATCCGCAGCAGCGTGCTCAGCGTGCCGATCCTGGCCGTGGGCTTCGGCTACCTGGCGTGGCGCCTCCCGGTGGGCCTGCCCGACCTCGCCGTCGACGACCACCTGGACGTGGTCGAGCACGTCACCGAGATCGCCGTGGTGGTCTCGTTGATGGGTGTCGGGTTGAGCCTCGACAACCGGCTGCGGCCCTCTGCCTGGTCGGCCACCACGCGCCTACTGGTGGTGGCGCTGCCGATCTCGGTGGCGCTCGGCGCGCTGCTCGGCTGGGTGGGCATGGGCCTGGCGCCGGCCACCGCCCTGCTCCTGTCGTCGGTGCTCGCCCCCACCGACCCGGTCCTGGCCTCGGAGGTGCACGCCGGCCCGCCTGGGGAGGGCGGTGAGGACGCCGTGCGCTTCTCGCTCACCGCCGAAGGTGGGCTCAACGACGGCCTGGCCTTCCCGTTCGTGAACGCGGGGGTGGCGGCGGCGGCCGCTGCGCCGGGTTGGGCCACCGCGTGGTTCCTGCGTGACGTGGTGCTCGAGGTGTCGGTCGGTTTCGTGGCCGGCATGGTCCTCGGTACGGCGCTCGGGTGGGTCATCTTCCGGCTCCCGGGGTTCGAGCCGGCAGCCGAGGCCGAGGGCATCGTGGCCATCGGTGGCCTCCTGCTCGTCTACGGGGTGACCGAGCTGCTCCACGGCTACGGCTTCTTCGCCGTGTTCCTGGCCGCCACGCGGATCCGATCGTTCGAGCGCGAGCACGACTACCACAAGGTCATGCACGACCTGATCGGCGACGTCGAGCGCCTGCTCGTCCTGCTGATCCTCGTGCTGCTCGGCGGCGCCTTCGCCAGTGGCGTGCTCGACGCGCTCACGCCCGCGGCTGCCATCGTGGCCTTGCTCCTCGTGTTTCCGGTGCGGATGCTGGCTGGCGTCGTCGCCCTGCTCGGGGTGCGCATCACGCGGCGCGAGCGTCTGACCATCGCCTTCTACGGCATCCGTGGTGTGGGCTCGCTCTACTACCTCGCCTATGCCCTCGGCCAGGCCGAGACGCCCGCAGACGACCTCCTCGTGGCCACGGTGTGCTTCGCCATCTTGGCGTCGATCGTGGTGCACGGCGTCACGGCGTCGACGGCGATGGCCGGGCTGGATCGAGACCGGCGCCAACGGCGTCGCCGGTCAGTGGTCGACGCGCAGGACGCCATCGAGGCCGGCAGCAGTGACGACGGTGCTGGCCGCGGGGCCGAGGACGAAGCGGACGGACCTGCCGTCGTCTTCCGCCCGGAGGTGGATGGCGATCAGCACGCTGAGCCCGACCGAATCGACGAAGGGTGAACCTCGGAGGTCGATCACGAGGTCGCGTCCCGGCTGCAGGGAATCGAGGGCGAGCGACCGCAGCGACGGCCCCGACTCGAGGTCGAGCGGGCCGGACACCCGCACCGTGGTGACGAGGTCGTCGACCCCGAGCGACCAGTCGTCGGGCAGCGGGGCCGGGCTGTCGGTCACGTCGGGATCGGCGGCGATCGGCACCGAGCGAACCCAAGGAAACTGGCTCGGCCACGGTGACGGCGGCAGGCCCTGGACCTGGCGGAGGAACTCGCCCAGGAACCAACGCCGGTACCGGAGGGACTCGTCGGGGGTGACCAGGCTCAAGAGGTGGTTGCCGCGTCGGCAGTAGTCGTCGACGTCGTCGAGCATGTCGCCGAGCTCCTGCACGGCGCCGGCCACGGTGGGCGACACCTGGTACGTGAGGTCGATGGTGTCGTCGCCCCGTTCGATGGCCAACTGCAGCTCCGCGTTGGGCTCGTCCCCCACGCCGCCGAAGTCGGCCTCGAGCCGTTCGATGAGGGCCTGCAACCGATGCGGTGCGCTCTGCGCGTCCGGCGCCGTGCGCCGGATCAGCTCGAACTCCCGGTTCAGCGCGTTCATGTGGGCCGCGGCGCGCACCTGCAGATCGACGGGAAGTGCGACGAGGCGCACGACCACCAGCTCAGCCGCGTCCGCTACCTCGGTCATGCTTCCGCCGAGAGCGGGAGCTCGAACCACACGGTCTTGCCTGGCGGGGCCGGCTCGACGCCCCACCGACTGGACAGCGAGTCGACGAGACGCATGCCGCGGCCGGTCACCGCCCTGGGCTGGTCGGGCTGGACCACCGGAGCCTGAGGGTTCTGGTCGGACACCGACACGCGCACGTGGTGGTCGAGCACCCGCAAGGCCACGGTGAAGCTCGTGCGGCCGTGCAGCACGGCGTTGGCCGCCAGCTCCGACACGAGGAGCTCGAGGTGGTCGACGTCGAGGCCATCGGCCGCCGCCGCGTCGGTCACGAACCGCCGGGCGGCGCGGACGGAGGCGGTCTCGTTCGGGAAGTCCGCCTGCTCGATGCTCGACTCGCTCACGATCGCCGCCGCACGATCAGGACGCACGCGTCGTCGGAGCGTTCACGGCCCCCCAGGCACTGCTCGATGAGGTGGTGGGCGATGGCATCGGCGTCGCCCACGGCCTCGGCCACGGCGCGGCCGATGCGCTCGAAGCCGAGGTCGATGGGCTCGTCGGCCCGCTCGATCAGGCCGTCGGTGTAGAGCACCAGGACATCGCCTGCCGCCAGCCTCGCCGACCTCGACTCGTGGTGGGTGTTGGCGAAGGGTCCGAGGAGCGTCCCACTTCTGCCGTGCTGCACCTCGGTGCCGCCGGCCGAGCGGATGACCGGGGGTGGGTGCCCGGCAGACGACCAGCGCACCTCGCCGGTGCTGGCATCGAGCACGGCCAACACGGCGGTGACGAAGGCCGATCGGGCGAGTGTGCCGGACTCGTGCAGGTAGGTGTTGGTCCGAGCCAGAGCGTCTGCGGGATCGAGGTGCTCCGCGGCGTAGGCCCGTAAAGCGTTGCGTGCCTCGACCATCACGGTGGCGGCCGGGAGACCGTGACCCGACACGTCGCCGACGGCGATGGACACCCGCCCCTCGGCGAGGGGGGTGACGTCGTACCAGTCACCGCCCACCAACGTGTCACGTCCGGCCGGGAGGTAGCGGGCGGCGATGTCCCATCCGACCATCGACGGGACGCCCGACGGCATCACCGCCGTCTGCAGCACCGCAACCGTGGCGCGCTCGCGCTCGGCGCGGTGCGCCACCGACAGCGCGATCGAGACGCGGGTGAGGAACGAGGTGGAGATCAGCTCGTCCTCGTCGTGGTGGCGGTCGTCGGAGCCTGTGGAGGACAGCACCAACACGGCGCGGGTGGCGCCGTCGACCAGGAGTGGGATGGCCCGACCGCCATGCAGGCGCCCAGGGTGGGCGTCGGTGGCGGGGCCGACCAGGGCCAGATCGGGACGGATCACGAGGTCGACCGGCTCGCCGCGCCGTGCCGCGGCCAGGACCTCGTCATCGGGACGGGCCGAGCGCGCCGTCGAGTCGATGGTGGACTGCAACCGGGCGGAGACCTCGTCGTCGGCGTGCGCCACGGCGCACGCCGCCACGGTGCTGTCGGTGACCTCGTAGGCCACGGCGAGGTCGGCGAGTTGCTGGACGGCCAGCTCGCATGCGCACGCCAACACGTCGGCTGGCGTTCGGGGCTCGGCCATCTGACGGGTCACCTCGAGCAGGAACTCGAGTCGTCGATGGGTTCGCCGCTCTGCCTCGCGCGCCACGACCCGATCGAGCGCGGCAGCCGACTCCGTGGCGATGGCCAGCAGGAAGCGACGAAGGTCGTCGGGAAAGTCCTGCGGCTCGTCGAAGCTCAATCCGAGGGCGCCCATCACCTCGTCGCCGGCAGCGAGCGGGAGCGAGGCCAAGGCGTGCCGACCGTCCGCCTCGACGGCGCCGAGGACGGCAGGGAACTGCTCGGCTATGGCCTGGCGGTCGCCGAGGAAGCGCGGCGCGCTGTCGCGGATGGTGGCCGCCAGCGGGACGTTGGCGGCTCGTTCGAAGTTCAGCCATCGGCCCAGGACGGCATCGTCGTAGCCGTGGGCGGCGAGGACGCGCACGGGGCCTGGGTGACCCCCTCGCGCGTGCTCCGTCATGGCGATGACGATGGCGTTCGCCCCGCTGGCCACCAAGAGCTCGCTCACCATCGTCTCGTGGAGGCTCTCCTCGGTCGTGCACGCGCCGAGTGAGGCGGTGACGCGCTGCAGTTGGCTGAGGCGTGCCGCCGTGCGTTGGGCGGCAGCGACATGCTCCTCGGCTGCGAGACGACCCCGGCGCTCGTCCTGGAGCGCTCGGTCTTGTTCGCGCGCGGTAGCTCGCCGATCTTGAAGGTCGAGGCACGAGCCGATGAAACCCGCGAACGACCCGTCGGCGTCGAGCCTCGGCGTGCCCCGGTCGAGCATCCAGCGGTACGCACCCGTGTGCGCCTGGAGCCGGTACTCGACCTCGAACGGCTCGCGCCCCGCGAACGCCGTGCGAAAGGAGGCCATGGTGCGCTCGATGTCGTCGGGGTGCACGGCTTCGGTCCAGCCCTCCCCGTGCTCCTCTTCGGGCGGCCGCCCGGTGAAGTGGGTCCATCCGGCGTTGATGGAGGCGCGCCCTCCGGTCGCATCCGTCATCCACAGGAGGACGGGGGCATGTGCCACGGGAGCCCGGAGGCGCTCGCTCGTGGCCGTCGAGTTGTTGGTGGGCATGGTCGGACGCCTTGTGCCTGCGGCTGCCTCGTCGTCGCCGTCAACTCGCACGGCTGCCCCAGACTGTAGACGTGAGCTGCCGGATTGTCGTCGCCATGCTGCTCCACCTCGAGCGCCAGATGCGAGCGGTTGTACCCACCCGGGCGGGATCCATGCCTCGTCGAGTCGCGCCTCGCTCGGGCATGACGGCGGTGGTCTTGGGTAGAGACGTGTTCACGACCGGGCTGGTGCTCGGCGCACCAGTTCCCCACACCCAAGGACGGCACACATGGACCAGCATCGCACCACCCTCGACCGAGACACCGAACCGCCGAGTGATCGGGGTATGAGCCCGGTGGCCAAGGCGATCCTGGCCGTGGTCATCCTCCTGGCCCTGGCGGCCGTGGCCTTCTTCGCCCTCGGCGGCGAGGCCGACGTCGACACCCAGGGCGGCAACATCGACGTCGAGGCGCCGCAGACCGACGTCGACGTGGACGCCCCCGACATCGACGTGAACGCCCCGGAGGTCGACCTGCCCGACGTCGACGTGCAGGGCGGCGACATCTCCGGTGGTGACGTCAACGTCGACGACGGCAACGCCGACGCCAACGCAGCCAACTGATCGAGCCCCACACCGATCAGTGGCCGACGGCCGGGTGGTCTTTCCCACCCGGCCGTCCGGCGCGTCCGGGTTCGCGCGGAGGCGAGCCGATCGGCGAGACGAACGAGGTGACGTGCCCCGTCGTGCGCAGCGAGGCGAGACCTCGAGCGTGAGAGCGTTCACCTCTCCGCTCGAGTCCTCAGGTGACCGTGTCGAGCCCGAACCCCTCGTCGAGCCAGCCTGTGATCCCACCGATCATCTTCTTGACCGGCCGATCCAGCTCGGCCAGGCGCACGGCGGCCTTGTCGGCGCCGTTGCAGTGCGGCCCGGCGCAGTAGACGACGAACAACGTGCCGTCCGGGTGGTCGACGAGGTTGCGGGCCACGATGCGTCGGTACGGCAGGTTGATCGCCCCGGGCACGTGGCCGGTGGCGTACAGCTCGGGGGAGCGGACGTCGAGCAGCACGAAGTCGACGACGTCGCGGTCGAACGCATCCCACACGTCCCAGCAGTCGGTCTCCATTGCGAGTAGCGACGTGAAGTGGGCGAGGGCGCTGTCGGCTGGGGCCGGCGGCGTCTGGCTGACGGCGGAACGGGGATCGAGGTCAGGCACGCGGGACGTCTCGCGTGCGACCTCGATGGGCGCGGCGCCAGATCGGTGCGCTCGGGTTGTGGAGTTCCACGTTCACCAGGTGGGCGTGGTGGGTGGTCATGCGGTGTGCTCCGCGTGGGTGGTGTCCGGCTGACGTGTGCACCATGTCACGTCTGGCGTTGGATGGCGACCGGCCAGCGAGGTGTTGCAGGGGGTGTGCTCCCCAACCTGATCGACCCCGCCCGCGCCTTTCGTGCCCTCAACCGAGTGGTCGTGCCGCTCGTCCGGTTCGGGACGGCGTCGCCGCCGCCGGTGGGTGGCGGCCTCGTGGTCCTCGAGACGACGGGGCGGTCGTCGGGTCTGTTGCGGCGGGTGCCGTTGGTGGCCACCCGCTGGGGTCAACAGGTCTATGTGTCCACGTTCCGTTCCGACTCCCAATGGGTTCGGAACCTCGAGGCCGACCCGGCCGCGGGCGTGTGGGTCGGCGGCCGTCGCCGAGAGGCCGTCGCCGGAGTTCGGCGCGGTCCGCTCAACGTGGTCCGCCTCTCGATGGACCCGCCGGCGCAACCGATCGTGGCTTGAGCCGGGGATCAGGTTCGGGCGCCGAACCACGACCGCTTCGTCTTCGGGGCCTTGGCCTGACGCGACGAGCTGTCGCACTGGCAGCGGTCCGATGCGGGAACGTCGCCGAGCACCTGCTCGACGTGCTTGCCGCATCCGGCGTAGGTGGGACGGGAACAGGTGGGGCACT
>Ga0335397_10012451_pt1 | contig 10407 bp, 9 predicted proteins | sample MAT04_FD_205740 | JGI IMG/M metagenome (GOLD analysis project Ga0335397, IMG submission 205740) | Freshwater microbial communities from Lake Fryxell liftoff mats and glacier meltwater in Antarctica - MAT-04 (spades assembly) (version 2) ...
TATGATATCACCCTTCTCTGTTGGAGATGGATTCATGATCCGAACGCTTACCCTTAAAGAAATATTTGAGAAACCGGGAAGACTTTTCAACTTACCTTCGGTTGCAGGGCTATAGATATGATCCGGGATTAAAACAATGGACTGCCTGCCGCTACTGCTGAATTGAGTGGAAGCATGTTTTAACTGATTTTCGGGCAAATTTTCGAAGTCATTGAGATAAAACTGTTTGTAAACGTTGCGGGTTGTATCCCTGGGAGCCTTGATAAATACCGCTATTTTGTATTTTTCGCCTCCAATTATTGTGAAACCTTCTTTCGGGGTAAAAATATTGAGCAACCGAAGGTTATTATTTTTCATCAGCGAATCAAATGGAAGATGGCCTTCATAGCCTGCAAACTGGGCGTCCCATATCAGTAACTCCCCTGATTTCAGCAGATTTGCCGGATCGATATCAATATATGAATAGATTTTAAAACATTTCTGTTGGTCGAACGGATCCATATCCATATAAAAAGGGAAAGCAGGATCGGTATAGAATGCCTTACGGTCTTTAAGCGGAGTAGATTTAAGCCACTCGGCCGTACGCTGCATAACGGCAAGGTTCATGGCCGTTTTCATAGGTAATTTGTTGTAGGTAAATGGTGTATATGCAACTAATCCCAGGATAAATGCCCCAAGTAACAAATAAATAATTTTGTTGAATTTTGCTTTTTCCATCACCCAGTCAAAGCCTGTAACCGATATTATGGCTACCAAAGGAAATACACAGGCAATAAACCTTGTTGATGCAAGTATACCCAGCCCTCTCCACCACAAAAAACTCTGGGCAAGAACGAATCCGAAAACAGAAGGAAGAATGAGAAAATAGAGGGTTGCATATTTGCTTTCCCTCAGGTTAGTTGTTCCTTTTTTCAGGCCAGAAAGCATATAAACAATTCCCGTTATACTAAGTATGAGTAGCGGAAAATTTAACATATAATCCATTTTCATAAAATAGTACCAGAACGATCCGCTGCCATACAACGCTGAACTATTGGTGCTGTATGGCATTTTGGTGAAAAACCAGAAAAAATCGTGGTAAATCGGTATCCCGATCAGGCTGAAAAAAATAAATCCTGTTAAAAGAAAAGGCAGTGCCTTGTATTGCTTCATCCAGATCAGGGCAGGGACAAAAAGAAAAACAAACATAACACCTTCTGTGCGGGCAAAGGGGATAAGCGATATCACTATGGCCGACCAGATATAACGCTTATTGATGAAAAGGTAAACAGCAATAATCAATACTAAGCTGAAAAGTATTTCAGTCAGGCTGGTGTACATGATAAAAATGTACAGCGGGGTAAAAACAGTAAATACAATGGCTGCCCATGCGTGGCGGTATCCCATTCGATGGGCAATAAGATAGGCAAACCATCCGCTTAGCAAGCCACAAAGCAGGTTAAATGCAACTGCCCCGGTATATCCAAACTGCGATAGCGGAGAGGCGAGGATAGTAAACAAAGGTTTTCCCCAGTGATTCAGGAAAAACTCCGGATACTTAAATGCATAGCGCGAAATCTGGTAATGGAAAATAGAATCAGTTTCGGCGTATACACCTGTAGAAAAATATTGCAAAATAATTAGTATAAAAGCAGTTGAAAATAAGGTTAAAAGGGGAAGTGCTTTATTGTTAAATTTCATAGCTTAGCGAACGGATTTTTGATATGAGGGGAAATATTTTGCAAAGATACAATTTCAAAAATATTGTGAAAAATTATTTGATTGTATTGAAAATCCGATTAAATGATCTTCACCAGGCCCTCAAATTATTTTACAAAATAATTAGAGGCTAGTTTTATATACAAAATTGGAAGGGGTTAAAATATTATATGCTCATCCGTTATTGTACCTGTAATTATCTGTCATTGCAATGGTAAGACTATCAAAAAGCCTCTCTCCAAAGTATCTGCGGTTTAGTATGTAACAAAATTTATCCAGATAAAGCTGTAAGTATTTCCCTTTGATTTTATGGTAAATTCCTAACAGCGTTCGCTTTGCGTTACTAATTGCAATATGAACCCAAGGTACCGCTTCGTAGTTTAGTTCGAAATCTACATTTCGAACATTGCCATTGCCATTTTCCCTGAAGCCAATAATGTTCTTTACTGCCACAACTTTTGCAAATAATTCCTTGTTGTTCCCGAATGCCCTCAAAATGCAGCCTACAGCTAGCTTCATCAGGAAAAGCTTCGGTAAATTTGATTAGATTCAAGTCAAAATATTTTCAACAAGATAATCATGTTTTATTTTTTGGTTAAATTTACGGATGAGCAAAAAAATAATAATATAAACTTATCATAAAAATATGTGATGGGATGAATCTTATTTTATTACTTTTACATGTATGAACAAAATCTCGATTTTAAAATCTATTGTTAACCTTTTAATTTCTAAAATTATGAAATCCTTTAAAAAAATCATCTTCATTGTTTTATGTTTTGTATTTAGTGTAAATGTTTTCGCTCAAACCAATTTTATTAGAATTGAAAATAACAATTTTCAGAACGGTATTTTAAATTTTAGACCATATTCAGTAAATTATGTTGTAGGGATATTCCAGAATTGTGAGACAAGTAATTATTATGTAGGACCTAGTCCTCAATATAGTATTAAATGGGGTTATCCTCATACAAATTGGTTAAATACCATATATACGTGTGATTTTGGGAGAAATAATTATAGTAGTACTGATGAACAGGGTATTGCGTTGCAAAAATTAAATGATGATCTAACTTATTTGAAGGATAATGGATTTAATGTAGTTAGGATAGCAGATATTAACCCCAAAGTTGACCTTCTCACAAATCAAGTAATAATACCAACAGGATCATATTCCTCATATTTTTCACTAGTTGACAATCTTTTAAGCATTATTAATGAAAATGGATTAAAAGCTATTATAAATTTAGGGATTATTCAAATATAAAAGAATTAAAATATTATAGTGAATTCTTAGAAAAATTTAGTTCACACTTTAAAGATAATACAACAATCATGGCATATTCATTATTGTCTGAACCATTTTATGGGTTTACTAAAAATGATTGTAATGATAAGATACTAATAGGGAATTGGGTAAATGAAATGTATTATACGATTAAACGCAAAGATCCTAACCATCTCATTACTATTGGTCTCCAACATCCTGAAACTGTAATAAATTGGGACTATGGTATGATGATGGTCGATTTTATGTCCCTCCATTTATATGCATGGTCAGAGGATCCCAATTACTCAAGCAGGATGATTTGGAAATATTATAAATTTTTATCAAATAATTACAATTTCCCTTGGGTGATTTCTGAAACTGGATTTAGTGGGACGGATATAACTTCAAATCAAGATAATCATACCGGATCAGAAGAAGATCAACTTGATTTTGCAAACGATAACATACAGAGATCTCAAGATTGTGGATGCAAAGGTTATGGTTGGTGGGGACATCAGGATATAGGTTATGGTTCGAATTGGGAGGAAAATTTAGGCTTTATTACAAGATGGCCTGAGCAAAGAGAAAAAAAAGCTAGAGGGGCTTTCGCGAATATGCAAAATATAATTCCAAATACTGGTAATTGTGTAACTCCTGAAAAATATTTGAATATTGATGAAGGTACAGTTTGGAAACTTACTGGTTATGTAAAAGACGAAAATGGAAGCCCTATTAAAGATGCACTTATTTTTGGGACGAATGGTAATGTTAGAGTGTTAGCAGATGAACAGGGAAAGTTTAAACTTTACACAAATGGTTCAGACTATGGAGGGCTTTGGATTTCGGCCATTGGATATGAACTTCAAGTGCCCAAAACAATTACTAATAATCAAACCTACACACTAAAAAAAATAAATAAGAACCAATGGACTAAAAGGTTTACAAACAATAATAGCAATACATTATTAGATTGGACTTTCAATGATTATGACAGATTTCTTCCTTGTGATTTTGATGGAGATGGGAAAGATGAACTTTTATGTATTCAATTTAATAATCCAGAACGAAATAAAGTAAATATTTACAGTTTTGATAATGGGAAATGGATAAACACATGGGATAATGATGGAAATAATTCATTTGGAGGGTGGTCAGTTAAAAGCTTTGACAAATATTTGGTTGGTGATTTTGATGGCGATGGGAAAGATGAACTACAATGTTTGCAATTAACACCTGGGTACCATAATTGGTCCACAACACTTAGATTTATTAATAATGAATGGAGTTGTCCATATTCAAATTCAGGTACCAGTTCTTCCTTTGCTGGATGGTGGCTCAATATCAATGACGATTTTGTGGTTGGTGATTTTAATGGTGATCAAAAAGATGAAATATTATGTTATCAAAAGAACGATGATGTAGATTGTTTTGCAACAATGCTCTACTTCGAAAACAGTGATTGGAAGTTTGGACCGAGTAATAATGGTAATGATTGGATTGGAGAATGGCGACTGTCTTCAACAGATATAATCAAAGCTGGAAATTTTGATGAAGATAAAGCGGATGAATTAATTTGTACTCAAATAGGTGGCTTAAATGATTGGATAACAATTCAAAACTTTGACAATAATACATGGAATAGACTATGGAGTAATGAGGCTAGAAATACCGAGCCCATATATTTTTATAGGAGTAATCTTGTTATTGGCAATTTTGATTTTGATGATAAAGATGAAATTCTGGGAATAAATAAATCATCGGCGGCTAAATTTGATTTTGTCAATCCTTCTCTAAATAGTGAATGGAATATAAGAAATTCTACTCTTTCAGATTGGACAATAAATCCTAAGGCAAATTGTTTTTTTATGCATACAATTGAAAAAGCTCCTGACTATTTTTTCGTAATAGAAAAGAATAAAAATCAAAACTATTCAGGAGAGATGTTTTCATTGAATAATTTGATACAGGGTAATACTTCATCATTAAGAAGTGAAAACGTTTCTATAAATAATAGAATTTCAGATAAGGATTCCTCAAAAGCAGACCTAGGATATGTTAATAAATTTAATGTTAAAGTATTTCCTAATCCAACAAAAGGTGAAGTAAATATACAAGCAGAAAATGGAACAATAAACTTAATTGAAGTATATAACTACCAAGGACAAGTTCTTTATGAAAAGAGTTACAATTCTGAAACAAGTATATTTATTGATATTTCAAACTTCCCGAATGCAATTTATTTGTTAAAAATCACCAATTCGGAGAGCGGAATCACATGTAATCAGCTAATTCTAAACACAACATCAAAATGATAAATAAAAGATTGAAATCTATTTACAGGTTTTTCTCACCTAAGTTTCAAAGTATACATCTGGATTACAAAGTTAATGTTGAGCCGCGCTATGGTTACGGAAAACCACCCCATTCTATGCTTTATAGCATAGTTAATCAAAACAGAGATGAATATGTTGAAAACCTGCAATATTTTACTCGCTTTATAGATAATATCCAGTTGATTAAGGATAATTCAGTTGAAACTGATCCTGACAAACCTGCATGGAATAACGGTTTTTTGCCTGGCCTTGATATTGTCGGTATATATGGGATGATTGCTAAATTTAAACCATTAAACTATCTGGAAATCGGATCTGGAAATTCGACTAAAGTTGCCCGAAAAGCAATTACTGAAAATAATCTTCCTACAAAAATAACTTCAATAGATCCCTTCCCAAGGGCAAATATTGATCACCTGGCAGATAGTGTTATTAGGGAGCCCTTTGAAAATATTATTGATAACGGCTATATCGTGGAGTTATTAGGTGAAAATGATATTCTTTTTATTGATAATTCGCACCGGGTATTCCCTAATTCCGATGCAACTATATGTTTTTTAGAGCTATTGCCTTATTTAAAAAAAGGTGTCATTGTGCATATTCATGATATCTACCTGCCATATGATTATCCGCAGATAATGTGTGACAGATTTTACAACGAGCAATACGTGCTTGCTGCATTTCTGTTAGCTGATCCTAAAAAGTATAAGCCAATACTACCAAACTTTTTTATTAGTGAAGATAAGGAACTCAGCAAATTACTTACTCATTTTTGGATACATCCCAACATGATAAATGTTGAAAAGCATGGTGGCTCTTTCTGGATTCAAATAAGTTAGCTATAATTTATTCTTATTAAACGAATTAAATTTTTACTCACGACAGAATCTTGATGAAGGATTAGTGCTGATGCGTTAAAATTGGTGTTGAATAAATTGTATTGTTGTTTGACATTTTGAATGAATTGATTTTCTGTAAGTAGTTCTCTCAATGATGTTTTATCAAAAGTCGAGACTCCCAATATCTGGATAATCCCATAAATTGACAGCGAACTCCGTATTTGGTATTTCACGTAAGCAACTATCAGATAAGTACATATTGCAACCCAGACATGTAGATTTACTGCATTTTCTGAGTGTCCCCAGAGCTTTTTGATTGTCAGATTTTGCTTGATCCATTTGATGAACACTTCTATTTGCCAGCGGTTATGGTACAAACGAGCAATCGCAAGTGCTGATACTTCAAAGTTATTAGTGAGAAATACAAGTTCGATGTCTTTTTCATCATCATAATATTCCACCAACCTGAGTGGCTCCGGAAACAAACGCTTAGACTTTGGTCCAGCGAGATTGGTGGTCTTGTCACTTCTTAATCAAGTGGTTTCATCAAGGTTATAGTTTTGCTCTACCACTTCATAATCAAAGGTTACTTTTTCTCGAGTAACGAAGAATGAATCGGTTGTATGTATTCAATATAGAGCCACCAGGCTGATGAAATCTTTTACCATCAGGTAAATTGCTCCCGGAATAGGAATAATTTCATCCAAGATATTGCTATCATGGTACTTGCCATCAGTGATAAGGATAAAGGCTGGAATGCTTCCTATTAAGTCAAGAAGTGTATGTACCTTATGGCTCCTCGGGAGTATATCCCCGGAGCCCAACTGAATAGTGAGAAGCTTAAGGAAATTGTGGACGAGTCTAAGGCAAACACATCATTGTCAATGTCAATATTAGGTATTGGGCTATTAACATAGAGTGGTCTGACCAAACATATGAGATACTCTCCAAAGTCAGCGAAAATTCTCCAGTCTCTTTTCTCATTGGCCCGGGACAATGTTGACTGGTTGACATTTTGTTTTATCCCAAGGTGATATAGCTTGTTCAGATGAGCCTTGAGACAGACACAAATATCATGAAGAGAATTTCTTGCAGTAAGTTGACCGAAGAATAGTTGGACAAATTGATTCCAGCAATTTAACTCCCGCACACGGTGGTTTCCGTTGTAACAGGTCACATACTTATCAAACTCATACTTGTTAATCACTTGTAAGATCTGAGCAAAGATATATTTCCCTGAATTCATAGTCCTATACTTAAATACATAAAACAACTTGTCAATTCAAATAAAAAAATCAAAGAACGTTGTTATTGTATTCAATCTCAAAGATATACATAGATATCTATAAAGTTAACGCATCATTAGTTATGAAGGATCATAAAAATATGATTTCAAATCTCATTAATTCAGAAAGGTTGAATTAAGAATGGTAATCAATGTTAAAACATGTGCACTAATTATTTTTTCCCAACCGTAATTACCGATAGACCGAAAGAATTTAATATCAGTTTGTCGAATAACCTAAAAACAGAAACCAAGCGGTTAAACAGCTTGATTTGCCCGGCAGGAATAATTTTGTGATGCTGCATTTTTCCCGACACTAACCACCCGGCAATTCCTGCAGCATTAAAATACTGGCTGTGTACAATGTTTAAATTGGAAATTCTGAACAGGGATTCCAGTTTTTTACGTGTATATCGCCTGTAATGTTCCAGTTCCTTGTCAAAATCATTGTAAAGCCATTGATAAGCAGGCACCAGAATGATCAGATGTCCGCCTGGTTTGAGTAATTTATAACAATTCGAAACTGCCAGTTTATCGTCAAAAATATGCTCAACCACATTTAACGCAAATACGGTATCGAAACTGTTGAGATATTTGCTGAATTTACGTTCAAAATCCTCATCAACCAGGTTCATGTTTTCAATTCCCAGCAATGAGTTGTTACCGGAAAATTTGGTACGCAGCGAATCGCAATAAACATCACGAATGTCAGTAAGAAGTATGCTGGCATCATCATGTAAAAAATACTCCGAAATATTACCAACACCGCTTCCGATTTCAAGTATGTTGCCTTTGCAATAAGGTTTTATGGTTTCATACATCCATCGGTTAAAGTTATTGGCAAGCGCAATTGTATTTAAAGTGTCTTCCCCTTCAGTATCAATAGGTTTAAAAGCAAATTCTTTCATTTACTGAAAATATTGTATTTAATGATGCAATAAATTGCCCTGAACCCGTCTTTCCAGCTAATCTTTTTTCCTTCGGCATACGTGCGGCCATAATACGAAATACCTGCTTCATAAATCCGAATGTTCGGTATGCGACTGATCTTGGCTGTAACTTCCGGCTCGAAACCGAATCGGTTTTCTTTCAGGGTAATACTTTTTATAATGTCGGATTTGAAAAGTTTGTAGCAGGTTTCCATATCCGAAATATTAATATTGGTGAGCAGGTTCGAAAGGAATGTAAGAAACCGGTTACCAATGGTATGGAAGAAAAACAGTACCCTGTGTGGCTTGCCGCCGGCAAACCTGCTGCCATAAACCACATCGGCAAACCCATCGAGAATGGGTTGTAACAAAAGATTAAATTCCCTGGGGTCGTATTCAAGGTCGGCATCCTGAACTATAATAAAATCTCCGGTAGCGGATTGTATTCCGGTGCGCAGAGCTGCCCCTTTGCCACGGTTCACTTCGTGTTTCTGGTAATTGATATTTGCTCCCGGATTTTCATTCCTGTAGCGGAATAATTCTGCCTCGGTACCATCTTTCGAACAGTCGTTTACAACCACAAGCTCTTTTTCAATGCCATGAATCAGCTCTACTGAACTAACGCGGGTAAGAATATTGTAAATGGTGTTTTGTTCGTTGTATGCAGGTATTATGACTGAAAGTTTCAGATTGGTTTTGTTACCTGTGGCAGGATCAGTTTTGGTATTTGCAATTTGATTCATCTGGTATGTGTGGACTTTGTAAAAAATAAAATAGTGAATAAAATTATTAAGTCACTATGAACCAGTGTTATAGTTAGTAATTATTTTTGGTTATCATAACAAAACATTGGTGTGCAAAGGTACTAACAATTTTAGTCTAAATCAAAATCAATGGTTCTTATTCCGGATTTCGCGCTTATAGGGTATATCATCAATTTGCCAGTTGCATGAAATAGTGTTATATTGTCTTTGCATTTGTCCAGCCATATTCCAGATCTTTAAAATTTAATATTGTGCGCATATTCTTTTATTTTATCAAATCAATTTTTAACGAGATTCTGATTATTTTCTTACTGGTTTTTATAATCAACAACTATCTCGGAAATGTTGACAAAACGATTAACGCCGATGGAATCGGGTATTACGATTACCTGCCGTCAATATTTATACATCATGACCTGGTGTGTTACCATACAAATCAACATTTGTCGCCAGAGAAATCAAACGCATTAATTCGCTGGGAGTATATCTGGATTATAAGGACTCGAAAATTAACTGGTATTTATGTGGAACAGCTATACTTGAATCTCCTTTCTTCTTTTGCACTAATTTTATACTAGATAGATCGGGTGAACTCAATGATGGTTACCAAACACCTTTTCCGCATTCAATTTTTTATGCCGCTGTTTTTTATCTTTTCCTGACTATTTTCTTTCTCAAAAAGATACTTCAATTGTACCGATGCAATTATTATACGATAATAATTATGCAATTGTTGCTTGTTTTAGGGACATCAGTTACCGATTATGTGAACTTCGATGCTGGATTCAGCCACATTTATTCATTGTTTGCCATCACTGCGTTTATATTCTTTATTAAGAATTATATTGAGAAAGAAAATACCCTGATTTCTTAATTTCATGCATTCTATTGGGATTAATAATCCTGATTCGTCCGGTAAACGGAATAATTATCTTTTTTATTCCTTTCTTAGCTGGTTCGTTCCGAAAGCTTTGGGAAGAGATTGTTTTTCTGGTTAAAAATTCCGGGAAAACCTTATTTGGTATTTTTATAGTTGCAGGCATGATATCATTACAGTGTATGCTCTGGTATCTGCAAACCGGCAGTATATTCATTAACACCTACTATGATGTTGGGTTTAACTTTCTAAAGCCCGAATGGTTTAATGTGCTTTTCAGTTACTGCAAAGGCCTTTTTGTTTACACACCGGTTTTATTCCTGGCAATTACTGCTCTGATCTGGCTTGGTGTAAAGAAGAGATATTTTGAATTGGTATGGTGGTTTTTCTTTTTTGCACTCACAACATACAT
>Ga0335397_10012453_pt1 | contig 10406 bp, 4 predicted proteins | sample MAT04_FD_205740 | JGI IMG/M metagenome (GOLD analysis project Ga0335397, IMG submission 205740) | Freshwater microbial communities from Lake Fryxell liftoff mats and glacier meltwater in Antarctica - MAT-04 (spades assembly) (version 2) ...
CGCGGCGACAAGAGCTTCGCCAGCACCGGGCGCATTCGGTCGGTGGACGACGGCCTGGAGATCCAGCGTATCAGCGACACGCAGGTTCGGGTCGTCGGCTATGGGCGCGACCGGAACGAGCACGCGCTCGTCTTCGAGCGCGTCAGCGACAAGCGCTATCGGCTGGTGGCCATCGAGCGCACGCGCGAGGCTCGCATCGAGATCCTCTACGACACCGCGGGCCGTCCGTCGCATCTTGTCCAGCGTCGCGAGCGGCGCAGCTACGAGCTCGCCTACGAGGGCGACCGCGTCGCTCGTGTCGCGATCAGGCTCGCAGACCGCACCGTCCAGCGCGCCGCGGAGTATGGTTACGACGCGCGTGGCCGCCTGGTCTCCGTGCACGACGCGCGCGGCGTCGCCGCACTCTACGAGTACGACGACGAGGACCGCGTCGTCCGCGACGAGAAGCGCGGCGGCTCCGTCTACACGGTGCGCTACGGCCGCGATGGCCGCTGCGAATACGCGTGCGGCAGCAATGGCTACGAGGAGCGCTCGCTCCGCTACGACACGCTCGCCCGCAAGACCTGGGTGACCGACAGCCACGGCGGCGTCACGCTCTACGAGTGGAACGACCGCGGCCAGGTCATCAAGACGACCACCCCGTGCAAGGTCGTCACGCGGGCGGAGTTCGATGAGCGCGGGCGGCCTCTGCGCCAGACGCTCGCCAACGGCGAGCTTCGCGAGCAGCTGTACGACGACCTCGGCCGCGTGGTCGTGGACCGGCAATCGGGGGGCACCGAGACGAGATTCCACTACGACGACGAGCATCGACTGACTGGCTACGACGAGTGCCTCGACGACGAGGTGCTCACGCGCGGCCGCCTCACCTACGACGAGGACCACAACGTCACGAGCGTGCAGGTCAACGACCAGCCGGCGTGGACGTACCGCTGGTCACCGTTTGCGGAGCCGGTCACCATCACCGCGCCCTCCGGAGCGAACGCGTCGCGCCAGTACGGCGAGCACGGCGGGCTCCGGCAAGCTACCAACTGGGACGGCAACTCGTGGCAGTGGACGCGCGACGCGCTCGGTCGCGTGCTCAGCGAGACCGATCCACTCGGCCACACCTGGCATGTTCAGTATCTCGATGAAGACGGCAAATCCCTCCGCCTCGTCGAGCCGGACGGGCGCGTCTACGAGCGCGAGGTCTCGCTCGACGAGCGCTCGATCCGCCAGCGCCTTCCTGGCAACCGGACTCGCTCTGTCGAACTGAGCTTCTGCGGGCAGCCGATCGAGCTCCGCGACGAAGAGGGCGCAGTGACGCGCCTCTCGTGGGACACCGAGCCAGGGGAGCTCCGCGCGATCACCAACGCCAACCGGGTCGACTACACGTTCAGGTACGACGCTGACCAGCGGCTCGTCGAGAGACGCACCTTCGACGGGCGCGCACTCCGCACCGAGTGGGACGGCGCTCGCATTACCGCGACCTACGACGGCATGGGCCGGCGCACGGCGTATTCCTACGACGCGCGCGGCTTGGTGACGACGCAGACCAGCGACGACGGAGAGACCGCGCTCGGTTACGACAAGCGCGCGCGGCTCGAGAGCATCGTCACGCCGTCGTCCACGCTCCGCCTGTGGCGCGATGATCTCGGCCGCGTCGTCGCCGAGGACCAGGACGGCGTCCGCATCGATCGCACGCTCGACGTGATGGGGCGACCGCTCGCGCAAAAGAGCCCCTTCGGCGAGGAGACGTCGTTCGCGTGGACGCCGGGCGGCAACTGCACCGCGATTCGCTACGGAGAGACCGACGTCGCGTTCGAGCGCGACGCCGTCGGCCGCGAGACCAAGCGGCATCTCGGCAGCGCTGGAGTGTTCGAGCAGGCCTATGACGCGGTCGGAAGGCTCGTCGCCCAGGCGTTTCGTCGTGGCGCGAAGGGCACCGCCAGCGACGCGGCCGCGGCCGGCGCAATCGGGGTCACTCGCCAGTTCGGCTTCGACGAGCGCGGGTTTCTCGCCTCCATCGAGGACTCGCTCCGCGGACACACGCGGCTCATGCACAATGACCGCGGCGACCTCACCGGTGTCGTCCGACAGAGCGGCTCGAGCGACTTCTACGCGTACGATCCGTGCCAGAACCGCGTCTACCGCGCGGCGACGGAGCACGGCGCGGCCCTCGCCTCCGCGCTCGATCGCGCCGCGCGCGAGCGCGATGCAGTCGGCGACATCCCCGTCGACGTCCTCGCCGCGAGCGTCCCGCATCTCGAGGCGAGCTTCGGCTACGCCCCGGGCAATCGTGTGGTCGTCGTGTCCCGCGCCGACGGCCGCACCGAGCTGACGTATGACGCCAACGGCCAGGTCGTCGCCAAGACGCATCTGCGAGGCGCCGAGCGCACCACTTGGACATACGGATGGAACGCGCGCGGCGAGCTCGTCTCGGTGACGACGCCGAACGGCAAGGTGTGGACCTACGCCTACGACGGCGCCGGTCGCCGCATCACCAAGCGAAGCCCCACCGGCGACACCTGGCGCTACGTCTGGATGGGCGCGGTGCTCCAGCACACGCTCAAGAACGACCAGCTCGCCGAGACCTACGTCCACGAGCCCGGCGGCACCTGCCCCGTCCTGCGCGACGACGGCGCACTCCACTTCATCCTCCCCGACCAGAACGACGCACCCAGCGAAGAGGTCGGCCCCGACGGAAAGCTCCAGTGGACGGCCCGAAAGGGCACATGGGGCGAAGGCTTCAACGCTCTCGGTGCCGCGGGAGGGGAGCCCGCTCTTGGCCAGTGGTACGACGCCGAGAGCGGGCTACACTACAACTTATTCAGGTATTACGATCCGGACGTTGGGCGGTATATCTCACCTGATCCGATCGACCTGCTGGGCGGGCTCAATGAGTACGGTGGTGTCAATGATCCCTTCACAACGTACGATCGAAATGGCCTGAACGGAAACTGCGGTCCGACGGGCGGCAAACGACCCAAACCCGCGCAACCACCCGATCTTGACTGGGATTCCGTCGTCCCAAAGAAGGGCAAATACAAGGGCCAGTCACGACGGGCGCATGTGGCGCTCCACGAGCAGGACGATCCTGCGAAAGCCCAACACGGCGTCTTTCTGAGCGGCAGCGAGGCTGCGACCAATGAGGCGTGGTCCAAAGGTAACGACCTTGGGCTCACTCCCGATGCGTCCGGGGCGATGACCGTTCCAATGGGACGTCAGGTCGGAGTCGCCGGCGGCGTGGAGGGAAGTGCGGCGTACGTTCCGCTCGACAGCGTAACAATTATTGTCGTACCTGGAACGAATAGACTAATTACGGCATACCCAAGCACGTAGAGGATATCCAATGCAGCACTGGTACTGGGCGAGGCAATGCGTATTTTGCGGCCAGGGCCGCCTCATGATTATGAAGGATCTCGCGCAAAATGAGCTATATCTTCACTGTGAGGAGTGCGAGTGGGGCTGGCGAGATCCCGAGGAGGCAGGAGGGCGCGAAGGCATGTTTCTTACGCTTAGTGAGCCTTTCGACGCCCGCCCAGCCAGTATCGAGGAGATCCGCGCAGCTGACTGGACGAAGTACGTGGTCGGTCACGCTGACGAGGATTGAGCTCAATGATGGGTAACTGGGCTTCCTCGCGTCGAATACCCAATTCGGAACGTGTCAACGCGCGTGAGACAGGCGAGCAGAGAATTCTATGTTGCGATCGAGGCGCTGAGCGCCCGTCGGCGTAGCGCGGCCAGGCGGTGCGAGCGCGTGTTCATGACGGAGCCTGGCGGCGGCGTTTCGTGGCCCGCAGAGGCGGCTGGAAGGACCAAGAGCGCGTCGGAGGTGAGAGGATTGATGTGGACCGCGGCAGGCGGGAGCGCAGCGCGTGGCGCGCCGTGAGTGAAGCGCTCGGGGTTGGCGGCGTACGCGAGGTCGAGGGCGACCTGGCGGGCGGCGGCGACCACCGCCACGCGCCCGAAGAAGACATCGGCGGGCGTGAAGAGCGCGAGGCTCGAGTGGTGATGGTCGTCGTTGTGCCAGCCGAAGAAGTCCTGCAGCCATCCACGTCCGTGGAGCTCGCCGTCGAAGCGTCCTGGGTAGTCGGGCTGGTACTTCATCGTCTTGAACTGCGACTCGCTGAAGGGGTTGTCGTCGGAGACGCGTGGCCGGCTGAAGCTGCGCGATGCGCCAAGCGACGCGAGCAGCTGAGCGAGCGTGTCACTCTTCATCGCGGAGCCGCGATCCATGTGGACCTGGAGGCCGGGCTCGATGCCGTGACGCGCGATGGTCTCGGCGAAGAGCTGCGCGGCGAGGTGCTTGCACTCCTTGGGCGCGAGCATCCATTCGACGACGTAGTGGCTGAAGAGGTCGATGATGACGTACGCCATCAGGAACACGCCCTTCTGCGTCGTCGCGAGCTTGGTGATGTCCCACGTCCAGATTTGATTCGGCGCCGTCGCGGTGAGCGACGGCTTCGTGTACGCGTGCGGAGCGCGCTGATTTCTGCGCTCGCCCGTCTCTCCCGCCGCCGCGAGCACGCGATACATCGTGCGAATCGACGCGAGGTAGATGCCGCGCCCGAGCAGGCTTGCGTACACCTCGGTCGGGGGCTGATCGGCGAACTCGGGGAGGTGCATCGTGTCGAGGAGACGCTGACGTTCGACCTCGTCGAGACGTCGCGGGTTCGGAGCACGCCGACGCACGCTCTGCGAGGGAGCGACCGGATGCCGAGCGCGGTAGAGCGATGCGCGGCTCACGTCGAGCGCGTCGCACGCGGCGCTGAGCGGCACGACCTCGTCGCGTTGTTCGACGAGCGTCACAAGCTCTCCTCGTCGAACTCGGGCAGCGCGATCCCCAGTATCTCGTGCGCTTTTTTTTTGGAGGGCTACGAGCCCGTTGGCGATGAGCAGCTTGCGCTTCAGGACCGCGTTCTCCTTCGCCATCGCGAGCAGCTGCCGATCCTTCTCGTCGAGCTTCGGCTTCCGACCTGGCTTTTGCGGCGCGAGGCCGGTTGCGCCGCGCGCACCGAGCTGCTGCCGCCACGACGACAGGTGCGAGCTGTAGATGCCTTCCTTGCGCAGGAGCGCCTCGAGCGCGCCGCGCTCGCCGCTGGCGAGCGCTGCATCGGCAGCCTTGAGCAGCCGCAACTTCTCTGACGCCGCGAAGCGACGCCGCTTCTTCGGTGGAGTGCTCTCCACCGAAGCCCCGCTCACGGCGAGGTCACGCTGCTTGCGATCGCTCTCCGAGGGAGGAGTTGAAGGATCGAGAATCGGGGAAGGCTTGGGCACGTACGAGGAACCATTCTCCGCCCATCGGTACAGAGATATCCAGAGAGAGCTGTCTCACGTCACGTTGGCACAGAGGGGACGGAAGTAAGGCCGCTGCCAGCCGACGATACGTGACGGGACTCGTCGTCCTATGCCCGGCGTGGAGCGCTTTTCTGGCGCCGCGACTCCCAGAGTGCGGGCTAGAAGACGCCAATGGAACGCGGCGGGAGCCCAGTCGTCGTATCCACACGCAAGGCGGGGCCAGTCGTGACGGCACCGGTGTCGACGTCTAGCGGCAGGATCGCCCCTGTCGATGCGTCGGCGAGGAAACACCGAGCGCTGCAGCCTGGTAGGCATAAGAGGTCGCCGAGCGCAAACGGAGCGGCGTGAGTGAAGGCCCTGACAACGCCCGTGCTGAGTATTAGAGCGAATCCTGTGTCGGGACGGCCCGCCGCAAGATCTCCAAAGCTAACGCCGAGCAAGAGATCCTCCGTCGCGAACGCGAGTGGTGGCGCGACAGCTTGCCCGTCGAGCTTGGATGGTACGCCGTAACGGGCGCGCTCGATGGGTGGTCTCCTCGTAGTGTCGAACACCACGACGTCGCTCTGCGCGGCCTGGCCAACAGGCCCGGCAGAGAAGACGCCCGAACAGGTCACAGCGAGGAGCACGCCTGACGGCGACAGCGCGAGCCCGCTGCAGTTGCTGAGGCCAGGGAGAGATGCGTTCCAGGCGACGCTGTCCGTCGCAGGATCGATCCCCACGAGAAGCCCGTCCCCAGCGCTCGTGAAGGCCGCGTCGAGCCGCCCGAGCGTGACGACGACGTCACTTCCGACGCGTCTCATCCGATCCGGATTCGCGCGGAACGAACCTCCCTCCCCGCTGAGGTCGATGCGCCCGACCACGGCAGGCTGCGTCGGGTCCAGGATCAGGAGGTCGCTGCCCGCATCGAACGGCTCGCGCCCGGCGTTCCGGTTCGAGTAGTAGCGGCTCACGTACGCCTTAGTCGGAGACACCTGAAGGTAGTCATGCGCGTTCGCCGAGAAGCCCGTGTTGACGTTGAGCTGGGCGCGCACCCGCGCCGTCGCCCCGTCCACCCAGGTGATGACCCCATTCGGGTATCGGTCGATGAGTACGAGCTCCCCGGTCGTCATCGGTTCGAGCGGCAACACGACGTCGCCAGAGAGCGCGGCGCTGGTTCCGACGGTCTTCGATGCGCTCGACACGAGCGAAGCCGACAGCACGCGACCATCCACAGCTACGGCGGAGATGCTAGTCGACAGGTAATCGCTGTTGAGAACGGCAAGCGCGCGGGGGCAAGCACCGCCAGCGCCACCCACGCCTACCCCCCCGGTGCTCTCGACGTGTGAGGCCACGTTGCAGCCAGCGAGCGCCACGAGACAGCCGAGAGCGGCTGATACGACGCGCGTTACCATTGGACCTCCATTGCGGCGTAGACCGCTCGACCGGGCAGCGGAAAACCGACCAGGTCGAAGCGAGGTTGGTTCAGGACGTTCGCGAGTCGCAGCCTCGCCCGGATGTGGCCAGACGCCGTCTCGGTCGTAGCCTCGAGATCCATGTTTCCCTGCTCCGGAATGACGACGAGGCCCGCGGCGTCTGCGTAGCGATTCGACTGATAGACGTACGACGCGGAAATCACCGAGCGGCCGACCCGCATGAGTCGCCAGCCCGGCGCCTTCAGCGCGATGCGTGGCGCGAGGATGAGCCGCGAGCGAAAGGGCAGGATGTCGTTGAGCGTGTTTCGCCCAGGCGAATGATCGCGAGCGTCGAGAAGTGTGGCGGCGGCATCGAGCTCGAGGAACCGCCACGGGCTGAACACGCCGTACGCCTCGCCACCTCGGAGCTCCGCGCGGCCCACGTTGTACGGCACGATGTACCCCGGCGCAGAGCGCACGTAGGCGATCAGGTCCTCCGCTCCCCTCGCAAACGCAAAGACCTCCGCATCCAGCAGCGAAGCGTGGAACCGAACACCGATGTCGCCTCCGATGGCGGCCTCTGGACGGAGAGCTTCGCTGCCTCGAACCGACGCGGAGACCCCGTACCGCTCGCCGAGCGTTGGAACGCGGCCGTAGCGCGCAACGTTCATGAGGAGCTTCAATGTGCGGGAGCCCAGCTCGACGCCGGCACGCGCGGAAGGCGTGAGCACGCCGCACGCACTCGCGCCAGTCGTGACCGGTGACGCGTCGGATCTGGTCGCGTCGCAGGACACGTGGGTCAAGGCGCGCAGCGTCGCGAAATCCGAGACGGACCACTCCACCAACGCCGCGCCGGTCGTCGTGAAGCGCTGCGCACGCAGCAGCGCGGTCGTAGCCGAGTCGATCGTGAGGTGCTCGACGGCGGCGCGGACCACGGATGTCACCATCACGCGCGGAGCGAGCCCCACACGCACGAGGATGCTCTCGTCGACACGAGCGGCAGTCGTCTCCAGTCGGCGCGAACCGAGCCCGAGCTCCCCGAGCGGATCGTTGGTGAGAACGTGACCGAAGAGGGTCGCCGTCGTCGCGGTCACGGTGCACCGCTCGTCGGCGCACGGCACCGTCAGGGAGACGGCCGCAAGCTGCCGCTGTTGTGCTGCGTTCGCCTGCTCGGTCGGCAGGACGGCCAGTCCGGGCAGTCCTTGTGTGCGCGCCACACCGTTGAAGAGCAGGTCGAGCCTTCCACGCGCCCCGAGCTTGGTCGTGCCGACCACCCAAACGTCCGTCGTCCGTACGTCAGCATTGCTACGCCGGAGTGTCTGCGCGTTGTCCGGCTCGAATCGAGTTCCGCGATCGCTCACGTACTCGTAGTCGTTCGCGACCGCCTCGTGCTGGACGCCGACCGCCGCAGCCGAGCTATCGTCGCCGATCCCCGTGTACGCCCAGCCGCTCCTCGCGCCGAAGCTACCGAGCATGCCACCCGCTGTAGGTCTCAGGTTCGACGGACGTTCGGGGTCGAAGAAGATCGCGCCGCCAATGCCGGCGCGGTCGGCTTGCACCGGCGCGTTGCCTCGGTAGATTTCCACTCGCCGCATGAGCCAGAGCGGCACGAGCGACAGGTCGGCGGTGCCAGCGACATCGTCGTTGATCCGGATTCCCCCGACGTAGACCGGTGTCTGCGCTGAGCTCGCGCCGCGAACCCCTGCCGTCGCGAGCGAGCCGGCACCGCCGGACTCGGCCACCTGGAGTCCGGGCTGCGATCGCAGAAGGTCGGCGGTCCGGAGCCCCGGCGCGCGCAGCCGCTCGGCCTTGATCACCGTCGAAGCGACAGAGGGCTCGCGTGATGCTGGGGTCACGAGATCACCCCGGACGAGGACCTCCTCGCTCTCGTCATCGGCCGCCAAAGCTCTGCCCGTGGACATCAGCACCACGAGCAACGTCGCCGAGTGGGCAACGTTGAACGGGTGCGAGTTACAGCGACGAGAACCTGAAGCCGCCCACTCGGACCGCTTCAACGGCGGCGTCCATCCGGACTCTTCGACTTTCCCCGATTTGGGCGGCGGGGCTTGGCCGGCGGGCCCGCGCTGCTCTGCAGGTGATGACTGAGCCCGTGGCGCGGACGTCCACGGGCTAACGACGACGAATTGCGATCTCACGCTCTTGCCTCCTGACCGCGTGGCTCGCGCGGCGAAGTGGAGAAACACGCACGAGGGATCTTCTGGCTTCCGGATCAGCCCCTCGAGAAGCCTTCCCCCGAGCGTTCGCTCGGAGTGGCATGGGTTCTCGAGAGTCCCCGGTTACAGCGGCGGCACCGCGTCGGACTCAAACCGACTTCCCGCCTCGTACGCAAACCGGCTTAGCCTCTCCCGCTCTCGTGCGCAAGACCCGGCCGCGCACGGTGCCCCTTTGCTCCGGCCCGCAGGGCGAGTCGGCGCGGCGATGGCCGGTCTCGCCGAGGCTGGTTTCGCCTTCCCGTCCGAACAGCCTTCATTCGACTGTCCGGAACGGGAGGGCTCGCACAGTAGTGGAAACACCACGGGGCGACGAGGTTCGCCCCGTGCACGATCGTGTCTCAACGCCGGCTCGTAGGACGTCCCCGTGCCCCTCGGCTGCGCGGCGGGAAGCGCCAAGAGCACTAAAGCCGTGATCAGTTGAGTTGAACCCCTCGGCGCGTGCGCGAACGATGGTCTGACAAAACCTGGCAGGGATCGGCGTCACGACGTCGTAGAGATGATGCGGAGCCGATCCATGCAAGCGGCTTCGGCTTTAGCGGCTACTGCATTCGATAGACCTGATTCATGCCGTAGTAGCAGTCCCACACCCCAAGGCCCGTGCCATTCGAGAGGCTATAGCTGTTAGCGTCGAGGCATCGACCTGAGGCGGCATTGACAACCTGACCGTCGTACGTCCTGGTCCAATGCTGCAACGAACTACCATTGCAGTAGTAGAGTCGAACAGCCGCACCGTTGCCTGTTCCGCTCGCCCCCATGCACATACTTCCCAATCCGCGAATCTCACCGTTGGCCTGAAGTGCCCAACGCTGAGTTGTCGCCCCATACGCGCCTGCGCAATCCCACGTAACGAGGGGCCCACCATTCGTTGTATCGTATACGCCAACGCAGCGCGTCTTCATTACAACCATGGTTTGCGAATCACTCGCAGTCGGCCACGGTGTGAGAAACCCGATGTTCATATATTGGACAGGTGCAAGGCCCGCGTTCACTCCGCAAGTTTCGATTCTTAGCGGCAGCCCTGCGGTCGCAACGTTGGGTTTGGTGATGCAGTAGCCGTCCGTGTTGTTCCACGTAGAAATGAGGCGGATGCCCTGCGGGTAGCCCTGCGCCTGCGGCCCGATCCAGGGCCACCACTGCTGCAGTGATGGGTAGGCTCCGCAAGCTGCGATAATGAGGGTGGCGCCCCCGCCAAACGCATTTGCGGTTACACAACGATTACCATAGCCCCTAAGATAACCGCTGCCGTCAAGGTACCATGCTTGATTTGCGAGCCCGTTGCAGGGCCACTGTACTACATTCGTTCCATCTGTCGTGCTGAACGCATACTGATCCATGCACAGGTTTCCCTGGAGGCTATTCCAGATCTCCTTGTATCCACCATCCAGGCGCGGATAGGTACTTGAGGACGACAAACTTGGCCAAGTTTGTGGAGGTATGAGAGCGGGGAGCATGAAACTTGCGCTCACGCCGACTTTGTACCGTCCCGCACTTTCAGCGAAGGCGT
>Ga0335397_10012455_pt1 | contig 10406 bp, 9 predicted proteins | sample MAT04_FD_205740 | JGI IMG/M metagenome (GOLD analysis project Ga0335397, IMG submission 205740) | Freshwater microbial communities from Lake Fryxell liftoff mats and glacier meltwater in Antarctica - MAT-04 (spades assembly) (version 2) ...
TCGGCATCTCGACGCCCGAGCAGGCGGTCGAGACCTGTCAGGTGGCCGACGGTGTCATCGTCGGATCCGCCGTTGTGCGGCGCGCGATCGAAGAGGGCACGGCCGAGGCTGTAGGGTCGCTCGTTGCCGAGTTTCGGGGCGCGCTCGACAGCAAATGGTGACAAAACCCCGAAAACACGGTAGAGTTACACCGTTGTAACTTCAGAAAGATCCCGGGAGGGTCACTACAATGAACAAGACTGAACTGGTCGAGACCATTGCCGTTCGCACCGAAATGTCCAAGAAGGACGTTGACGCAGTGCTCGGCGCATTCTGGGACATCATCGCCCAGACCGTCGCCAAGGGTAAGGACACGGTCACGATTCCGGGCTGGATCAAGTTCGAGCGCGTCACTCGCGACCCGCGCGTCGTCCGCAACCCCCAGACGGGTGAGCAGATGAAGATCGGCAAGACCAACGCGGTCAAGGTCACCGCTGGCGCCACGCTCAAGGCCATCGCCAAGGGCACCAAGCCTGCCCCCAAGTGATCTCGGCGCGGCTCCTGCTGCGCTCGAACCACTGAGATGAACATTGCCGGTGCCCTCGGGTGTCGGTTGCCGATCGGGGAGCGGTTCGCCGCTCCTCGTTCGGCGTTTTGGCCTTGCTAGGTTGCACCCATGGCGAACACCGAAGCTGCAATCCCCGGCACCCCCGCACCCGAGATCGAGTTGCTCGATCAGCACGAGGCGCCGTTCTCGCTCGCCGCCCAGCGCGGTCATTCGGTGCTGGTGTACTTCTACCCCAAGGCCGACACGCCCGGTTGCACCACCCAGGCGTGCGGTCTGCGCGACATCGCCGGCGAGGTGGGCGACACCGTGATCGTGGGCATCAGCCCCGACAAGCCGGCCAAGCTCGCCAAATTCGACACCAAGTTCACGCTGGGGTTCCCGCTGTTGTCGGATCCCGAGCACGCCGTCGCCGAGGCTTACGGCATCTGGCAGCTCAAGAAGCTGTACGGCAAGGAGTACATGGGCATCGTGCGCTCGGCGTTCCTCGTCGGTCCCGATGGCGCCATCACCCACGCCTGGCCCAAGATCAGCCCCAAGGACACGCCCACCAACCTGCTGGCAGCCCTCGGCGACTGACCGCCCTCAACCAACCTGCTGGCCGCCCTCAACCAATCAGCTGGATGACAGTGGTGAGCCGTGTCGGGCACGGTTCTTGGCGAAGGACCGTTCCCGCAAGGCGGAGACCATGGCGAGTACGGCGATGAGCAGCAGCACGCGCTGGCGCCACGGCGACGAGGTGGACGCAACAGGGTTCGGGGCCATCGCCGATCAGGCTACGCTGTCCCGGCGAAGCCCGGGTGGCGGAATGGCAGACGCGGCGGACTCAAAATCCGCTGCCTGAAAGGGCGTGTGGGTTCGAGTCCCACCCCGGGCACGCTTGTTGGGGGGTGAAAACCCCGAAACGGTGGGGTTTCTCTCGCCAGGTTGGTCCGCATCCGGGGCCGGTGGTCACAGATTGGTCACAGTGGGTTTGAACAGACCGATATAAGTCTTGTTGTCGAAAACTGGCAGAAGGCTTATGCTGCCGGAATGGACAACGTTCGGGGTCGTCGGTGGGGAGCGGGTAAAGCATCCGCAGTTCGTCGGCTGTATCGCGCCATCGAGCCGATCACGCAGGTGGAACTCGCTAGGCACGCAGGAGTGACCCAACCAGCGGTGTCGCAGTACCTCTCGAGTTTGCGGGAGAACGGCGACGCCTCGTTCGTGAATCCCGGGTGGTTGCCAGTTCGTGGCCAACTACCGACGACGTATCACTCGTCCTACTCATCGCGGTTCACGGATCAAATCGCCTGGTACCGAATCGATGCAGTGTCCGCTCAGGTCGACGAGCTTGTGGCGAGAGTTCCCCGGCTCGTGATCTCGGGCGACGTTGCTGTCGATCGGGTGCGTCCGTGGCGGGTGCCGACGGTGGCGATCGTCTATGGCGAAATCGCCGCAGATACGATGGATGAACTCGGATTCGTTCGCGCCGACAGTGCCGCTATGGCGAGCGTTTTGGTTCGACCGTTTCCGGATGACCGGTTCTTCGGCGAGTCGGAACTCGTCGACGATTTGCTGATCGCTCCGCAGCTCCATCTGGTGGCCGATCTGATCGACTTGGGCGGGGACGACCGCCTCGAAGCGGCGGCGCGGTTCGCCCGAAACACCCAGGCTCAGCAGAATCTCGTAGCAGCGCTCCTTCTCTCGAACCTCGATGCCGTCGCCGAGGATCTCGACGCGGGAGCCATAGTCGTCATCGATCAGGACCGCATCCGGGTGCGCCGACTCCCGCTGGGCACCTGAGTCCCAATCCGATGGCGGGAGTAGACGCACAGGCGTATCTACGCTGAGGCAGGCCACGGTTACGCAATGTCGTCCGAGTCGCCGACTTCTGTGGTCGCCAACGGCCCGTAGCGGTCAGTTGGTGACCGCAAAACCCGGAGTTTCCAACTCCCCAATCTTCAGCCGAACGCTAGGGGAGTCCGTACTCCGCGCACCGACCGCCCTCAAGCGATCAAGTCCCCAGCGGCATTCGTTCGATCCGTGCGACCGTGGCAAGCAATTCGTCTCCCGGCACGGCGGGTGACCACAGGTACCCCTGGCCGTAGGCACAGCCGACTTCTCGGAGTTGGTCCGAGTGCGCCTGGGTCTCGACTCCTTCGGCGATGACGTGGACCCCGACGGCGAGGCCGAGTTGAATGATCCCGACTGCCAGGCGGTCGCCTGTCGGCGAGCCCAGTCCGGCGACGAATGTCCGGTCGAGTTTGATCGCCGCGACCGGCAGATCCCGGAGCGCCGCAAGCGGTGAGTACCCCGTTCCGAAGTCGTCGAGTGACAATGCGATGGACCGCTCCCTCAGGCTCATGAGCGCAGCGATGGCCAGTGCGGGATCGCTGACCGCCTTGGTCTCGGTGATCTCAATGGTCAGTTGACTCGGTGGCAGCCCAGCAGCGTGCAGCGCCGCCTCAATCATCGTCACGAACGACGGGTTGGTGAGCTGCACCCCAGACGCATTCACGGCGAGCTTCAGCGGGCGTCCTTGGCGAAGCCATTGCGCGGCGTCGGCGCACGATCGCTCGACGATCTGCTGTCCGAGTTCCTCGATAATGCCGGTGGCCTCGGCGAGTGGAATGAACTCGTCAGGTGGAACCCAGCCGTGTTCGGGGTGATTCCATCGTGCCAGCGCTTCCACGCCGACCACTCGTCCCGAGTCGAGGTCGACCACCGGCTGATAGAACGGCACGATCTCTCCCCGAGAGACGGCGCGACGGAGGTCTCCCGTGCGGCGTAGGCGCCGGTCGGCGTCGTCGGCGATCTGCGGTCGAAAGTGCACGGTGCCACCGCGGTCGGTCTTCTTCGCGTGGTACAACGCGGCATCGGCGTTGCGGATCAGTTCGTCCGCTCGGTGGCTGGGGGCAACGGCGATTCCCATGGTTGCGGAGGTGATCAGGTCGTACCCGGCGATCGGAAACGCTTGCGTCAGGCCCGACTTCACCGTCGCCGCCATCCGCCGGGATGAATGGGGACACGACAACGTCTGTCCGAAGACCGCAAACTGGTCGCCGGCAAAGCGCGCCACAAGGAACTCGTTCGGGACGACCTCGCGAACACGCTGGGCGACTGCGGTGAGGAGCTCATCGCCGGCGTCGTGGCCGAGCGTGTCATTGACGTCGCAGAAGTCATCGAGATCGAACAGGATCAGGCCGACATCGCAGGACGGATCACATATTCGTCCGACGTCCGCGACCGCTTTCACCAGCGCGTTTCGATTCGGCAGACCGGTCAGATCATCGACGAGGGCGAGGTGCTGCATGGTTTGCGCGACAGCGTCCGGCGAGGTCGCCGCCGGCGGCGCCGCTACCTGTGCCAGTCGTGGCACGTTGCCGACTCTGTCGGCGTCGGGCACTACCGGCTTCGGCGAACTGGCCTTTGCGGCGTACATCTCCGCATCAGCGGATCGCAGCAGGGACTCGACTGTGCTGCCGGGCGCACTCGTCGCCCATCCGACTGACGCTCCAACCTCGATGGCGTCGGCCCCGACCTGGAACGGTGGAGCCATGACCTCGGCCATCCGTGCCTTGATCGACGAGGCCTGCTCCGGTCCGAGACCAGAGCAGATCACGACGAACTCGTCGCCGCCGAAGCGACACACCGTGTCGCCGGCGCGGACCGCACCGCGAAGCCGGCTCGAAACCTTTGCCAGCAGCTCGTCGCCGGCGTGGTGACCGTGGTTGTCTTTCACCAACTTGAACCCGTCGAGATCAACGAACATCACGGTCACCGACTCGCCGCCTGCAAGCGCAGCAGTGAGGTAGCGGTGTGCCCCAGCGCGGTTCGGTAGCCCAGTCAGCGAGTCACGCTCCGCCTGGTGCTCCAGTTGGATTTCCCGCAGCTTGATGGCCGTGATGTCTACATGGAACAGAACAACCCCGGACCCGCCAGAAACAGCCGCCGAGGACGCCTGCAGGCGGTGCCACCGCTCCTCGCTAGGGGTACCACAGGGGTATTCGAAGTCGAAGCGGGTGCAGTCGCCGGCGAGGATCGAACGCAGGCCCGCTCCAACCGAAGCAGCAGCGGCACCACCACCACTAACAGCAGCAGCACGGTCGCACACGTCGAGGTAGTTCACTCCGACACCCGTCGCCGAGGGCTCTCCGTCGTTCAAATGGGCAAAGAGCCGCCACGCTTCGTTCGTATCGACAATGACGCCGCCGCCGTCGAGCAGCGCGGCACAAGCGTTCAGCTGCTCGAAGGCGTTTGATCGCAACACCTGCAAGTCGCCAAGTGCGCTGGTACCGATTGGACCAGGCGGACCACCGAGAAGTGTCGTCGTGATGAGCTCGTCCCCCATACCCTTCAATCGGGCAGGCCGAGGTGCGACTCAATAGACGCTCTATCACTTACCTACTGGACTCTCCCGGTTTCCCCCGAAAGTGGGAGATCAACTGCTGTTGAGAGTTCACGCCGACCTTTCGGAACACGGCAACCAGGTGGTTGCGCACTGTGCTCGGCGCCAAATACAGCGCCTCTGCGATCGTGGGCACTCGGTCGCCTCGAAGCAGGCGAGCCACGATCTCCCACTCGCGTTCGGTCAACTTCACCGATGGATCCCGGACGACGGCTCCTGTTGGAAGGTACGTCATGGCATCAACGAGATCGAGTGCACGAATCTCACCGGCGAGACCCGTGATGCTCGCGTCGGTAGCGCCACCATTGTCCCGGTCCGTGTCAGAAAGAATGGCAACACCGAGCCGCGACCCCATCGTCACGGCACCTACTTTCACGACGATCCGAACCAGTGCCCACCCGCCATCGCCTGTTCGAAGTCGCGTCGATATCACCTCGGGGCCGCCCGTGGCCATCGACCGCTGCAATGCCGACTCGAACAACTCGGCGTCGGAGGGGTGAATCCATGATTGCAGGGGCTCTGCGCAAAACGAACTGCTCGTGACGCCCAACAGCTCTTCGATCTGTGAGCTCAGGAGGTGGACTCCTCCGTTGATGTCGCCAGAGCCCACAATGATCGGGAGCGCTTCATCGAAACAGTTCGTCGACCCTTCCCAGGGGCGGTGGAGATCATCTTTCGCCGCAATGAGTGCCAGCGCCCAATTGGTGAATCCGTGTTTTTCGAGGCTGCGCATCCAAACGATCACGGTGTGTTCCTCACCTCCGGTGCCGACAAACACCCTCTGAGCCTCATAGGCATCGACCGTCCCTGACCGCAGCATGCCAACAGCCGACCGTGCGCCATCGCTGTCGACGAGCGCGTTGAGGATGTCGAGGCCATCAACGTCGTCTCGTCCCAACACGACCGCCGCGCTTGGACTCCCGGCTACCACCTCATATCGGGTGAGGTCGACCAGGCCCACAGCGAGCGGACTGCGGCGAACGATTTCCTCGAGCGCTAGCCCGCGGTCCCACTCGGTGGTCGTCGTCATTGGGGGATCCCCTTCCTGAAGACCGGCCGACCAAGTCGGCGAAAAGCAAGTTACCGGTTTGCGCCTCCCAATGCTGCGAGTCAACGCGGATAGTCGAGGCCACTGCTTCGATAAAGAGTGGGCGAGGAGGGCTACATGCTCAGGACCCGCACCCGCCGATCGGACGTGTTATCCAGGGATCAACAAACAGGCGGCCGCCCGGGCCTTCTTCGGCGCGACAGCGGCGTGTGTGCTCGCAGGCATCATGATCAGATCCGGATCTCAGCGAACGCGACCGACGCCTTCTTCGGTTCGGCCGATGCCCGGGTGTTCGATTCTTCTGCTACTTCACGATCCTTTCGAACATCGTCGTTGGCGCAACGACCCTGCAGCTCTGCCTCCATCCCGACACCGACTCCACCCCCTTTCGTGTGTTGCGGCTGGCCAGCGTGGTCCAGATCTTCGTGACCGGCGTCGTCTACTGGATTCCACTCGACGGACCCGCACCGGCCGATCGGGGCATCTACCGCTTGAGCGCGTCCGGCCGTGCGGTATCGGATGGGCCCGGTGGGCGGTCGAGCAAGCGCATCGCGGGCGTGGCAGTGACTCCGTGCACGACGATCGAGATCACCAGGGTCAGGGTCACGATCGAGACGAGTTGCGGCGTTCCGTCGAAGCTCGCCTGGCCGAGTGCGTAGGCGAGGTAGTAGATCGAGCCGAACCCTCGGATGCCGAAGAAGGCAATCGCCCACCGCTCTCGTCCGACCACGTCGGAGCCGATCATCGACGTGTATCCGGCGACCGGGCGAACCACGAACACAACGGCGGCGGCAACGAGCGCGCCGGTCCACGTCAGTGCGTCGAGCGAACCCGTGACCAGCGTCCCGCCGAGGACCAGCAGGAGCCCGACGGTGACCAGGCTCTCGAGCTGTTCGGCGAACCCGTGCAGGTCGGTGTGGAACCCGTGATCACGCTCGCTGTCGCGAAGGACGATTCCGGCGACGAAGACAGCGAGGAATCCGTAGCCGCCGGCGACCTCGGTCGCCCCGTAGGCCAAGAGGGTTGCCGCGACGACGACGAAGCCCTGGGGGATCTCGGAGAGCGGGCTCATTCGGCCCGGTGGTCGGAACGCCACGACGCCCAGCACCCGCCCGACGCACCACCCAACGGCGATTCCGATGGCGATTCGTCCGACGAGGTCCCATGCCAGCCATTCGCCGAGCCATGCAGACGGCGCCCAACCGTTGTCGGCCACCCGGATCGCGGCGTAGACGAACGGGAAGGCCAAGGCGTCGTTCAACCCTCCCTCGCTGGTGAGCGTCAGTCGAACATCGTCCTCTTCCTGAACTGGACCGGCGTCGTTCTCGGTGTCGTCGCCGTCGTCCCCAGAGTCTGCGGAGCCCTGCTCCACGGTCGGCTCGCCTACTTGCACGTCGGATGCGAGGACGGGATCGGTCGGCGCAATCACCGCGCCGAGCAGGAGTGAGGTGACCGCTGCCAGTCCGCCGATGGTGGCGCCGAGGAGTGCGGTGATGGCGATCGTGATCGGCATGCTGATCAGCAGCGCCCGCCACGTGGGCGCCCACGAGCGCCAGCCGAACGGCCGATCGATCTTGAGCGCGGCGCCCATGAGGGCGATGATCACCGCGAACTCGGTGACGCGTTCCACGACCGAAAGGTGGTCGAGGATGTTCGGCTGAATGAAGCCCAAGGGGAGTGCGAACAGTGCAGCTCCGAGCCCCAACACGACGACGGGAAGCGAGATCGGCCGCTTGTCCGTGTAGGCCGGCAACCATGCGGCCAGAAGGGCCACTACGCCGCCGATGGCTAGTGCGAGTTCGTACCGATCGACGGTCATGTCGCCGGTCGCTTCAGGCGCGTGCGGGTCGGCTGTGGTCCATCTTGCATGGTCTGGCCTACCCGATGCGGCCGGTGGTCAACCTCGCGCCTTGCCCGGCGCGGCCCCCCGATCGCTAGTGTCGGCACCCGGGAGGTCGAACCGTGGCGAGACGTGCAGGTGTCAAGACAGTCGGAGCAATGGCGCTCCTTGTGGTCACGTCATTGGTGACGGCGTGTGTTCCCGTGGCTGCGCCCTCGACGCTCTTGGACGTCTCCACGCAGCTGACGTGGTGCGGGGGAGTCCAGCCGCCGCCAGGGGAGCCGGCCTGTCACACCTCGCCGCGTTCGATCCCGGTCGAGATCCGTCAGAAGCGAGACGTGGTGGCCCAGGGCACCTCCGATACGACGGGTCACCTCGTCATTGTCGTTCCCGCCGGGGTCCCCTTGCGGGTCGTCGCCGCCGAGGCGCCGGCGTATGAACACTGCGATGAACCGACCGTCGTGGCTGCCGCCGGGACCGCCACCGCAGTGGTGCAAACGTGCACGGTGTTCGCTCCATAGGCCTTGGTGGCGGCTGGATGGCGGAACGCTGCTGACTCGAGACCCGCTGTCCCAGAGCTCAGGGGAGCGCCAGTGCCACCTTCGGTCAGAAGTTCGTCAACGTGAAATCGTAGGTACTCAGTCCGGCGACTTCGGCTCGTACCGTCCATTCCCCGGAGACGTTGTTGGCGTCGACGAACACTGCTTTGAACGGGTTGAAGTTGAAGTTCGGCGTCGTTGTTCCGGAGGCGCCCGACACCGCGGGGATGGGCGTGAAGGTGACGTCGACGCCGGTCACCGAGTTGCCGTACTCGTCGATCACGTCGACGACCAGGGAACCCGAGAATCTCGTGTTCACCGGAGCTGTCTGAGCGTCGCCGTCGATGTCGATGTCGTCGGGCGGTCCGGGCACGACCGTCCAGGTCGTGTACCCGAGGACCGTTTTGGCCGAGCCGAGCTTCGGTGCGACGGTGGCGCGGACGACGAGCGACTGCTGCTGTCTGGCGGCGTACTGCGGACCGGCGGTGACGGTGATGGTCCCACCCGACTGTGAGAACGAGACTCCGCTCAGCGCGCCCCCGTCGACCTCGATGCTCGATGCGATGACCGGGTTGCCGATTGAGTCGCGGACGTCGAAGGTCCACGGCTGGAATGCTTCGCCAGCGGTGATCCGCTGGTCGCGGCCGGTCACGGCTTCGAGCGATGTCGGAGTGCCGCCGTTGACGTGCAGCACGAAGGACGCGACCGGATCGCGAAGCGGACCGGCGGTGATGTTCACCTTGACATCGCCCACGCCGGACCCCATCCGTACGGCGGGCATTGCCGACGCCCCAGTGTCCCATGTGTACACGGTGCCAATGGCGTTCGACCGAACGCTGAAGCTCTGCGGCCCGGCGAACCCGGGGCCGGAGGTGGCGGTGAAGGTCACGTCGGTGTTCGCTGCGGGCTGACCACTGCGGGTCTTGACGGCGACGACCAGGCTGGGAAACGCCCCTCCCGCTGTCGCCGTGTACTCCGGCGCCAGTCCTGCGACCGAGCCGGGCCACGTGCCGACGATGAAATCGGCGGCTTGGCCGATCGTGAGTGAGGCCTTCCACCTGCCCTTGACGCAGAACAGGACGTGGCTGTCGTTACGGGCTGATCCTTGGGACGCGCTGCACCTGGCACCTACCTTGGCGAACTGACACGCTGGCAGCACTGCTGCGAGGGCGAGAACCAACAACGACAGGATGACTTTTCTCCGCATACGTCGGGAGGGTACCGGTACCCAGCTGGGCGTGAAACCCAAGGCATACGGTCGCCGGCACGCGATTGATTCGGCTCAACTTTTCGGTGGTTGCGGCCGACATCATGACAGTGGAGATTCCCTCCGACCTGCAGTCGCGTATCAATAGCATCATCGCCCGGTTCGAACCGGCGGCGCTGACGACCCCGTCGACGACTGCCGCCACGGGAGCCGGCAGCTTCGGTTCGGTGCTGAACCAGGCGCTCGGCGGCGCGACGTCGGCCACGACGGGCCTCACCGGCATGGCCTCGGGCACCGATGTCAACTCGCTTCTCGGCAGTGCGACCGCCTCTCGCTCGGCCGCGCTCGGTATTGGTGTCGACAGCTATCCGTCGGCCCGAGGCTCGACCTCTGCATTGTCCTCGATCGCTGGATTGCCGGGTGCTGCTGGAACGGGCGCCGCAACGCCCACCACCTACGAGAACGGGAAGCTTCCCGACAGTGCACTCGTCCCGATTGGCGTGGGCAGCCACCGCCTGGCGCCCGACGCCGCATTGGCCTTCCGCAGGATGAGCGCAGCGGCCAATGCCGACGGTGTCGACATCGGCGTCACCGATTCGTACCGCACCTATGAGTCCCAGGTGGACGTCGCCAAGCGCAAGGGTCTCTACAGCCAGGGTGGGCTCGCTGCGAAGCCCGGAACCAGCGACCACGGTATGGGCCTCGCGCTCGATCTCGATCTCGATGCCAAGGCGCAGAGCTGGATGCGGGCCAACGGCTCGAAGTTCGGGTACATCGAGGACACGCCTCGCGAACCATGGCACTGGAAGTTCGAAGGCAACTGATCCGGCCTGCGCCA
>Ga0335397_10012457_pt1 | contig 10405 bp, 7 predicted proteins | sample MAT04_FD_205740 | JGI IMG/M metagenome (GOLD analysis project Ga0335397, IMG submission 205740) | Freshwater microbial communities from Lake Fryxell liftoff mats and glacier meltwater in Antarctica - MAT-04 (spades assembly) (version 2) ...
ACGGGGTTCGGATGCGTTCACGCGGAGGGCACGGCCCTGGTAATCGTGTTCGTTGAGTGCTTCGATGGCCGCGTTGAGCTGGCTCTGGTCTCCGAGGGTGACGAACGCGAATCCTTTGGATTGGCCGGAGTCACGGTCGGTGATGATTTTGACCCGTTCGACGGGGCCGTATGCGGCGAAGAGATCGGTGACGTCTTCTTCTGTTGCGGTGTAGGGCAGGTTGCCCACGTAAATGTCCATTGTATCTATTCTGTGACGCCAATTTTCTTAAAGCAATTCCTCCGATCCTGGCGTCACAGACCAAACAAAGAGCGAACAAACCTTTCTTAATTTGATCGAACCGCCATCAATCCACACGCGACGCGGATTTACAAGATAAAAATTCAGAACCATGTTATTTGCCGCCGTTCGCGTGGGTTTTGAGCCGAGTTTCGCGTTGGGTGGCAACGTGTTTTCGGATTCGTTCAAAAAATTTAGTTAATTTTTCTTGATATTTTTAAAAAATTCAGCATTCTCGATCCCGTTATGGGCAGTCCCTTGCTTCGACAAACAAAAAGCTCACTCCGTAAAAAGGCGACCGGAATCGGATTCCTGCTGCTTTGCGCTGGTACATTGCTGGCGCAGGAGTCGATGGCGAATCCCATTGGGAAAGTCGCGAGACTGTTCAATCCTCGGCTGGTGAAGGTGGAGGAAAGGGTGGCTTTTCTCGATCACCAGCTAATGACTTTGGCGACGCATAGCGAGCACGCGCTCAAATACGGCATAGGTTGCCGCGGCGCGAGGCTGAGTCCGGATGACGCGGACCCGACCCTGATGATCGATCTCGGCAAGGAATTTCCCATCGAGGCTCTGTATCTCGTTCCGATCCAGGAGGAGTCATCCGTGAGCCGGGGGCTTTTTCCGAAACGTTTCACAATCGAGTTTTCCAGCGTGGAGGATTTTTCCGTACGACGCGTCCTGTATAGCTCCGGGGAGCAGTTTTTCCCTGAAACGGGAGGCAAGCCGGTGCGCTTCGCCGGTCAGGAGGGGGTGGCGCGCTATGTGAGGATGACGGTGAACCAGGGGCATCCGCGCGGCGGGAGTGAGGTGTTCGGGCTTTCGGAGTTCGTCGTGATTTCGGACGGGTATCCGGTGTCCTTCGGTTGCGATGTGAGTGCGACCGGCCAGCTCGAGGTGAAGGACATGTATTATCCGGCGGCGGTCACGGACGGGCGCATGCCTCTGGGGCTCTGGCAGGGCGGTGACTGGACGATGAAGGATGAGACCGGCGATTTCGTGGAAGTGAGATCCGCTGATGCGAGCATCGCATGGAGCATGGAGTTCGGAAAAGACAGCCCGGTGGATCTGATCGAGCTTTTCCCTTATGAAATCCGCTCGGTAGTGGACGCGAGCGTCCTGCCCGAGGAGCTGGAGATCCAGGTCCGCACGGCGGATGAAAATGACTTCCGCACGGTGGTGAGGTGGAGAAATCCGGCAAGCGGGGCGAATCATGAAACCCCTCTGGTTTTCAATCTCCGGGGAGAAATGGCCAAGGAGATCCGCATCATCGGCCTGAAGCCGAGATCCGAGGGAGGAAAACAGGTTTACGGAATTTCCGAAATCGAAGTCTGGTCCGGACAGAGGAGGATATCCGAAGGCCTGAGCGTCAAAAGGACGGGCGGAAACGGTGGGGCGGAGACGGACCAACTGACCAACGGCTACGCCAGCCAACGGCAGATCATTTCAGTAGCCTCGTGGCTCAGTCAGCTTCACGAGCGGTGGAGGGTCGAGCGCGAGATCAGCGCCCTGCAGCCGATGCGCACCCAGATGGCCGCCGAGAGCGAGCTCAACGCGACCTGGGGTTCCGCGATGATGCTGGGTCTGACTTTCCTCATCCCCGTGTTCATCGTCGAGCGCCGTCGCCTGATTTCCCGCAACCAGGTGGACGATCTGCGCAAGCGCATTGCCTCCGACCTCCACGATGACATCGGCAGCAACCTCGGCAGCATCTCGTTGATCGCCCGCACCGCCCGCAAGGATCTAGTCCGTCTTCAAGGCCCGAAGGAAGTGGGCGAGGATCTTGGCGAGGTGGAAAGCATCGCCCGCGAAAGCTCCCTGGCCATGCGCGACATCGTCTGGCTGCTGGAGCGGAAACAGGATTCCATCGGCGATCTCGTACACCGGATGCGGGAAACGGCCAGCCGCCTGCTCCGCGAGATCGAATACACCATCGAGTTGGATTCCACCAAGAGCGCCGCGAAGCTCTCCCTGGATGCCAAGCGCCACCTATTTCTTTTCTACAAGGAGGCGGTCCACAACGTCCTCAAGCACTCGAACGCAACCAAGGTATCCATCCGCCTCTGGGATCAGGGCGACAAACTCGCGCTGGAAGTGATCGACAACGGGCGGGGGATGCCTACCGTCATTGAAAACGACATTGAGGTTCCCAGACTCGTCCGCAAGCTCGATGAACGCGCGCGGGTGCTCGAGGGAAAACTTGAGATGAAATCCGAGCGCGACAAAGGCACCAGCGTCCTGCTCACCGTCAAAAGATCCCTCCTGATCGCAGCCCCCGCAATGAAATGAGCGATAAGAAACACGTAGCCAGCATATGGATTCTCGAGGATCACCAGATTTTCGCAAAACAGATCCGCCGCCTCATCGATGGTGAGGACGATCTCGAATGCCCGTTCCACTTTTCCTCACCCGACGAGTTTTTTGAAAAACTCAGATACACCAACGACAGGCCGGACGTGCTGTTGCTCGATCTCGGCCTCCCGCGCATGGACGGGCTTGAGGTGCTGGTGAAAGTCCGCGAGATGATGCCGGATCTGAAGGTGCTTATCCTCTCCGCCTTCGACGACCGGGAGCGTGTCTATCGCGCCATCTGCAACGGCGCTTCCGGCTATCTTCTCAAGACCGCCGATCCCGATGAGATACTCACCGGCATCCACGACGTGCTGCACGGAGCCGCTGCGCTGAGCAGTGCCATCGCGACGATGATCCTCAATGGCTTCGCCAAACACGGGCCGGTCCAGCAAGTGGAGGCGATCACCGCCCGCGAGGAGGACGTGCTCAAACTCCTGGTGAAAGGTTTCATCAAAAAGGAAATCGCGGACCAGCTTTCCATCTCCCAGCACACGGTCGATATGCACCTGCGCTCGATCTACCGGAAGCTCCACGTCCGAACCCAGACGGAGGCCGTCTCAAAAGCCCTCCGGCAGGGGATCGTCTGATCATTCACGGGAAATGGAAACAGCGGCGGTGATGAGTTGATACGGGCTTTTCATGCGCGGGACCCGGGTGTAGGTATGGCCATGCGAAGCGTGATTGCGACCGCCATCTCTCTTGTGACCGGATTAAACGCGGGCAGTCACCTCGATTTTTCATACGGCGTGCTTGAGGAACTCCGTGGAAATGAGGCGAAGGCGACGGAATTTTACGAAAAGGCCTATGCGGAGGATCCGTCATCCATGCACCTGGTGCGGATGATGGCGAACCAGATGGCGGACGATGGAAATCCCATTGCTGCGATGGCGGCATGGAAGTTGCCCTTGGAGAAATTCGCGGACAATCCTGAGATCTGGATCGAATACGGTGATTTCCTGGAAAAAATCGGAAAAGGGGATGCCGTGGCCGAGGGCAAAAGGAAAGACGCCTATCTCAAGGCTCTGGAACTCGCGCCTGGTCGCTATCAAGCATTGGAACGCATGATCGTTTTCCACCGGGAGCACGGCGATGACAATGGGGCCAGGGAACTTCTGGAGACCCTGGAAACGGACACCCCGCAAGCGCTAAACTACTACGTGGCTAGTACCAAGAGTCTCTACGACAGCCGTGATGAGGCGGCTGCTGCCCGCATCGACACCGCTTTTGAAAACGCGATGAAGGAGCATCCCGACTGGGCGGACATCGCGCGCGCCGCCAGCGACCATTTCCGCAACAGCGGGCGCACGGAAATCGCCATCGGTATTCTCGCGAGGCATGTCGAAGCGGTGCCGGCATCGCTCGATCTTAAAATACGACTCGGTATCCTGTATTTCACCGCGGGCCGCGATGAGGAGGGCGTCAGAACTCTCAACGAAGTCCTGGAAGTTCACCCTGGCAAAGCGCTCGCCCACGAATCGCTCGCGAAACACTACCGCCAGCATGGAATGACGAAACAGGCGCGCGACCATGCCGCCGAGCTTTTGAAAATCCGCGGAGGCGCTCCCGATGAATTTATCAAACTTGCCGACGAACTCATGGCGGATGGAGACAACCGCGCCGCACGGCTGCTGCTGGAGAAAGCCGTCTTCCTCAACGAGGAGGACGCCGGGCTGATGATGAAGCTCGCGATGGCCAGCTCCCGCGATCCGGAAACCAAAGATTCCGCCGCCCGTCTTTTCCGTGAGGCCGAGGCCATGGCCGATGCGAACTCCCCGAAGGAACCCGCCTTCCTGGTCGCCGCCGCCAAGGAACTCATCGCCCGTGGAGAAACCAAAGCCGCCGAAGAGAAACTCCGGGATGCGATCCGCACTTTTCCCAAGGAAGCGAAAGCGGAAACCGCCGCCGCCCTCCGTGCTCTCGCCGGAATCTGGACATCGGAAAGCCGCAACCAGGACGCCGCCAAAGCCCTCATCTCCCGCGCGGAATCGTTGGAGAAATAGGAGCGCATGGGCAGGGACTTTTATCCCTAAAAGTCCATATCTCGCGATCCGGATGATCCTGCCGGTTCTTTTCCCTTGGAAGCGCCGCCCGATATGGACGGCTCGGAGAGACCGTCCCTGCCTACCAACCCGCCTTATCGAGAATGGCCGCCACTTTTTCCAAGTTCGAATAATCGTTGCGCCATGTCGTGTACATGAAGCCTTTGACTCCCTTGGTATTCTTCGCGGCGTCCAGCCATGCGGAGACGTTGGCGAGGTCGTCATCGTAGTAGCCGGCAATGACCTGGGGGTGGCCGAGTTTTTCGAAGAAGGCAAGGCTTTCGGCGCGTTTGCCGAAGTTCCAGTTCATGATCTCGACCCCCGGCTCCAGTCCTTTCCAGGAACCTTCGTAGGAGTCGCGGACGAGGTAGTAGTCCTTGGTGGCGTTGTGGAAGGGATCGAACATGTCGTTCCAGACGAGGAGGCGGGCGGCGGGGACTTTCTCGCGGATGTAGCCGGTGCAGAGGCGTAGGTTTTCCGCGGCGATCTCTCCGGCGGTTTTCCCTGAATCCATGCAGGACTTGTCCCAGCCAAGCACTCGCCATTCGTCGTGGCTCATCATGTAGGTCTTCGCGCCGAAGAGGGCGGAAACTTCGGCGGCGTTCTTTTTGAGAAGTTCCCTGGTCTCCGGTTCCTCCACGCAGGCGGAGACCTGTTCGTCATAGACGATGTGGGTATGGGAATACGAGATCCGTAGGAGTTCGCCATCGGGGATGTTTTTCACGCGGATCTCCGGAGGTGTGATCCATGGCAGGAAAGCACCGGGCCAGGGGGTGTTGCCGGTGGTGGAATTGTCCGGCTTCTCGTAATCGGAGCCTTCCTTGAGAAGGGTGCCATCGGCTTTTTTCATTACGAAGGGAGCACCGGGGCGGAGCAGGAGATTTGACGGGCCGCACTCTTCGATGCGCGCGTCATCCCACCAGAGGGTGCCCTTGTGTCCGCTCCAGATGCCGAAGTAGAGATCGATCTCGGTGGAGTCGAGCGAGTTGAAAGTGACGTCGTAGGTTTTCCAATCCGAGTCCGCCGGGGCTTTGAGGGAGGTCCACTGGAGTTGGCGACCGTCTTTTCCTATGGCCTTGATCTCGGCGGTCGAGCCGGAGAATCCCTCGCTGCGGATGCGGACGGAGACGTGGTATTGGCGGAAGGGGGCGACGGTGAGTTTCCGGTTGAGGCGCGCGTTCTGATCGGTGGGCGGGGATCTCATCGCTCCTTCCTCGGGGGTGAGGTTCTCATCGATGAAGCCCCATCCGGAGCGGTCGTTCATTTCTCCGCCGGGCAGGGAAACGGCGGGATCGGGCGCGATACTGGCGATCCCGTTTTTCACGACGAAGGGCGCGTCTTTCACCGGCAGTCCTTCGGCGAGGTTGGGGTTGTTGAAAAGAAGATCGTTCGAGTATCCGACCGGGAAAAGACCGGGGGCAAGCTCGATATGAAGTCGTTCGGCGGCGGCTTTCACGCGCTCGACGTTCGGGCGGTATGCGGCGGTAACCGTCTGGAGGTGGGCGAACTTGGAGTCGATGACAAAGGCGTGGGTATAGCCGGATTCCGCGCCGCGCTCGAGAAGGGCGATGACTTTGTCCGCGCTTTCATCCACCTGGAAGTTCGTGGGGATGTAGATCCAGCGCTCCTTGGCGGAGAGAGGCGCTGCGAGCAACAGCGCAAGGAGAGGCTGCATTCTGCTGCCCGGCAACCTGAGCCATCTCGCAAGGGAACAAACAACGGAATACGGGGACGGGGTTTTCATCAGAAGGCAATACGCGAACCCACCGCCCCGTGTTTCAGACGGCATCATCTGGGTCTGCTGGGGTAGTGGCTGGGGTTGCTGGGAAGCAGAATGCAGCCCCTCCTTGCTCACGCCTCGATGGGCGGGGAGGGGAGTAGTCTGGGGCTTGGAGCCGTGTGAGGCATGTGGATCAGAACCGTGGTGCCCTGGTCCGGCTGGGACTGGATTTCAATCTCGCCGCCATGCTCTCGGATGATGCGGCGGACGATGAGGAGGCCGAGGCCGGTGCCGGAGGATTTCGTGGTGCGGTATGGCTCGAAGAGGCTGCCCATGTGCTCCGGTGGGATGCCGGTACCATTGTCGCTGATGGAGATGAGGAAGTCGGTATTGGTCGAGCGGGTGCGGATTTCTATCACTCCCCGGTCTCCGGAGATCGCTTGGAACGCATTGCGGATGAGGTTGTAGAAAACCTGTTGGAACTGGTCGGGGTCGATGATCGCCGCAGGCATTTTTTCCGAAAGATCCAGCCCCACCGCGATATGGCGGGAGGCGATTTCCGGCTCGAGGAGCGATAGGGTCTGGTGAAGGACCGCGTTCAGATCGCGGGCTTCGCGGCGAGGGGTGGTCGGGCGGACGGCGTTGAGAAACTGCTTGAGGATTGCATCGAGCCGCTGGATCTCCTGCCGCGCGGTGGCGAGGTGGCTGTTGAGGATTTTCCGGTCGGATGGCGGGAGTTTCTTCAGTTTCCGCTCCATGAGCTGGAGATGGATATCCAGGGAGTTGAGCGGATTACCTATTTCATGGGCGACTCCGGCGGCGAGGAGAGTGAGTGCGTTGAGCCGCTCCGACTCCAGGTTCTCCATGGTCTCCGCGTGGGTGTCCGTGGTGTCGCGGATGAGCATGACATGGCCGAGAGGAAGCTCGTGGTTCTTCGGATCGTCGATGGGAGCCAGGTAGAAATTGAGGCGACGGTGATCCGGATAGAAGACCTCGATATCGCGGGAGACGGCTTGTTTGGAGGCGTTGAGATCGACGTTCTCAATACCGCGGATTTTCGAGGAAATTTTCTGCCCAAGCGAGTCCGCGGGATCGAGTCCGAAGAACTGGCATGCGGCGCGGTTGAGGAACATGATGCGGCCATCGGGATCGAGGATGATCAGACCTTCCTGAAGCGCCTCGAAGACGTTTTCCAGAAAACCTTTTTCCTGGATGAGCCGGGTGACGATCTGCTGGATCTCCCCCGGCTCGACCCTGTCGAGACGCGCCACTAGCTTTTCAAGAAAACCTGACTTCACCCGCCGATGATGCTAGGACGCGGTGCGTATGGCGAACGGAATTTCTCCGTTCAGAACTGTTCGTTGAAAAGGTAGCAGACGGCATCGAGGCCGCGCTTTAGGAAGGAGCGTTTCTTCCACTCCTCCAGCGTGCGTTCGCGACATTCGGCGATATCGTAGTCGAAAATTTCCTCCAGGTCTCTGACCGTGCCCTCGTCCGCGATGCCTATGGTGATCTCGTCGTTGATCTCGAAGGAGCGGTCGTCGAAGTTGCTCGATCCGATGCCGCACCACTTCCCGTCAATGGTGATGACTTTCTGATGGAGGAGGCATTTCCTGTATTCGAAGATACGCACCCCGCCCTCCAGAAGCCCGCGGTAGAGGAAATGCCCGGCGGACGAGACGAGAGGATTGTCAGTGGCCTTGGGTGAGGGTGTCATGATGCGGACGTCCACTCCCCGTTTTGCGGCGGCGGCAAGGGCCTTCGCGCCCCGTGGATCCGGGAGGAAATATGGGTTCTGGATGCGAATGCTTTTTTTGGCCATCGAGATGGCCAGATAGTGGAGGATCTGCACCGCGGACGGAGAACCGTCCGGGCGCACCGAAGCCACATGGGCGCGGATGTTTCCCGTTTCCTCGGGATCCGGGTAAGTCGGCTGATCGATCAGAAGCTCTCCGCAAACAACTTCCCAGTTCTCAAGGAAGACCGACTGGATGTTTCCGACGATGGGGCCTGTGAAACGCGCGGTGATATCCCGCGCTCTGGCAGTTTCCTCTGAATCTTTCAACCACCGGTCTGCCACACAATGCCCACCTACGTAAGCGATCCTCCCGTCGAGCACGATGATCTTCCTGTGGTCGCGGAGATTGAACCGTCCGAAATTCGAAGGAACCCACGGGTGGTAGACGTGAAATATGCAGGCCCCGTCTTTCAGTTTTTTCCTGGTTTCCGCCGTCATGCCGGAAGAACCGCGAGCATCCACCATCACCCTCACCTTCACTCCTTTTCTTGCAGCGTCGATCAGCGCCGTCGAAACCATCTCCGCCGCCTCGCCGCACTCCCACAGGAACGTTTCGAAGTGCACCGAGTGGCGCGCCTCGCCGATCTCGCGCACCACCTCGGTGAAATACTCCGCGTCCTGGACCAGGTGGACGGAGTTGCCACCAGTCAAATGGCCGTGTGTGGCGCCGGCCAAGGCGTGCAGCATTTCATCGATACTGCCCTCGGGAGCACCGTCATAGTGGGACTCCTGGTGATGGGTCAGCACCCAGATCATCAGGATGAGGAGCAGCACTGCCGCCATCAGGCAGACCTCCAGGATGGAAAAGGGGCCGACGGCGGAGGCTATGAATGGTAACGGCATATCGATGGGTTTGTAATCATTTCTTCACGAACTGCTCCGTGACCTGGCTCACGACGAGACCGGCCTTGGAAATGGTGGTGTGGTTCAGCATTGTTTTTCCGTCCGGCTGCAGGTACATGAAATGAGTAAGGTTCTCATATTCCGTTCTTCGGTATTTCCTCTTCCTCGGCCTGGTCACTTCCGGACGGAGGAGTGGAGACATCCTTCCCAACTGGGAACCCATCCGTGGGCGGCTGGAGGATCGGTGGATTTTCGGCATCGCTAGATTGAGGGTTGGAGGTCGTGCTCTTTTTGTCCATGTCATCATGCTCGTTGCGTTGCTGTGGATTTCAAGAGAAGATCGTTTGACTCGAATGTTCCGGGGAAAAGGGGTTGCAGGGGTGGGGTGGTTTGATTGAATGGGTCCGCGTTTGGAACCAAGCGCAATTACAAGACACGATTTATGAACAGGAAACTCAAGATGGGCATGGTGGGCGGAGGACGCGGAGCATTCATTGGCTCCGTGCACCGGATGGCGGCGAATCTCGATGGCAGGATCGAGCTGGTGGCGGGTTGTTTCTCCTCGGATCCCGAGAAGTCACGCCTCTCCGGGGAGGATTTTTTCCTCTCTCCGTTCCGGGTTTATGGAAACTACGAGGAGATGGCGGACCGTGAGGCAGCGCTGCCCCCTGGCGAGCGCATCGATTTCGTATCCATCGTGGCGCGTAATGATCTGCACGCGAAGGTGGCGAAGAAGTTCCTGGACTGCGGCATTCACGTCATCTGCGAGAAACCGCTCGCGCTCTCCAAGGCGGAGGGCGAGGAGTTGCAGAAGGTCGTGGACAAGAGCGGGCTCGTTTTCGCACTCACTCACAACTACACCGGCTACCCCATGGTCAAGGAAGCGCGTCAACTCGTGAAGGAGGGCAAGCTTGGACGCATCCTCAAAATCGTCGCCGAGTATCCGCAGGGTTATGCGATCTCGGCATACGACGAAGCATCGGCGCAGGGCGGAAAAATCGCGAACTGGCGCATGGATCCGAGCATTTCCGGAATCTCGAACTGCATGGGCGATATCGGGACGCACGCGGAGAATCTCGCCCAATATATCTCCGGCCTGAGACTTGAGGAAGTGGCCGCGGATCTGAATACCTTCATCCCAGGTCGTAAGCTCGATGACGACGGCTCCATGCTCTGCCGCTACGAGGGCGGCGCGCGCGGCGTGATCTACGCCTCCCAGATCTCCACCGGGGACGAGAACAATCTCAACATCCGCATCTACGGCACTGAGGCATCCATCGAGTGGCACCAGGAGCATCCCAACGAACTGGTCGTGAAATATGCCGACAAGCCACGCGAGATCTGGAGGCGCGGCAACAGCTACAACGGAGCCGATGC
>Ga0335397_10012464_pt1 | contig 10403 bp, 9 predicted proteins | sample MAT04_FD_205740 | JGI IMG/M metagenome (GOLD analysis project Ga0335397, IMG submission 205740) | Freshwater microbial communities from Lake Fryxell liftoff mats and glacier meltwater in Antarctica - MAT-04 (spades assembly) (version 2) ...
TTTCATCTATTGTGGCGTTAAACTCTTCCAGAGTTTAAAACTCTGGAAGAGTTCGCCTGCCAACTGATAAGTTACAATTTTAACCCTTGATTCGAATGATTAAGCAACCAAGACAAAAGTGGTAATCGATGAAGAAAAATAAAAACCCGGGCATTGCAATAGAATGAAATCCTTATGTATGGTCTGCTAAAAAAACATCATATCATTTTATATCAAAAAATCAGGCTATGCATTTTTGTATTAGGTATACAGTTTTTAGCGCTATACATACTCCGCGCCTTTATATTCCGGTGCTCTGCACCTTTAAATCAATCGGACTTATTCAGTCTATAAATATTACGGTGCTCTGCACCTTAAAAAGAGCCACAGTGTGGCAAAATTTTTTGTAGAAAATGAAAGTGGATGAATAATGGGAGGTGCAGCGCACCGTAATATAATTGTATTACGAGTTTTTCAGCAAGCCCTATATATCACTGTTTAGTTACGATTTGTTTAATCGATTACGTTACTGCGTAATTGGGGTAAAAAGTAAAAGCCCTGCAATAGCAAGGCTTTTTGGGATCAGAAATACGTACAATAAGTTGTAAAACAACGATTTCACAGGGATGATCTTTACTATTTTTGCAGCAGCAAACAACCACAACCCACTGACTACTAATACGTAAACAGCAAATGAAATCAAAGTTGTTACTGAGTTTAACCCAGGCTGACCTTGTATTCGGGACGAGGGGTTTCCTGCTGGTCCATTTTTTCGAAATATTCAGCTAATGTATTCAAAAGCTGTTCCTTACGAATTGGTTTTGCAAGGTAGCCTGTGCAACCGGCTGCATAGCATTTCTTCATATCCTCAGGAAGGACAAAAGCTGTTTGAGCTAATACAGGCAAAGCAGGTCTAAGCTTTGTAATAATTTCAGTTGCATCGTAGCCATTCATTACAGGCATATGCATATCCATCAGGATGAGATCAATGTCCTGGTTAGTTTTCACATGCTCTATGGCTTCTTTGCCATTCTGAGCCCATAGGATTTTCACACCAGTACGACGGAGTACTGCTTCGATGTAGAGGAAGCTGAAATCAATGTCTTCAGCGATCAGAATTGTGTGCTCTCTGAAATCGAAAGGATAAGAGCTGTTGTTGAATTGAGTTGTTTCCATGGTATTGTTTACAATATTAGTTTTTATAGTAAATACGAAAAGTGATCCTTGTTCAGGCCGTGATTCGACCCATATTTGGCCTCCCAGTAGTTCGACCAATGCTTTTGAAATTGCCAGCCCCAGCCCGAAACCTACTACAGGTGAAGCAGTTGCGGATTCAATCTGGCGGAATCTTTCAAAAACCAGACTTTGGTTTTCGAACGGAATTCCGATGCCGGTATCTTTTACCCAGAACATCATTTCGTCATCCGAAAAATCGGCTCCGATTTCAATCCGTCCTTTAGTAGTAAATTTTATAGCATTGGTTATCAAATTAATAAGAATCTGGCGTAATCTGTTTGGGTCGGAATTTAATTCCTGTTCCTGAAATGTTTTAGTACTGCTGAATACTACATTTACACCTTCGGTATTCAGGTGAGAAGAACCCTCGAACTGATATTTCAGTTCTTCCATAAGCTTTGCGGGTACAAAACTCCGGTTGGCAATAACCAGTTTACCCGATTCGAGTTTCGAAATATCTATCAGATCGCTAAGCAAAGAAATCAAAGCATTTCCGTTGTTTTGAATGATATTCAGATAACGTTCACGCTCGGCATCACTAAGGTTTTTATCAGCCAATAGTTCGGAAAATCCAATTATTCCGTTTAGGGGCGAACGTATTTCGTGTGACATATTAGCTAGAAAAGCCGTTTTATTCTGATTTGCTCTTTCAGCTATCAATGTGGCTGTCTGGGCATTCCTGAGTGAGCGCTTTTCGTCGGTAATGTCGTATGCAATAGCATGGTAACGCCGGGGATAAGTTTCGGTTTCGTACTGACTCGAAATACTTACTTTGAAATATTTTTCTTCACCATTACTAAGTATACAGCAGATATCTTCATTAAATTTTCCTGTACGGAAATATTCGTGCAGAGCCAGCCGGATTTTATCGCGGTCTTGTTTCCTCACAGCTTTAAGCAACAAGCCTGGTTTGCTTATTATTCTACCCAAAGGGAATGGCAGAAGTATCCGGCAACAGTTATTCATGTATATCAGGCCTTTGTTATCCCATATCCAATGAAGGGTATCCACATTTTCGATAGAATCGAAAAACATTGATGACAAGGATTTTTCGCTGACTGTGGTTGCTTCCGCTATTTTCAGATTAAAAATATTAATTCCTTCCGGATTATAAACCTGGTCGATGCTAACAGTCAGGCAAGCTAAAATCTTTTTATTGTTTGGATTAATCAGATTTATCCCTTGCGAATGACTGATTTCTTCAGGCGACATCCTGCTCAGCATTGTGTAATTAATTAGTGCTTCGGGACTGATAAGTGAAGCGAAATCCATTCCGAATACATCGACAGGCTGATATCCGGTAATTTTAAAAAATGCTTTATTGGCAAACATGATATTTCCGGATGATATCATTAAAATGCCCTTTTCCGTAGTAGAAGTTTTTTTTGCAGCTGAATCACCTGAAGATTTAGTTTTCAGTAAATTTTTGCTCGAACCCATTGCTTGTCCGGCCAAATAAAGAATACCTGATCCACCAGCAGGTTGTAGTAAAATTAAGCGAAGAGAAGATACTGAGAGTTTACCGTTGTAACCAAACCGGATAACGCTTGCAATAAACAGAAATAATCCAAAAACTATAATTGCCTGAGTAATCACTAGCATTCCCGAACCCATTGTAAGTCCGTAGTATGCGAAGCGTGCTATTGGGAGAAATAAAATACCGGAAAATCCATCAGTTATTTGAATGATAACTATAGCCATAATAATAAGGAATGTTCCGTAGCTCAGATATTTACTTTTAGTTTTCAAAGTAGAACGAGTTATAATAGTTAGAGATTTGAGCAAGTATGTCAGTTGGGTAAAGGAGTCAAAGTGTAATCTGATGTATTTAGTAGTTTATTACCTTATAGTTAAAAAGTAATAAAGGAAACCAGCATATTTCAGGAAAATTTAATTCATTTGTTTATTTTTGACTAAAATCCTATAATTAATATAGGCTGCCAATGCAAAAATTTTCTATTTTGAACTATAGCTAAGCGGAGACGCCAGATAAGAAATGTTTTTATATCTTTGCAGCCGCTAACCGGCCTCGTAGCTCAGTGGATAGAGCAGCAGCCTTCTAAGCTGCGGGTCATAGGTTCGAATCCTATCGGGGTCACTTTTACTAAATACATAACGCTGTAAATCTATATTTTACAGCGTTTTTATTTTATTTACATACAAATTTAAATACAATAATTTAAAAATGATGCCTGGCTAAATATATTTTTTAGTCACTGGAAGAAAATCATTTTTATCAAAAAAAGTGTCAAATATTTTTACTATATTTGCCATTCTGATTTTAATTACTTTGTTTATATAAATGACAAACAAGTAATTACATAGTTTACTCCTGAAGCATGGAGTATCATCTCATGCCTGCCTGGCGGCTAACAAGGAGCCGCTATCCTTTAAAATAGCCTGCTTATGAAGTAAGAAAATAAGAGGATTTTTAAAGCGATAACCCATCGCAAAAAATAGATTTAACACGTTGGGAACCGTTTTTCCGCTTATTAAAACATCATTTCTTCAAGGCACATTGCTGAAAAATCCGGCATTCTGCATTTTTAATTTTCTGGTGTAACCCATCAAATGTTATACTTTATTTTTTGAAATTGGAAATGCATCTTCATCAGTACCGGCAAAATCTAAAACTGATTCCTTTCTTTCGAATGCCTCACCGGCAAACTGGAATATTTTTATCATTAATCAAATACCATTTAACATGTTAACTTTTAAAAAATTACGTAAAGAATCCGACTTCGATGAAAATCAAGGACGAGAAAACTTTGTCGATTTCCTCTATACTCATCTCGATCAGTTTGGAGATCCCAAAGAAGCTATAAATAAATGTATCGATTATGCCTTAGGCAAGGATGGCAAACCGGGAGGTTTCCTGCTGGCTGCATATTATGAAGAGAAACTGGTTGGCACATTGATTATCAACAATACAGGGATGTCGGGCTACATTCCCGAACATATCCTGGTGTACGTTGCAGTTGATGCAGCATACAGGGGAAAAGGATTCGGCAAACAGATTGTCGAAAGAGCCATTGCTGACTGCACCGGTGATGTGAAACTTCATGTTGAATATGAAAATCCGGCAAAACGTCTTTATGAGCGCATCGGCTTTTCGACCAAATATGCTGAAATGAGGTTCAGGAAATAAAAGAAAACTTATGGCTACTTTACAGATTCATACCGATCAGATCATCGGGAATATCAAAAAACTCAATGAATTCCTAAAACCCAGAGGCATAGAATGGACACTGGTTACTAAAATTCTAAACGGATATAAGCCGGCTCTTGAAAAAATACTCAGGGACCCTTCAATCAGCCAGGTTCATTCTATTGGTGATTCAAGGATATCAAATCTGAAAATGATTAAAGAGATCAGGCCGGATATTGTTACCATGTATATAAAACCTCCTGCCATAAACCAGGCAAAAAATGTGATTGGCTGCGCAGATATTTCACTGAATTCTTCCTTGGAAACTATCAGGGAGCTAAACAAGGAAGCAGAAAAAAAAGGTAAAATTCACCGCATTATTATTATGATTGAAATGGGTGAATTGCGTGAAGGGGTGGTTAGAGAAAATATCCTCAATTTCTATGAACAGGTTTTCAAATTAGAAAATATCTCCGTTATCGGCATAGGAACAAATTTAGGCTGTATGTATGGGGTTGAACCTACTTTTGATAAACTCATACAGGTAAGTCTATACAATCAGCTGATTGAAAGCAGGTTTGGTGTAAATCTTGAAATGGTATCAAGCGGCAGTTCTATCACGTTGCCCCTGGTTTCGATGAATAAAATTCCAAAGGGAGTGACACATTTCCGGATTGGCGAAGCTGCCTTTTTAGGGGTTTCACCTTATGACGGCAAGAAATTCAGGAATCTGTCAACAAACGCATTTACTTTTGAAGCTGAAATAGTTGAGCTTGAGAAAAAGGAAGTTGTGCCCGACGGAAATATCGGAGATGGAGCCATTGGAATAACCGCTGAATATAACCAGATAGCATACAATGAATCATACCGTGCAATTGTCGATTTCGGAGAACTTGATGTTGATCATACGCATCTTCAGCTAAAAGATAACACTATAAATTTTGTAGGAACAACATCGGATATGACAGTGTACGATGTAGGTCCAAAAAGAAGTAAATATAAAGTTGGCCATCAACTCCATTATAGTCCCAGCTACATGGCAGTAGCCAGGCTCACAAATTCAAAATATATGACTAAAAATATTCTCTGAGAAATCAATAATTAATGCAAATGGATTGGGAAATACTTGAACTCGAATTAACTAACTTTCGCAAACAACTGCACAAGTTCCCTGAACTTTCAGGGAAAGAGAAGGAAACGGCAAACCGGGTAATTGATTTTGCCCGAAGGTTTCACCAAGCAAAAATAATTACAAAACTTGGCGGCGAAGGAGTTGCTGTGGTTTTTAATGGGAAGGAATCCGGCAAAACAATTCTTATCCGTTGCGATCTGGATGCATTACCAATCCAGGAAGTGAATGATTTCGATTATACCTCAGTTTATCCGAATGTTTCGCATAAATGCGGTCACGATGGGCATATGGCAATAGTATCGGGCTTGATCCCGCTTCTGGCAGATGAAAAAATCAAGAAAGGAAAAGTTGTCCTGCTGTTCCAACCTGCAGAAGAAACCGGTGAAGGTGCTAATAAGGTATTACAGGATCCAAAATTTGCAGGCATAGTGCCTGATTATGTGTTTGCACTTCATAATTTGCCGGGATTTCCTGTAAATGAGATTGTGGTAAAAGAAAACGTATTTGCCTTTTCCTCAAGGGGACTTATCATAAAATTAAAAGGGAACTCATCACATGCTGCTGAACCCGAAAAGGGAATCACACCATCGCTGGCTGTTGCTGAGCTGATTCAGGATTTAACTGCCCTGCCAACAATGAAGGCAATCAAAGATTTTTCGTTGGTAACAATTATACATGCCAGGATTGGCGAACGCGCATTCGGAACTACTCCCGGATATGCTGAACTGATGGCAACCCTTCGCTCAGTAAACGAAAACGATATGCTGAACATCAAAAAACAAGCCGCGAAGATTATCCGTTCTGTTGCATTAAAACACCGGCTTACTTACGAAATTGAATGGGTAGAAGAATTTCCTGCCACTATCAATGATTCTATCTGTGTAAACATGATTCGTTCGGGCGCCGACGAAAATCATTTGAGTATCAATGAAATAAGTGAACCGTTTCGCTGGTCCGAAGATTTTGGGCATTTCACACAGAAATTCAAAGGTGCTATGTTTGGAATCGGTGCAGGAATCGGACACCCCGAACTGCATCATCCGGATTATGATTTTCCTGATGAAATCATTGTAACAGGAACAAAAATGTTTTATTCAATCATTAAAAAGGCATTAAACTAACACTATGTTTCAATCATCATTTATTGAGATCAGCAAATCGGCGGTTAAACAAAATATAAGTTTTATCCGGAATTACCTCAGCGAGGGAGTAAAGCTTTCCTGTGTGGTTAAAGGCAATGCATATGGACATGGGATAGAAGAATATATCCCGATTGCAGAAAATGCCGGGGTAGATCATTTTTCGGTTTTCAGTGCCGATGAAGCATTGGGAGTGAAAGAAGTTTGCCACGAGAATACCAATGTTATGATCATGGGCTATATTGATAATGATGAGCTCGGTTGGGCAATTGAGAATGAAGTTGAGTTTTATGTTTTTGATATGGATCGGCTGAAAGCGTCGATTGCAATGGCAGAGAAAATGAATAAAAAAGCGAAAATCCATGTGGAAGTTGAAACTGGTATGAACAGAACCGGTTTCGATTCACTGGGGCTGAAGAAAACTATTGAAATAATCAAAAAAAATAACGGATGTATTTCCTTTGAAGGGCTTTGCACACATTACGCAGGTGCTGAGAGTATCGCCAATTATGTGAGAGTACATAGCCAGATTTTACGATTCAACCATCTCAGAAAAGCAATTGAAAAAGCAGGTATAAGACCGAAACGTTACCACACGGCATGTTCAGCTGCTGCTATCACCTATCCCAAAACACAGATGGATATGGTACGTATCGGGATACTGCAATACGGATTCTGGCCTACCCGTGAAACTTTTATTCAATACATCCACAAAAATGGCGAACCCAGAGAACCTCTTCAGCGAATACTTTCCTGGAAATCATATGTAATGAATGTTAAGAAAGTAAAAACCGGAGAATTTATAGGCTACGGCACTACTTATCTTGCGCAAACTGACGTGGTAATTGCTACTATTCCCGTTGGGTATTCACATGGTTTTTCGAGGCAATTAAGTAATTTAGGGCGGGTACTTATACATGGTATGAGAGTACGTGTTATCGGCATAGTGAACATGAATGTAATGACCGTTGATGTAACGGCAGTTGAAAATGTTGAAAAAGGGGATGAAGTTGTAATTATCGGCACCCAGGGTACTCTCGAGATTTCGGTTGCATCTTTCAGCGAATTGAGTTCCCAGGTAAACTACGAAACACTTACACGTTTACCCTCAAATATACCAAGAAGAATTATAGAATAAAATTAGCCCGCTTGCGAATAAAAACATTTCCATTAACCCACAACTGCCGAAATAAGTTTACCATCCTTTGTGCATGATTTAGCAAGGTTCTGTCAGAGAGTTAAAAGTCGGCGTTACATGGCCAAAAGGGCCGATGCAATTTCATTTAGCCCTTGCCCTTAATTTTAGCAATTGGACAGCTTTTAATGCGCCTGTGGAAGGAGTGCGAAGAAATAGCAGCAGGCCATTAAAAGGGGAATTAACTGCAGCTTCAAAAGCTGAGTTATTGCAATGGACAGAAGTTGAATGTTTTTAGTATCATGAAGTCAGCATTTTGACTTCATTTAACATATGATGTGATTTTTATGAATTAAAATAGTAGCAGCCGTTACATTAAAGATATTGATTTAAAATGTGTGAATCATATAATTTATCACCAGAATTGTGTAACAATAACCTTTATTACGCATCGTAATTTTGAGTACTGGATTAAAAATCAGCATAATAAAAAAGTCAACTATTCATTCACTCTTTATTGCAGAAGCAATACGTTTTCTTGTTCCCTGTAAATGAATGCAAAGAGCAAAACCTTACTTGCAACAGGAATAACTACTTATGAGAATAAAACGAACGAAAATGGTGCTAACACCGAAGGACACAAAATGGATACATGCTGTTGTGGCAGTAAAACCGACCAGACTGAAAATGAGACCCAAAAAGAAGGAATTATTATTGTCCGATGAAATATGAAGACAACAAAACCTACGATAAGCCGGGGAAATGTCTGGTATGCAATATGAAACCGGTACCGGATGGTGAAGTTCAACCGCAGTGTTGCTGAAAAAAAATAAATGAAATTCCTGAGGCCTCATTATTCTTTATTATTCTTTTTGGCATTGTCTGGCTTGCAAAGAAAACAAACAGATCAAATAGCCCCAAAAATAATATTAGCAGGAAGTTTTTTAATAACGACACTTGCCAACATCCGGACACATGCCTCTGGTAAATAAATGATTTCTGTTATGAAAAGTGAACATTCTAAAGCGAAAAAATTAAGATATGACCATACAAGCAGAAGCCCGAATCAGTATTGAGACTTTAATCAATCTATTGGACAGTTCCGATGATAAAGTTCGCAGAAAAGCTCGAAAGTCGCTGGTGATAATTGGAAAACCGGTAGTTTTATCTTTAGCTGAAGTTTTGCAAAATTCAAAAGTGTACAAAGCCCGTTGGGAGGCGGCCAAAGCACTTGGTGAGATTGGCGATGCAAAAGCCATACCAGCTCTGGTTAAAGCGCTCGAAGACCCGGAAAGTGATGTTGTATGGCTGGCAGCAGAAGCTTTGGGAAAATTCAGAAAGCTTGCATGGCGGGAGCTTTTGAGTGCATTGATCAGGAGTGGATCGTCAGTCACGCTTCGCAATGCTTCTCATCATGTATTTCGGAATCAAAAGGAAAAAGGATTTGATGATTTGCTGGAAGCACTCAGAAAAGCGCTCAAATCGGGTGCAGTTTCTGAAAGCACACCAGTGGCGGCATCAAATCTCATGGAGAGAATGAGGGCCATTTAAAAAGATTTCTGCCCGCCGGTTAACAAATAAAAAAACGATGAAGAAAACAAATGCAATCACCTGCCTTTTTCTGGATATCGGTGGTGTTTTACTCTCCGACGGTTGGGATCATAATGCCCGCAAACGAGGTGCAACGAAATTAAATCTGGATGTACCCGAAATGGAGGATCGACATCATTTGATATTCGAAACATACGAGGAAGGAAAACGGACTTGACAGATTCCACTTGGTACTTGATGCAATAAAGCAGCTTCCGCAGTCAGGCGATAGAGGCACCAAACTGAAACAGATGATAGATAAAAAACTCATCGGGCATAGAAAATATATTGATAAACACGGTTTAGACATGCCGGAAATTAGAAACTGGAAATGGAAGCTGACTCATGAATAAACTCAGGCAAATCTGGAGCAATCTGTGGTCTGGCTTTTGGTTCATGCCTTCGATGATTGTTATGGTCAGTATTGTCTTCGCGGTAGTATTGATCAACACAGACTCCATCGTGAACGACAAATGGCTGGCCCGGTGGCCGCGCCTGTTTGGAGCCGGAGCGCAGGGTGCACGCGACATGATGTCCACGATTGCCGGTTCGATGATGACCGTAGTGGGTGTTACGTTTTCCATGATTCTGGTGGTGCTGGCACTCGCTTCGAGCCAATATACCTCGCGTATCCTGCGGAACTTTATGCGCAGTCGTACCACTCAGGTTGTGCTTGGGATCTTCGCGGGCATTTTCACTTACAGTCTCATCGTTTTGCGCACCATTCGAAGCGGCGACGAAGGCGCATTTGTTCCAAACCTGTCGGTGTTCTTTGGCTTCCTGCTGGTGCTCGGGGGTGTTGGTGCCCTTATGTTCTTCATTCACCATATCGCCTCATCAATACAGGCTTCCAGCATCATCGCCTCGGTTGCTCATGAAACCATCGCTGCTATTGACCGGCTTTTTCCGGAAAAACCTGTACAAGAGCCGGACACCGTTGATGATGACCAAAAAGTCCACCCTTTGTCCATGCAGAACTGGCTTGGAGTCCCAGCCTGGAAGGATGGCTATATACAGAGCGTGAATAACGCAGGGCTCCTTCGT
>Ga0335397_10012467_pt1 | contig 10401 bp, 7 predicted proteins | sample MAT04_FD_205740 | JGI IMG/M metagenome (GOLD analysis project Ga0335397, IMG submission 205740) | Freshwater microbial communities from Lake Fryxell liftoff mats and glacier meltwater in Antarctica - MAT-04 (spades assembly) (version 2) ...
TGCCCTTCGCCTCCACCCGATCGATCGTCAGCTCGACGCCAACGATGGCACGCAACTGGCGGGCGATGAACGCTGCTGGTGCATCATCGACCGACCACACAGCTGGCGTCGACGCAAACTGCACCCCGCTGGTCTCGTGGAGGTCGGTGAGCGCCCGCACGACCGACTCGACGAACGCCGGGTCGTCGCGGACGCGAGCTGTGGCGTGCAGGTGAACGACCTCGTAGTTCCAGGTCGGCACGACCCGGGGGTCCTCTTGCTTCGACGGGTACCAACTCGGCGACACGTACGCGTCGACGACCGGCACGATCATCAGCGCGTTCGCGCCGTCGAGCGTCCGCCAGTGCGGGTTCGCCCGGGCGAAGTGGGCCCGCAGCGTGGTCATCTCGTCATCGACGACGAACGGCAACATGGTCGACTCCAACGCCCCCGCCGAATGGGCGCTCACCAGGTGTCCGACCCCTGCCGACCGCAGCAGCCCCAGCACTACCATCGGATCGTCGAGAGCGTTGGGGCCTGGCACGTACATGGCGCCGACCGTACCGGGTCACCTCCGCTCGCCACTGCACAGTTTGCGCTGCACCCTGGGTGACCCAGCCCACCGATATCCGAGCGCAAACGTGGTGGTCGGAGCGGCGTCACTAACGTGGGCGTTCGTGATCTTGTCCGACCGCACCATCCGTGAACAGCTCGCCGCCGGGCGGATCGTGATCGACCCGCTCGACGAGTCGCTGATCCAGCCATCGTCGATCGACGTGCGCATCTCGAGCCTGTTCCGAGTGTTCCGCAACCACACTCGCGGCATCATCGATGTCAAGCAGGACATGGTCGACCTCACCGAACTGATCGAGATTCCCGACGACTCCGACGAACCGTTCATGCTCCACCCGGGCGAGTTCGTACTCGGCTCCACCCTCGAACGCATCGCCGTCCCCGACGACCTGGTCGGACGTGTCGAAGGCAAGTCGTCGCTCGGCCGGCTCGGTCTGCTCATCCACTCGACCGCCGGGTTCATCGACGCCGGCTTCGACGGACACATCACCCTCGAACTCGCCAACGTCGCGAGCCTCCCCATCACCCTGTACCCCGGCATGAAGATCGGCCAGGTCAGCTTCATGATGATGACCACCCCGGCCGAACGCCCCTATGGCAGCGGCGCCAAGGGATCGAAGTACCAGGGCCAGCGCGGCCCCACCCCCAGCCGGTACTTCGAGAACTTCGACCGCTGACCGCACCTCGCCGCCGACGAACGCGAATCAGCTGCGAGAAATCTCGCGGAACGAAGATTGAACGATCTGCGAGCGGGTACTGCGCCGTCCATGAGCAACGACGCATCCCTCAGCGACACCGACATCACCAGCGGCCCCACCGAGGACGACGAGAATCTCGACTCGCCTGGCGAGCACTCGGAGGACACCGGCGACGAGCCCACCGAGGACGACGAGAATCTCGACTCACCCGATGAAGGCTCCAAGGACACCGGCGACGAATCCTGACTGTTCGTCGCCCACGAACGCGCCGGTCGTAGCGACTCACCCCCGGGTCCCATCGACCGACGCCTCCGGGCCGCCACTGCACTCGACATCGAGCCCCCCGAGGGGAGGACCTGTCCCGATCCGACCGCGGGGATGGCCGTCGACCGCAGTGGCGGCCCTTCGATCTCGAGGGCGAGACCGATGACGATGACCGCCTCACTGTCCTCCCTGCCGCTGCACGAGAAGGCGCTGGCGCGCTGCGTCGGCGACATCGACGAATTCACCTCACAGTTTTGGGGACGTCGGCCATTCGTGAAGCGAGCGAACGCCTCCGTCGATGACGTGTTCGCTGACGTGCTCTCGCTCGATGCTGTCGACGAGTTCGTGGGCAACGGAGCCCGACTTCCCGCGGTTCGTATGGTTGCCGATGGGATCCCGCTTGCACCGAACCGGTTCTGCTCGCCGACGCGCCTCGGCGGACGACAACTCGACGATGTCGTCGACCCTGCGAAGATCGTCGCTCGTCTGGCCGAGGGAGCGACCCTGGTACTGCAATCGCTGCATCGAACATCGCCGCCGGTCGCCGCCTTCGTGACCCGACTCCAAGATGAGATCTCGCACCCGGTCCAGGCGAACGCCTATCTCACCCCACCCGCCGCGGCCGGGCTCGCCGAGCACGCCGACCTCCATGATGTGCTCGCGCTGCAACTGCACGGTTCCAAGCGTTGGTGGGTGGAGGGTCTCGGTGACGTGACGATGCGCCCGGGTGACGTGATGTACGTGCCACGCGGCAGTCGCCATCGCGCCGAGACGTCGGCAGCGACGTCGCTGCACCTCACCGTCGGCATCATCCGGGTGACGCGTCGACAGATGATCGAACGGCTCGTACGCGATGGGCCGGAGACGCTCGACGCGCCTCTTCCGATCGGCTATCGCCACCGCGCGCAGCGCGACCAACTCGAACGGGCCATCGACGCGGCGCTCGACGATGTCCTCGATCTGATCGGCTCCACCGACCTCGGCGCTGTTGCCGATCGAGAGCAATCGCGGCGGTTGGCACGGCCGCCCAGGGCGGGGCGGATCTCGTCGCTCGCACGCGTCGACGAACTCGACGCCGACACCGTGATCTGCTGGGTTGCGCCTGAGCCCGTCGCTCGCGCCGTCGACGACGCCGACGGACGACTGGGCCACTGGGACGGACTGCGTTGCCACGAGCATTGGTCGAACGAACCCGAGCGCATCACCGTCCACCTCGGTGACCACACGCTCACCCTGCCGACCACCGCCCTCGAAGCACTTCGCATGCTGAGCAACGGGAGGCCAGTTCGCGTCGGTGATCTTCCCGGATTCGACGCGCCGAGCTGCGTGGTGCTCGCCAAGCGCCTCGTGCGCGAGGCGGCCTGCGTGATCGACGCATCCGACTGATCCTCAGCGGCCGAGGCCCTCGTTTGAGATGTCGACCGGCGCGGTAAGCCCGATGAGCAGGCGGGACGATTCCCAGATCCCGATAGCCAGAGCAGAAGGAGCACGCCATGAGTGGAGAAGCCGACAAGGCAAGCGGCCGCATCAAGCAGGCCGTTGGCGATTTGACCGACAACGATGAACTCAAGAACGAAGGCAAGTCCGACGAGGCTGCCGGCAAGGCAAAGGGGTTCGTCGACGACGTCAAGGACAAGGCCAACGACGCCATCGACAAGATCAAGGACAAGGGCCACTGAGCACCATCCACTGAGCCAGACGGATCGACAGTCACCGTCAACCGAGCGCCGACCCCGTCCCCCGGCCCAGCAACGAACCCGCCCCCCGATCACGTGGAGGCGGGTTCGTCGCGTGCGGGCTGGCCGTCAGTCGACGAAGAGGCGGACCCGAGCGCGCTTGCCGCGCATCGTCGTCGACTGCATCTTCTCGATGACGTGCTCGACCGAGGCTTGGGGAACGCCGACCACCGCGTACGCATCCGAGATGCGGATCGGGCCGATCTCTCGCCCGACGAGACCGGTCTCGTTCGCGATCGCGCCGACGAGGTCACCCGGACGGACGCCGGCCTTGCGGCCGAGGCTCACGTGCACGAACGCCGTGCCCGCACCGCCGGGCTGGCCCTTCTTGCCACCGCGGTCCTTCTCGCCGGCATTGCGCGGCGCCTTCTTGTCGAACTTCTTCTTGCCATCGTTCGGCTTGCCGCGCATCCGATCGGAGGCATCGGGAATCTCGAGTTCGTCGATCGTGGCGCCACGCGACTCGTGCACCAACTTGATCGCGGCGAGCGCGATGTTGCGGTCGCTGTCCTCACCAGACAACGCGTGCAAGACCGTGTTGAAGTCTTCGAGGTCGATCGACGTCAACGCTTCGCGCACCGCGTTGACCGTCATCTCGATCTGTCGCACTCGCAGATCGGCCACCGTCGGCACGGTCGCGATGTCGAACTTCTGCTTCGTGAGGCGCTCGATGTTCTCGAGGCCGCGTCGCTCGCGCGGTTCGGCGAGCGTGATCGCCACACCCTCTCGTCCGGCGCGGCCGACTCGACCGATGCGGTGCACGTAGCTCTCCGCCGCCGAAGGAACGTCGTAGTTGACCACGTGGGTGAGCGTGTCGATGTCGAGCCCGCGGGCCGCAACATCGGTGGCCACGAGGAGTTCGGCGGTGCCGTCGCGCAGGCGCGCCATCACGCGGTCGCGCTGCGCCTGGTCCATGCCGCCGTGCAACGCCTCGGCGCGGTAGCCGCGACCGTTCATCGTTGCCGTGAGCTGATCGACCTCGGTGCGGGTGCGACAGAACACCAGCGCCGACTTCGGCGCCTCGATGTCGAGGATCCGGCCGAGCGCCGACGGCTTGTGCGCCCGCTGCACCACGTACACCGTCTGGCGAACGAGTGCCTTGGCGCCCGGTTCGGAATCGGGGCGACCGATCGTGATGCGCTCGGGGTTGCGCTGATAGCGCTTCGCGATGGAGGTGATGCGTGACGGCATCGTCGCGGAGAACAACACGGTCTGGCGATCGTCGGGTGTGCTCTCGAGGATCGACTCGATGTCGTCGGTGAAGCCCATGTCGAGCATCTCGTCGGCCTCGTCGAGGATGACCGTGTGGATCGCATCGAGCGCAAGCGAGCCACGTCCGATGTGATCGAGTGCACGGCCAGGTGTGGCGACCACGACGTGCACGCCGCGATCGAGGGCTTGCAGCTGACGCTGGATCGGCTGTCCGCCGAACACGGGGACCACCTTGATGCCCAGCTCGCTGCCGTACTTGAACATCGCCTCGCTCACCTGCACGGCGAGTTCGCGGGTGGGAACCAGCACGAGCACCTGCGGGACGCGACGCGAGGCGTCGATCATCTGCAGTGCCGGCAGTGCGAATGCTGCGGTCTTGCCCGTGCCGGTGGCCGCTTGGCCGAGCAGGTCGCGTCCGGTGAGGAGGATGGGGATGGTCTCGCGCTGGATCGGCGTGGGCTCCTCGTAGCCGAGGGCTTCGAGCGCCGAGAGCAGCTCGTCGCGCAGGCCGAGTTCGGCAAAGCCGTTGGGCTCCTCGGCGACGTCCGGCGACTCGTTGGTCTCGGGGGTGTCGTGGTCGTCGGACGTGTTGTGGTCGTCGGCGGTCATCTCGTGGTCGACGTCGTCGGTCGAGTCATCGACGTTGTCGCTGGACGCGTCGGTCAGGTCGTCGTTCGGTGTGTCGTTCAGGTCGTCGTTCATCGCATGCTCCAAAGAGGGAAGAAGACAACGATACGAACAGAGCGCGCCGGATCGAACAGAATGTTCCATGGCCTACATCTCCGACCGGGTTGCCCACGACGCCGACGCCCACATCATGGAGCCGCCGAACTGGTTGCGCGACCATGCCGACCCCGATATCCGTGACCGGATCGAGCGGCCCGGCTACGCCAACGAGCTCGCCCAGACCGGCGATGGTGAGCATGCAGGCGATCAGGAACGTATCGACGAGGTCTTCGCTCGTCTCGCTGAACGTCACCGAACCGACGAGTTCCTCGCCGACGAAGCCGTCGACGTGATGAACCGCAAGAACTTCGCAGCGACCGGGGCATTCTTGGCTGAAGATCGCCCGCGTGCGCTCGACTTCATCGGCGTGCAGAGCCAGTTGCTGTTCAACACGTTCCACAACAGCCGCCTGTACCAGTGGGAGCACCAGCCCGACCTCGATCTGGCCTACGGCGCAGCCCGCGCTCACAATCGCGGGATGATCGAGTTCTGCTCGGTCGACCCCCGCCTGCTGGCCACCTGTTACGTGCCGCTTGCCGACTTCGATCGTGCGACCGCGATGGCCGGCGAGGCAATCGAGATGGGCGCCGCAGCGCTGCTCGTCGCATCCGGTTGTCCGATGGGACATTCGCCGTCGCATGTCGCGCTCGACCCGGTGTGGCGTCAGGCCGAGGAGGCGGGCATCCCCGTGGTGTTCCACGTCGGCGGCACCGGTGACCTGATCGATCGTGCCTACTTCCAGAACGGGCTGCCGATCCCGGCTGACTTCCATGGTGGCGCAGAGAACTTCCGATCGGTCGACTACATGGCGATTCCGTTCCCACCGATGCAGTCACTCGCCACGTTGATCTTCGACGGGGTGCTCGACCGGTTCCCGAACCTGCGCATCGGCGTCATCGAACAGGGCTGCAGCTGGGTGCCGAGCTGGATGAAGCAGATGGAATCGGCGATGGACGCCTTCGGCCGTCACGAGGAACGACTCCAGAAACTGTCGCTGCGACCCAGCGAGTACGTCGAACGTCAGGTGCGGGTCACGCCGTACCCCACGGAGGACATCGGGTGGGTGACCGACCAGGTCGGCCCCGACGTGCTGCTGTTCAACACCGACTACCCCCACGTCGAGGGTGGCCGCCGCCCGTTCGAGCGGTTCGAGAAGAGCCTCGGCGACCGATCCGAAGCGATCCGTCAACGCTTCTACAGCGACAACTTCGTCGACCTGATGGGCTCCGCCGTCGCCGCCCTCGTGTGATCGCTTCTCGTGAACAACTTCACCTCCGAGGGGTGGAGTCGTTCACGAGAACGGGTTGGCGGAGTGATCGGTTGCAGCGCTGGGTACACCCTGGAGGTGCCTGCCAACGTCGATCCGACTCCGGTGGCCACGTACCGCATCCAGCTGACGCCGACGTTCGGGTTCGACGAAACGATCGGGCTGCTCGACCATCTCGTGTCGCTCGGCGTGAGTCACCTGTACCTGTCACCGATCGCCGAGGCGGTGCCCGGCAGCCTGCACGGCTACGACGTGGTCGACCATACGCGTGTGCGCGCCGAGTTCGGCGGCGATGCCGGACTGAGCGCGCTGCTCGACGCGGCGCACGAGCACGGTCTCGGCGTGGTGATCGACCACGTGCCCAACCACATGTCGGTCGCCGAGGCACACCTCAATGCCCGGTGGTGGGAGATGCTGCGCGACGGGCCCGCTTCACCTGGGGCGGCTTGGTTCGACGTCGACTGGGACGCTGCCGATGGTCGGGTGATCGTGCCGAAGCTCGGCGACCCGCTCGGCGACGTGATCGCCGCAGATGGCCTCTCGACTGGCAGCGGCGACCTCGGGCCCGAACTGCGCTACGGGCCGCTGCGGTTTCCGCTCGCCGCCGGCACCGAAAACCTGCTTGTCGCCGAGGCGGTCGAGCGCCAGCACTACCGGTTGCAATGGTGGCGAGACTCGGCGCGCAACGTGCGGCGGTTCTTCACGATCGACGACCTCGTCGCCGTCCGCGCCGAGGAGGCGGCCGTCGCCGAGGTCATCGACACCATCCCGGCACGCCTCGTCGACCACCCGGCCTTCGCCGGTGTCCGTGTCGACCACGTCGACGGCCTCGCCCGACCCGAGGACTACTTGCGCGGGTTGCGCGCCCGCATCGGTGACGAGCGCTGGTTGCTCGTCGAGAAGATCTTGGCGCCCGGCGAGACGCTGGCGCCGTCGTGGCCCGTCGATGGCACCACCGGCTACGAACACATCCGGGTCAGCGAGCACACGTTCCTCGACCCATCCGCCGAGGAACCACTCACCCGGTTGTGGGCCGACCTCACGGGCGAAACCAGATCGTTCGCCGAGATCGAGGACCAGGCGCGGCGCGAGGTGCTCGCCGGTGGACTCCGTCCCGACCTCGACCGGCTGGTGCGCCTCGTCGTCGACGAGTCCGATGCATCGATGCCGTTGGACTGCGTTCGCGAGGCGATCGTCGAACTGACGATCGGCGTGCACCGGTACCGGACCTACCTGCCCGACGACGCCGCATCGATGACCGAGCTCGCCGATGCCCGCCAGCGTGCGCTCGGCGCACGGGCGGACCTCGCCGACACGATCGATGCGGTCGTCGAACGGATCCGCACCCGCCCCTCCGTCGCCACCCGTTGGGAGCAGCTGACCAGCCCGGTGATGGCGAAGGGTGCTGAGGATCGTGCGTTCTACCGCTACCTCCGTGTGCCGTCGCTGTGCGAGGTCGGTGGATCGCCGGGCGCCTTCGCCATGTCGGTCGACGAGTTCCACCGCCACCAGGCCGGTGTGCAGGTGCTGACACCGATCACGATGCTCGCGGGGACCACCCACGACACGAAACGATCGGAAGGGGTGCGGGCCCGGTCGTTGTCGCTCGCCGAGATCGCCGATGACTGGAGCGCGGCGGTCCGGCGGTGGTCCGGCGGTCACGACGACCGTGGCCTCGACGCGGCGACCGTGCTGCTGGGCCTACACACGGCGGTGGCGGCATGGCCGATCGACGCCGATCGGATGCACGAGTACCTCGTGAAGTCGGCCCGTGAAGCCGACCTCCACACGTCGTGGACCGACCCCGACGGCGACTATGAAGCGGCAGTGCTGGCGCTGGCCGAGGACCTCGAAGACGAGTTGCTCCACGAGCCAGCCGACCATGGGCTCGGCGACATCGTGGCCCGCACCCTGCGGCCCGGCCAGGCGAATTCGCTGGCGTTGCTCGCCGTGCGACTGACGGCGCCGGGCGTGCCGGACCTGTACCAGGGCACCGTGTCGTTCACGTACTCGCTGGTCGATCCCGACAACCGCGTCGAGCCCGACTGGGACGAGCGTCGAGCACTCGTCCGCGCTGCGGCGAGCTTGGACGGGCCGAGCGCGTGGCTCGGAGACGACGCCGAGGCAGCCAAAGCCGTGGTGATCACTCGGACGCTTGCACTGCGCCGCCGGCGCGCGGCCGCCTTCGGTTCGGCAGCGGGTTATCTCCCCCTCGTTGTCACCGGCCCGGGGGCCGATCGATTGTTGGCGTTCGCCCGCACCGCGCCCGGTGAAGCGGGAGAGCTGCCGCTCGTGGTCACCCTCGTCGCGATGCGCTCGGCCGTTGGGCAGTCGTGGGACGACACGACGGTTCGGTTGCCCGCAGGGTCCTGGCACAGCGTGTTGGTGGACGACGCAGAGGTGGTCGCCGGTGGAGCGACAGTCGCCGTGGGTCGGTGGCTCGACACCTTCCCCGTCGCTGTCCTCGACCGCACCGACACCTGAAGCCCGCCAGCCGCAAAAGCACGTTTGCGTTGTGTTCTGGGTGACCCGGTGTGCCAGTTCTACAACGCAAACGTGAGTGGTGGTGAGATCAGTCGGGGGTCGGGCCGGCGCGGGCCGCACGGGGGCGCCAGGGGCCGGTGATGAGGCGTGAGCCGCGTTGGAACGTGAGGTAGTTCCAGCCCCAGTTCAACATCACCGAGGTGCGGCTGCGGAAGTCGATCAGGAACACGATGTGCACCGACCACCAGGCCATCCAGGCAATCCACCCGGACAGCTTCAGGCGCCCGATCACGCCGACGGCCGCCGATCGTCCGATCGTGGCGAGTTCACCCTTGTTGCGATAGCGGAATGCGGTGCGGGGACGCACGGCGAGGTCGGCCTCGATCATCGCCGCAACGTGCGCTCCCCCCTGAATGGCACCTTGGGCGACGCCAGGCACCGTGGCGCCCTTCGACGTCGCGTGTGCGATGTCGCCGATCGCGAACAGGTTCGGAGATCCGGGAATCGACAGGTCGTCGGCCACCTCGACGCGTCCAGCCCGGTCGGTCGGTGCGCCGAGCAGCGACGCCAACGGCGAGGCGGCGTTGCCGGCACCCCAGATGACGGTGCGGGTCGAGATCGATCCGTCGCTGGTCTGTACCTCGTGCCCGTCGAGGCCGGTGACCTTCACCCCGAGGCGCACGTCGACACCGAGTCCACGGAGCTGGGCGACCGCTTTGGTGGAAAGCGACTCGGGATAGGTCGACAGCACCCGGTCGAGACCCTCGAGCAGGATCACCTGCGTGGTGCAGGTGTCGATCTTGCGGAACTCGTTGCTCAGTGTGCGGAAGGCGATCTCGGCGATGGCGCCCGCCATCTCGACACCGGTGGGTCCGCCGCCGACCACCACGAAGGTGAGGTTCGCCTGCCGCTCGTCGTCATCGTCGGTGCGTTCGGCGCGCTCGAATGCGGTCAGCACGCGCCGTCGGATCTCCAGGGCATCCTCGACGGTCTTGAGGCCAGGTGCGAATTGTTCCCACTCGGGATTGCCGAAGTACGAGTGCGCTGTCCCGGCCGCGAGCACGAGGTAGTCGAAGGCCACCTCGCCGGCGTCGTCGAGCCGCACGACCTGTACGTCGCGGTCGATGTCGACGACCTCGCCGAGCACGACGTCGACGTTCGTCTGCTTGGCCAGGATCGAGCGGATCGGCTGCGCGATGTCGGCAGGAGCGAGGCCGGCAGTGGCCACCTGGTAGAGCAACGGCTGGAAGAGATGGTGGTTGCGGCGGTCGATCAACGTCACCCGAACGTCGGCATGTGCCAGCCCTCTCGCCGTAGCGATCCCACCGAAGCCGCCACCGATGATCACCACGTGCGGTGGAGTGCGGCTCGACACGTCAGCCGTCACGACGGACGCCCAGGCGGACCGACCAGGCGCCGATCGTCGACGCGTCATAGCCGCCGCTACCCCAGCGTTGGTCGT
>Ga0335397_10012477_pt1 | contig 10396 bp, 7 predicted proteins | sample MAT04_FD_205740 | JGI IMG/M metagenome (GOLD analysis project Ga0335397, IMG submission 205740) | Freshwater microbial communities from Lake Fryxell liftoff mats and glacier meltwater in Antarctica - MAT-04 (spades assembly) (version 2) ...
ATTTTTGGGCCAGTGCTGTGCATCGTCCGCGTCGAAAATTACGAAGACGCCCTGCGCCTAGTCAACGAACACGAGTACGGCAACGGTACCGCCATCTTTACCCGCGATGGTGATGCCGCCCGCGACTATGTGCACCGGGTGCAGGTCGGCATGGTCGGCGTCAACGTGCCGATTCCGGTACCGGCTGCGTTTCACAGCTTTGGTGGCTGGAAGTCATCGCTGTTCGGCGACTTGCACGTGTACGGGCCCGACGGCGTGCGCTTCTACACTCGCCAGAAAGCAGTCACTGCTCGTTGGCCAAACAGCATCCGTGCCGGTGCCCAGTTTGTGATGCCAACGGGCGGGTGATCGGATAAGCCCACAGCCAAGGCCGCACGAGTAGCCCCGACCCTACCCGACCTACGGGATGCAGCCCGAAATTCGGGTTCGGGTTCGGGTTCGGGTTGGAAAACAGATATGGCTCTAGCCCCGGATCCCCCTGGCGTTGCATCCGCGCTCGTGGGCTAAGGCCGCGCCTCCTTTATCGCGCTGCAAAATGATTCACCAAACTTGATCTTCACAGTTCGTCGACAAGATTTGGGTGGCGTGATATCTAACGGTCTCGACCCTCGCCGTGTGGGTTGCACTCTGTCGGAAGGGTTATCCAGCCGACCCCGCAACCACCGCCATCCGAAGGAAACCGCCTGCGTGTCTGTGTATCGAGTCTGGATGCGGAAATCATGAGCGCTGACTCGAAGCCGACAGCGTCGCTGGAACAGGCCTTGGCATACGCCGCGCGGCTGCTTGAGGTCAAGCCCGAGTTGGCGCTGGCGCAATGCGAGGAAATTGTCGCAAGCGTCGGCCCGCATCCTTCGGCCCTGTTGTTGCGCGCACTGTCGATTGCCGCCTGTGGAAGAAAGGACGAGGCCATCACTGGGTTGCGCGCGCTCGCCGCGCAGCAACCGGATTGGCCGTTGCCACAGATTGAACTGGCCATTTGTTTGGGCCAATGCGGTCACGGCAACGAAGCGATTGTATTGCTGCAAGCGCAGCTGCCGCGCCATCCCCGCCATCCGAAAGCCTGGCGCGTGCTGGGAGACCACCTGAGCGCCACTGGCGACACGCAGGCTGCGGATGCTGCATATGCCCAACACATCCGCGCAGCCTGCAGCGATCCGCGATTGCTGGCGGCGGCCGATGCGCTGGTGGAGAACCGGATTCCCGAGGCCGAACGCCTGCTGCGCACGCACCTCATGCGGGCGCCCACCGATGTCGCCGCCATTCGCATGCTGGCCGAAGTGGCGGCGCGGATAGGTCGCCTGGAAGACGCCCAGAACCTGCTTGAGCGCTGTCTGGATTTAAGCCCCGGCTTTCATGCGGCGCGACAAAATCTTGCAATGGTGCTGCATCGTGCCAACAAACCAGAGCAAGCCTTGCAACACATCGAGCAACTGCTGGCGGTCGATCCGCACAATCCCAGCGGACGCAACCTGAAAGCCGTGGTGCTGTGCAGAATCGGTGATTACCAGCCGGCCATCGAACTCTATGAAGGGATCCTCCAGGACTATTCAGAGCATGGCCGTATCTGGCTGAGTTTTGGCCACGCACTGAAAACCGCCGGCCTGCGCGAGCGCGCGATTGCCGCGTATCGACGCAGCATTGCGCTGGATGCGGGCTTTGGCGAAGCCTGGTGGAGCCTTGCCAACCTGAAAACGTTTCGCTTTGAGCCCGCCGATGTGCAAGCAATGACGGCGCAGCTGACCCGTGGCGACCTCGACCCCGAGCAGCGCGCCCAGTTCGAATTCGCGCTGGGCAAAGCGCAGGAGGACGCGGCCGATTACGCCCGCGCCTTCGCACACTATCAAAACGGCAACGCACTGCGTCGCGGTTCCCTGCCTTATCGCGCCGAGGATGCGAGCGCCCGCGTGCAGCGCTCGCGCGAATTGTTCACCCCTGATTTCCTGTCCCGCCGCAGCGGCTCCGGCAACCCCGCGCCAGACCCTGTTTTCATCGTCGGCTTACCGCGTTCGGGTTCCACCTTGGTCGAGCAGATCCTCTCCAGTCACTCCAATGTGGAGGGCACCATGGAGCTGCCCGAGGTCATCTCGCTGACCCATGGTCTGCGCCGGCAAGTCAGTGCGGGCGGTCAAGGTTCGTATCACGAGGTGCTGGCAGAACTCGATTTCCCGCAACTGCATGCCCTGGGTGACCGCTACCTCGAACGGACTCGCGTGCAGCGCAAGACCGCCGCGCCGTTTTTCATCGACAAGATGCCGAACAACTTTTTCCACGTCGGCTTGATCCACCTGATGCTGCCGAATGCGCGCATCGTCGATGTGCGCCGCCATCCGATGGCCTGCTGCTTTTCCGGATTCAAGCAGTATTTTGCGCGTGGTCAGAACTTCAGTTATGGGCTTGAGGACATTGGCCGCTACTACCGCGACTACCTGAGCCTGATGGCACACTTCGACCAGCTGTTGCCGGGGCGCATCCATCGGGTGGTTTACGAGCAACTGGTCGACAACACCGAGCTGGAAGTCCGCCGACTGCTGGACTATTGCGCGTTGCCATTCGAGCCATCCTGCCTGCGCTTCTTCGAAAACGACCGTCCGGTGCGAACCGCCAGCTCAGAACAGGTTCGCCAGCCGATTTTTCGCGAGGGTCTGGACCAGTGGCGCCATTTCGAGCCTTGGCTGGCGCCACTCACACAGGCGCTCGGGGCCGCCCTGGACACCTATCCGGAAGCTCCGCCCGACCCGGCGAGGCTCGCCGCGACACCTGCCCGATCCTGATTTGCTCATCTCGCGCTTACTTGCCTCACTATCACTAGATTCACTTTTGCCTGATCCATTCCTGTTCGACACTTTTTGCTCGACACTTGACGCTTGATACCACTCGGGGGAGACACCAATGAAACGTATGCACGCGGGCCGCAAGGCGCTACATCTGGCCAGAGTGCCGCTAGCCGCGGCCATCAGCTTGGCGATGAGCAGCGCCGCATGGGCGCAAGCCACTGACCCGGCAAGCGAAGCCTCGCCGCAGTTGGACACCGTCACGGTCACCTCGCAAAAGCGCACGGAGAACCTGCAGACCGTGCCGGTCAGCATTCAAGTACTGGGCGCTGAGCAACTTGATGAGCTGCACGTCACCAATTTTGAGGACATCGCCACCCGCTTTCCGAGCGTGTCGTTCCAGCGCTTGGGCGAGGTGCCCAGCAATTTCCAGGTTTACATGCGCGGCGTCGCAAGCGGCGGCGACGGCAACCATTCCGGCCCGCTGCCCAGTGTCGGTGTCTACCTGGACGAGCAACCGATCACCACCATTCGCGGCGCGGTCGACCTGCATCCCTACGACATCGAGCGCGTTGAGGCACTCGCGGGACCGCAGGGCACGCTTTACGGCGCAAGCTCACAGTCCGGCACACTGCGCATCATCACCAAAAAGCCCGACGCGAGTGCGTTTTCCGCCGGCTATGGCGTGGAGCTCAACAGCATCCATGAAGGCGGCACCGGCCACGTTCTGGAAGGTTTTTTGAACGCGCCGATCAACGAGCGCGCCGCCATTCGTCTGGTCGCTTGGGACCGTGATGACGCCGGCTTTGTCGACAACGAATTCGGAACGCGCACGTTCCCCACCTCCGGCATCACCATCAACAATGCCAACCTCGCCCGCGAGGACTACAACTTCGCCGACACCACTGGTGCCCGCGCCGCGCTGCAATTCGACATCAACGATAGCTGGACGATCACCCCCAGCGTGCTGACCCAGCGCCAGGACATCAACGGCAGCTTTGGTGTGAACCCCGATGTGGGCGAACTCGACACCACCCAGTTCTACCCGCAGACCTCGGAAGATCGCTTCACCCAGTCGGCACTGACGATTCAGGGCCAGATCGGCAACTTCGACGTTACCTATGCCTATTCGCACCTTGATCGCGACCTTGAATCGGAATCCGACTACAACGACTACGCGTTCTGGTACGACACCCTGTTTGGCTACGGCACTTATTTCTACGATGACAACGGCGACCTGATCAATCCGTCGCAGTACATCCAAGCCGTCAACGGCTACAAAAAACAGAGCCACGAGCTGCGGATCGCCTCGCCGGCAGAGGAACGCTTCCGCTTTGTGGCTGGCGTGTTCTCGCAGCGCCAAGGCAACGACATCCAGGAGCGCTACCTCGTTGATGGCTTGGCCGACTCGCTGTCGGTCACCGGTTGGCCAGACACCGTCTGGTTGACCCGCCAGCGCCGCGACGACCGCGACGAAGCGGTATTCGGCGAAATGTCATACGACATCACCGACCAGCTGACCGCCACCGCGGGCGCGCGTTTCTTCCGCGTCGACAACAGCCTGCGCGGCTACTTCGGCTTCGCCGAGGGGTACAGCAGCAATCCGACTTTTGGTGAGGGCGCCTGCAACTCGCAAAACCTGCCGCCATATCCGAACGCGCCCTGCGAAGTGTTCGACAAGAACATCAAAGAGAACGACCACCTCGGCCGTTTCAATTTGAGTTACCAGATCAACGAAGACGCGATGATTTATGGCACCTGGTCGGAAGGCTATCGTCCCGGCGGCGTCAATCGGCGCGGTACCTTGGAACCCTACTTGTCGGACTTCCTCACCAACGTCGAGATGGGTTGGAAAACCAGCTGGCTGGATCGCCGTCTGAATTTCAACGGTGCGGTGTTTGAGCAGCGCTGGAAGGACTTCCAGTTCGCCATCCTTGGCCAGAACGGGCTGACCGAGATCAAGAACGCTAACCAGGCGCGCATCCGCGGCATTGAAGCCGACTTGAGCTGGGCAGCAAGCTACAACCTGATGCTGTCCGGTGGCGTCGCGATGTACGACGCTGAGCTCAGCGAAAACTATTGCGGATTCACCGACGCCAACGGCAACCCGGAAACCGATTGCGCTGCGCCCGAAGCGCCTTCGGGCACCCGCTTGCCAATCACTGCCAAGTTCAAGGGCAACCTCACCGCGCGCTACGCCTTTGACGTGGGCCAGTACGAAGCCCATGTACAAGGCGTGGTGTTGCACGAAGGCGACCGCAGTACTGATCTGCGCATCGCCCAGAACAACATCCTTGGCGAGCTCGACGCGTACACCATGTTCGATTTCACCGCCGGCTTTGGCCTTGGCAATTGGGACGTCGATTTCTACGTCAAGAATGTGTTTGACGAGCGCGCCCAACAGTCGCGGTTTACCCAGTGTGCGGAAGCTGTCTGCGGCGATCAGGCCTACACCGTGGTCTCCCGTCCACGCACCTTCGGCGTGCGTTTCTCGCAGGAGTTTTAACTGTCGTGGCGGCGGAAGTCATGCGCGCTTTTGAGCATCTGCTGCCGCCACGTCAATTGAAAGCGGGTGTGCTCCCTAACCCCTCCCCCAACCCTCCCCGAACATCGGGGAGGGAGTAAGAGCCGATCCTGGATTCCTTTCTCTAATTAACCCACTGCAGAGATGCGTAGACAGGGCCACCCATGAGCCAGCCGGTGATTGAACTGCTGCAACAGTACGACCCAAGACTGCCGCTTGAAGAGGCTTCGACCATCCCGGCCTCGTGGTACATCGACGAGCGGATTCTGGGCCTAGAGCGACGCACGGTCTTCTCCCGCAGCTGGCAGCTGGTCGGACGCATCGATCAAGTGCGCGAGCCCGGTCAGTACCTGACCTGTGAGCTGGCAGGCGAACCGATTCTGGTGGTGCGTGGCGACGACCACGTGCTGCGCGGCTTCTTCAATGTCTGCCGCCACCATGCTGCAGCAGTGATGACCGAGGCCCAAGGGTGTGCCAAGAACTTGCGCTGCCCTTACCACGGCTGGACGTATTCGCTGGAGGGCGCGCTCAAGGGCACGCCCAGCTTCAACAGCGAATGCAATTTTGACCGCAGCGCGCTCGGCCTGAAGCCGGTGGCGACCGCGATCTGGGAGCAGTGGGTGTTCGTCCGTCTCGATGCAGAAGGTCCCCGTCTTGAGGAGTTTCTCGGTCCTCAATTGATCGCCGAGATCAGCGCGCTGCAGTTGCAAAACTTGCACTGGTTCGAGCGTCGCCACTATTTCTTCGACTGCAACTGGAAAGTGTTCGTCGACAATTATCTGGATGGGGGCTACCACGTGCCGCATTTGCACAAAGGGCTCGATAGCGTGCTCGATTTCAAGCGCTACACGATTGAGAACGGGCCGCGCCACTGCTTGCAATCGAGCCCGCTAGTGCAAAGCACAGACGCGCAGTTCGGCGCTGTGCGCAAAGGCGATCGCGCGCTCTACTACTGGCTGCATCCCAACTTCATGCTCAACTGGTACCAAGGGATGATGGACACCAACCTCGTGCTGCCGCTGGGGCTGGACCGCACCGAGGTTATCTTCGACTTTTACTTTTCTGATGTGTCTGCCGCTGCGCACGCCCACAACCGCGCCAGCATCGACGTCGGCAACATCATCCAAGACGAGGACATGGCGATCTGCAAATCGGTGCAGCGCGGCCTCAATTCGCGCGCTTACTCGACCGGGCGTCTGTCGGCACGCCGCGAAGCTGGCGAGCATCTGTTCCACCGTTTGTTGCACGCGGATTTGCTGGCTGGAAGCTGAGCCAAACGGTGGTTTGGCTAGTGCATCGGCTACTTCGCCTGCGGGCAGTTATAACCGCCACCGCGCTGACGCTGTCGATACTCCTCCCGGTATTCGCTGCGCGTGCCTGGCTTTAGCAAGTCGCAGGGATTGAACCAGTGCAGCGTCCGCGCCACTGCGGTTATCGCAGGTGCCGGCCCTTCGAACTCCGGGTTGTCCGGGCACCGGTGATGCCACAACCCATAACGATCAGGCAGTTCGGTGAGACACAACACCTCCTTGACGCCGCCATTGCAGTTGGTAGACACCACGATCACGTCGCCTGGCAGCTCAGCTGGCGGCGATTTCACCCGCAACACCACGTCGTGATGAAACTCCCCCTGCTGCCAATGATCCACATGCTCCCATCCAAACGGCTTCAAGCCATCGAGCACGCCTTTCAGGCTGAGGCTGTTTGCAAGGTTTTCAATCATGGCGATGATTCACTGAGGTGACGGAGCAAGGTAGTCGATGCGCCAGCAGCGCGCAGCTCACAGGTAGAAGGGAATGCTCAAGCTGGGCACTGGACCACAGAACGAACAGCAAAGTTGCTCCGGCGCTATTGGAAAGTCGCTGCGAAAAGCCCTGACATGCCAACACACGACGTCAACTGGTGCGTTAAATTCTGGCCGTTCGTCGTCAGGCATCGAAGCACTGCAGATCACTCTTCTCAGACAGCTGCCTTTGAAGATCAACACTATTTCCAGATAGGCTGCTGATCCAGCGAAGCTGGTTCCTAAACCTGACTCTCCTGACGCCGCCCATCTCAGGTCACCTCATTCAATGATCTCCTCCAGCAGCGTCGAGCAATTGCTCGCCAGCCACCCCGTGGGCGTGCTGCCAGTGCGGCCACGCGAGGTCTTGGCCTGGGCGTTCTTCGACTTCGCCAACTCGGGCTACACCACGGTGGTGATCACCGCCGTGTTCAGTGCCTTTTTTGTCGGCGTGATCGCCGATGGCAAACCGTGGGCAACGTTTGCCTGGACCGCCGCGTTGTCGGTGTCCTACGCGGTCAATGCAATGGCCGGCCCACTGATCGGTGCCTGGGCCGACCTGCGTGCGCGCAAGCGTGCCGCTTTGCTGGCCAGCAGCCTGGTCTGCGTGTCGGGTACCGCCGCGTTGTCGCTGTGCGGTCCCGGCGATGTCGAGCTGGCGTTAGCCATTCTGATCATCAGCAATATTGGCTTCGGCCTTGGCGAAAACCTGATCGCTGCCTTCCTGCCTGAACTTGCGAAACCGCAAGCGATGGGGCGGATCTCCGGCTGGGGCTGGAGCCTCGGATATCTGGGGGGCGTGCTGGTGCTCGGAATCTGTCTGTGGTGGATCACCAGCAGCCGCTTGCCAGCGGCCGACAGCGTGCCACCGACCCTGTTGATCACGGCGGCCGCATTCGTGCTTACGGCGCTGCCGACTTTCCTGCTGCTGCGCGAACGCGCCCGCCCGCAGCCGATCTCGGCACGCGGCTTGTGGCGCGATGTGGTGGGTCGTGTTGTCGCCGCGCTCGCTGGCAGCGCGGCGCTGCTTGACCTGCGTCGGTTCCTGGTCTGCATCGTCTGCTTCCAGGCAGGCGTGCAGACCGTGATCGCGATTGCCGCGATCTACACCACCCAGGCGCTGGGCTTCAGTGCGCAAGAAAGCATCGTGCTGATCCTGCTGGTGAATCTCACCGCCGCCGTGGGTGCCTTTGGTTTCGGAAGCCTGCAGGACCGGCTCGGCCACCGGCGCACATTGGCGTTAACCTTGATCGGATGGCTGCTCGCCATCGGCGTGTTCTGGGCCGCCGACAGCCGGCCTTGGGTCTGGGTGGGCGCAAATCTGGCTGGCCTGTGCCTAGGGGCCTCGCAATCCGCCGGCCGAGCCCTCGTCGGCTATCTCTGCCCGCGTGACCGCGAAGCCGAAATCTTTGGTCTGTGGGGTCTCGCCGTGAAGGTCGCCTCAATTCTCGGCCCGTTGAGCTACGGCGCCGTCAGCTGGCTGTCCGGCGGCGACCACCGACTAGCCCTGCTGACCACCGCCGGCGCCTTCGTTGCCGGCCTGCTGCTGTTGATGCGGGTGGATGTGGAGCGCGGACGCGCGGCTGCCGTGGGATAGGCGACGCTTGCATGAATGCGCCGACTGAGCGGGGACGCAAACGATCTCGGCAACCGCTTCTGCACGCGACTTTACTTGGAGCGCCACGTCCTTGCTGGCACGACCCTGCGGTAGCGCCAACGCGTCCAGGATGGCAGCAACTCGCATACAGCCACGCGTCCACCGGCACAACGCCATTCACCGCCGCGCCGGAAGCCCAACACGCAACTGGCGGAATGGGCGAGGTCAGGCCAAGGCAAGCATTGGACGCCGATTCCGCCATCACATCCAGCGCCATTTCCCTCTGAGTGAGGATGAGACTGCAAAGCCTTATGCCAAATAAAAATCCGGGAACGTCGAAGTGAAGATTTCCCGCCGCAGTGACCAGCGTAGTCGCGCTGCACGTGATCCAGACCGCCCGCTCACCGCGGCTGTCGGTGATCGGCAAGGGTGTCGAGACCGGGCAGCAAGCAGCCATTCGGCATGGCAACGGCGCGCAGTGGGCGCAAGGTTGGCTGTTCTCGAAAGCGCTGCCGATCAACGCCGGCTTGGATCTGCTGAATCCGTAAGCCGCTCCGGGGGCGATCGCTGAGGCGTAGCAGAGCCGATGCAGCCCGACGCTACCGACGGCAGTTTAATCCCCCAAAGGCGCAGGCTGAGGCGTGAAATTCATCATTGGCACCCACGTTCGCCGCTTTCTCTTGACCGATTTTTAGGTGTCTGGATACTTGGACCTCTAGCAAACATAGTCGACTAGCCAACGTGGCGGAGCTGAAGGGCTACATAAAGACTTGGAATGATGCGAAGGGCTTCGGGTTCGTGCGTCCGGCGGATGGAGGCACGGATGTATTCGCGCACATTTCGGCGATGCGTGGCGAGCGTCGCCCCAAGTTGGGCGATGAAGTTCTGTATGTGGTGAAAGATGACGACGATGGCCGACCGCGCGCCACGCACCTGAGGCTAGCCAGTGACATGACGCTGGACCACGCCTCAATCAGGATAAAGCCACGCATGCAGCGGTTGCGCACCCCGACCGACCGCCAAGCGAAAATCAGATTATCGGGTGCGCAAGCCAACGTCGGCGCGATGTCGATTCGGAATTGGCTGCTCAAACCAGCTGTTTTTCTAGCGCTTTGCGTCACAGTGCTGCTGGGCGGCGCAACACTTTGGCGGCAGGGAACAACATGGGTGCTTGCACTTTATGGCGCGGCTAGTCTCGTTAGCTTTTTCCAATATTGGCTGGACAAGCACAATGCTTTGACCAAACAAAGTCGGATTTCGGAAGCGACCCTGCATGTGACCGAGGCGCTGGGCGGCTGGCCGGGAGCTTTGATTGCCCAGCAAGTCTTCCGTCACAAGACCCGCAAGGTTTCCTATCGGGTTGTCTTCTGGTTGATCGTTGTCGCTCACCAGACCTACTGGCTCTACAGCATGCGTGCCGGGTTTACACCCTACCTGCTTGGTGGTCGCTAGTAACCAGAAGGGTGCGTCTCGGACGCGCCGTCTGAGGTCGCACGATGTGGTGCGTCCGAGACGCACGCTACGCGCTGCGACTTTCGTTACGGCATTCGAAAAAATGGGGCTCAGCGCAATCGCAAGCCGCTGCAATGCAGCACCTTACTTTGCGGTAACTTTGTTGGCATCGCGATGCGGGCCATTGGGGGCGAGCATTGCGGGCACGGGCGTATGCCGTTGGAATGACTTTTCTTGGAAGGAGACCGCATGACCCGTTTGCCGATTGC
>Ga0335397_10012480_pt1 | contig 10393 bp, 14 predicted proteins | sample MAT04_FD_205740 | JGI IMG/M metagenome (GOLD analysis project Ga0335397, IMG submission 205740) | Freshwater microbial communities from Lake Fryxell liftoff mats and glacier meltwater in Antarctica - MAT-04 (spades assembly) (version 2) ...
ACATGCTTACTTTCTTTTGAAATTTGCTTTGTTTGTTGCTCAAATTTTCTGCAAAAGGAGCACATGGATGTATGCATAGACAATTGCATCTTTCCTAATATAGATAATTTTCCTTCTTCTTTTTTTGACATCAGTAAAGTAGCTTCCTTACAATTTAGCATCAGGTATTTCATCATAAATCGTCTCATACGCTTCAATTTTTTAACCAGTATTTTTCTACACAATCCCTCATTTGCAAACGTGCCCTGTGTATTAACACCCAATAGTTAGACGCACTTATGTTTAAAACCTTACAGATTTCTTCAGACTCCAGGTCTTCCATATATTTTAAAGTAAAAACATGCTGTTGAAGGGCTTTAAGATGGTCTTTACACCAGTTGATTATCTTCTGTATTTCTTTCCTTTCTGTTGGATTATCGGCAGCATGCCAGTCTTTAGGCATCCTGTTTTCAGCCCAATTGCCTTCCTCATCAAACCAATCGTTTTCAGCAGAAGGTAAATCAGGCATAGACATAACGGATTGTTCGGTGGCTTTCTTTCTATAAAAGTCTACTATTTTATTTTTAAGGATGGTGAATAACCAGTTTTTTTCTGATGCTTCTCCCTTATACCCATCCAGCCCTTTCAATGCAGACAGAAAAGTTTCCTGCACTAAATCTTCCGCTATATCACTATCATTTACTCTGGGTAAAACGTATTGATATAAAATTATACCGTATAATATAACCCATTTTTGAGGGTCAGCTTTGATTACCTGTTTTTCCATTAATAATGAGTTGATTGATCCGTAAATATAAAGAATGTATCTGTGAATCGGTTTAGAGTCCGTAAATCACCTTAGGTTTATTTAATACATGGCTTGTAAGGTTTTACAATATGATACGTCAAAATACCCATAGAAGCAATAACTAAAAAATATGCTACTAAAAACCGAGACAGATTTTAAAGAGGTATTTACCAATAACAAACTTAATAATATTTCTATGTCGCCTAAAGATATTTTGCTGCTTCACAATGCTGGAATAACAAGAAATATTGCAGACAAAAAAATTATCCAGGTTACGGATACAACAATTAAGTATGTTTATTTTCTTCAAAAAGGGTTAATTAAAATATCAAATATCAGTGACGATGGAAAGGAAATAATAAAATTTATTCTAAAACCGGGGAATATTTTTGGAGAGCTTAATCTGCTGGATAATGAGGAAGACAGGCATGAAATAGCCGTGGCAATGGATGAATGCCAGATTTGCTTTGTACCTGCTGAAACTGTAAAAGAGATGATGAATAACGACAATCTGTTTAGAAAAAATATTCATCACTGCATCTGCAAAAGAATTAAGCGAATGGAAGAAAGGATGTTTTCTTTGATGCTGAAAGACGTGAAAGAAAGGATTCTTGATTTTTTGAAAGAGTTTGTGTCAGAGTTTGGCCACCCAGTTAATGGTGGTTACCAGGCAAAGAATTTCCTTACCCATGAGGATATTGCTAAAATAACAACCACCAGCAGGCAATCTGTAACTACTTCATTAGTACATTTTAAAAAAATGGGGTGGATTGATTATGATTCACAAAACCTAAGCGTTTTTAATTTTCAAGATAAATAAGTTTTTTAAACCAACTTCAAATTAATACAATGACAAAAAAATCAATGAAACGAATTGGCCTGGTAATGCTGGCAGGTATTATAATTGCAGGCTCTATAGGTGCCTACCTGTTTTTTAAACCACACCGTGATGTGCAGGCCACCAGTGCTTTTGCTGAACTAAAAGCATCTGAACTGGTAAGTGAATTTAGCAGCGATGCCAATAAAGCCAATGCAAAATATCTGTCAAGTGATGGCAACTCAAAAGTGCTTATTGTAGAAGGCCGTGTAAATAAAATTTCCGACAATCAAAATGGAGAAAAAGTAATTGTTTTAAAAGATGAGGATGCAAAGGTTGGTGTAAGCGCAACATTCACAAAAACAACAACGGTAAACACACAAACAATTAAAGTAGGTGATGTAGTAAAAATAAAAGGTGCCATTACGGCGGGTAATCGTTACGATGCAGACCTTGATTTGTATGAACATGCCATACTTGTTCAGTGTGATATTATAAAATAAGCTGATGAAAAAAATTATACTAAAGAATATCCTTACCATAACCGGTGCAGTGGTCGTAGCAATAGCAGGTTTCTTCTACTGGAAATTTATTGGTTGCAGCAACGGCGCCTGTTACATGCAATCCAACCCTGTTAGAATGACCTTGTATGGCGCATTAATGGGCGTCCTGATACTAAATATGTTTAAACCTACAATCAATCAACAGCAGCATGAGAAATAAAATTAAAATTGGAATCATTTTATTAGCAATAGCCATAACTAACCGTTCAATGGCCCAGGAAAGCGGTAAGCTATATTTTACCACATCGTTTGGAGTAATTGCCCCACAAGGAAAATTTAGTAAGGCAATTAAATCCACCATGGCCTTTAATTCAGGTGTGGAAATGGCACTTAAAAATAATTGGTATAGCCAACTTGTATTTGACTTTAATGCATTGAAATATGACCAACAGATAAGAGATGCCAATTCTCCTTTCCTGTTTCAAAATACAAACAGTTCACTATTATTACTTGGACTAAACGGTGGTAAAAATATTCCTTTTAAAAATAAAAAATGGTTCACTTCCTTGTATAGTGGTGGCGGTTATCTCAATATTGGAGAACCAAGAGTAACGATAGATAATATTGCCAATATTGCCAAACAGGATGTGGCAAGAAAAAGTAGTGTGTTTGCAAGAGGCGGCGCAAGACTTGCCTATAAAACTAAATCCAGTTTTTTTCAAACATTATATTTTGATGCTTCTTATTGGGCTTCCCCTGCTAAAATACAAGGCGGTAATATTAATGGATTCTCTTTTTATGTAGGAACCCGTTTTGGAACGGTACAATAAAAAAATTGTAAAATCAATTTTTTAAAAAAAATAAACGTAGCAAAGTCTGATGAATAATTTATTAAAGAGTTAACAGCAGCCCAAAGTTAATGGGTAATTTGTCCATCAACAGGTTAACAGCTTTTTTAAAGAAACAACATGGTTAAAGAAGAATCTTATTCACAATTTCAAAAAAACACAAAATGAGAAAAACAAAAAATTTTTCAGTTATATCTGTTGAAGGATTGCTGCTACTATTGATAACTGTAGTATTTGCTGCCTGTAACAGCAGCTCCGGCGACAATGCCATTGCAGCATCAAAAGACGGAGTTCATTTCTTTACAGGCACACTGGAAGCTGCGACTGCATTAAGTAAAAAAGAAAACAAACCCATTTTTTTACTTGCACATGCAAGCTATTGCAGCTCCTGCAAAAAAATGATAAGTAATATATTTCCATTAAAGGAGGTAGGGGATTTATTTAATAAAAATTTTATTAACATTCAGGTAAATATTGAAAGCGAAGAAGGGATAAAGATTGTAAAAGATTATGAAGTTGCAGGAACACCAAACTTACTTTTTCTTACACCTGATGGAAAGATTATTAATAAATCAAGTGGGTATCAAAACAAGGAAGAGTTGCTTGCCCTGGCGGGTACAATAATGCCAATAAATAACTGAGTGATCTTTATTGATTAATTTCGGTTAAATATAAAAATATATGCGGTTACTATTCATTGCTTTATTTCTCTCTGCTACCAATATGGCGACTGCCCAAAAAATTGATTTCTTATTTTTGGATGCTGCCATTACCAAATTGCAAAATTCAAAAGAATATACATTGAAAGTGGCTAACCTATTGCAGGAAGAAAAATATGGTTTCAAGCCTGTGCCGGATGAAATGAGTTTTGGTGAACAATTACTGCATATTGCAGCAAATTTAAATTGGCTGACTTCATCCTATATTACCAGCAGTAAAAGCCCGGTGACAAAAGCAGCAACAACCGTTCAGAAAAAAGACGAGGTCATAGAAGTATTAAACAAAACCTATGAATATGCCATTGGCGCATTAAAATCGTTTGAAGCTTCACATTTAGCAGATACCGTTTCCTTTTTTGCAGGCCCCAAAACTAAGCTCCAAATCATTAACCTCATCAGCGATCACCAAACCCATCACAGGGCACAGATGATTGTATATTTAAGACTGAACGGCGTTAAACCACCGGAGTATGTAGGCTGGTGATGGCATAGCTATTAAACTGAATTCTGCTACTGCTTTTAAAAATCTGACTCAACTTTTAAATTCGTGGAATTTAATAAACGCAGAGGATTATCGTGTAACTGGTTAATATAATCTTCAATCAAAACGAGGTCACCTTTTTTGTATCCTGCAATCATGCCGCCAGCCGCATTACTCAAATAAAGTTGCTTTACACCCAACGCACCAAGTACCCTTATTAGAAAGGTAATTCCGGACATATTATACTACTTATAATAGTGAAAACGACACTACAAAACATTCTCTTTCTTTCCGGCATTATTACACAATTCCAGGTTGTCTTTATGAAATCCTACTGTTGATTCAGGAAAATTTGGGATTTCCTGAAAGGAATTCGAATTTGTTACGTCTACATAATTCAGGAATGAGCCAAGAACGGTTCCCAAAACAATTATGTTATCATTATTGTTGAACTCATTTTCGGTAATATGCCGGGCTGATTCCTGAATTTTGGTTAGAATTTCTTTCATAAATAGAAATAGTGTTTAAATGAAAATAAGTATTTTAGGTGGATTAGAGTTTGATTAAGTAGTTAGTTCCTCAGATATTTATTATTAATAAACACCTTAGGTATATTTAGTTTTTACAGTAAAAATTAATCGTTAAAAAATGTCAAATCACTATTATAATGCCGATGACCTTAACAAGTTTGGCGATGTTGGTAAATACCAAAAAGAATTGGCCGATAAATTTTTTGGCTGGTATGGAGAGGTCTTTAAAGACAGTGCTCTTACCGCCAAGGAAAAGTCTTTAATTGCCCTTGCCGTGGCCCATGCGGTGCAATGCCCTTACTGCATTGATGCCTATAGCAGCGATGCCTTTGAAAAAGGATGGAGCGAAAGCCAGATGATGGAAGCCGTGCATGTGGCAGCAGCAATTAAAGGAGGCGCCGCATTGGTGCATGGGGTGCAAATGATGAATAAAGTGAAAGAAATAGCGATCTAATTATGAAATCATTAAAAGCACAACATAGCATATTGTCAGATGCCCATGAGCAACTCGAAATACTGGAGCATGGCGCAAATCATGATGACGCTTACAGGCTAATCCCCTTCCAGCAAAAACTGGAAGGCATTGGACTGTATCCGCTGAAGCCAACACAATTGGAAATTTTTCAGATAAATGTTGGGAAGATGTGCAACCAGGTATGCAGGCATTGCCACGTAGATGCCGGGCCCGACAGGAAAGAAATTATGACAAGGGAAACCATGCAACAATGTTTGGAAGTGTTGAAAACAAACCCTTCATTTAAAACAGTTGATCTCACCGGTGGAGCACCTGAGATGAACCCTGATTTTCGTTGGTTTGTTGAAGAAATAAAAAAAGCAAGCCCTTCTATCAATATTATTGTAAGATGTAACCTTACCATTATCTGTTCCAACAAAAAGTATTACGACTTACCTGAAATTTTTAAGCAGCACAATATAGAAGTAGTTTCTTCCTTACCATTTTATACAAAAGACAGAACAGACAGGCAACGTGGTGATGGTGTATTTGAAGATTCTATTAAAGCACTGCAAATGTTAAACGCTGTGGGCTATGGTGTAGCAGAGCGTGGCTTAACACTCAATCTTGTTTACAATCCGGCAGGGGCTTTTTTACCGCCATCACAATCATCTTTAGAGAAAGATTTTAAAGATTCTCTGCAAAAAGATTTTGGAATTGTGTTTAATAATTTATTCGCCATCACCAATTTGCCCATCAGCCGCTATTTAGATTATTTATTGCAATCGGGCAATTACGAAAAATACATGGAGAAATTAATTACCGCTTTTAACCCCGTTGCCGCTGCCAATGTAATGTGCCGCAATACTATTTCTGTTGGATGGGATGGGTTTATATATGATTGTGATTTTAACCAGATGCTGGAATTAAAAGTGGATTGCAGCAGTAAACACATTGCCCAATTTAATTTGCAGCAATTGGCAAACCGTTCAATAGTGGTAAACCAGCATTGCTATGGATGTACAGCAGGCGCCGGTAGCAGTTGTGGAGGTGCTGTAACATCTTAAATATGAAATCAGCATTAATCATATTTGTCCGCAACCCTGTATTGGGAAAAGTAAAAACAAGAATTGCCGCTGCAATTGGTGATGAAAAAGCTTTGGCAGTTTACAAATATCTTTTGCAAAATACAAAAGACATTATAGAATGCTTGCAGGTAACCAGGTTTGTTTTTTATAGAGATGAAAAAAGAAGACGGTTAAAAATTTGCCTGGTATAATCTTTGTACCATTTTCCAACAAATTTTTAATTATGTCTGATAGCGAAAAAATAGAAGCCCTCATACGGCAGCACGAAAGCAATGGAAAATATATAACCGTTGATGGTATTAAAACTTTCTATCTTGATATCGGCAATGGCCCTGTGGTTTTTTGTATTCACGGTGTGCCCACATCCTCTTTTCTTTACCGCAAAGTAGCATTGGCTTTACAGGAAAACGGTTTACGAACAATAGCCATTGATTTGCCAGGCTTGGGCTTATCCGACCGACCGGAAGATTTCAATTACATCTTCAGCAATTTTGGGAAGTTTTGCAATAATTTTCTGGATGAATTAAAGATTGATGAAGTAAACTTGCTCGTTCAGGATATTGGGGCACCGGTAGGTTTATCCATGGCTGATCAAAACAGCCAGCGAATAAAGTCCATTACTGTTTTAAACGCTATGCTGGATGTGGTGCATTTCGTTAAACCACTGGCTATGCGCCCTTTTGAAATACCGTTATTAGGAGAAGCAGAACTGGCAATGCTTACCCCCACTACTTTTCCCCTGATGATGAAGTTTGCTGGTGTGGTGAACAGTGATGTGATCAGCAATGAAGAAACGGGTGCTTATATGATGCTGTTGAAACGAGCAGATGACGGCAAAGCTTTTTTAAAGATCATGCGGAACTTTGAAAAGACGAAGGAATTTACTGAAAGCTGTTACAGGGCCTGGCAAAATGAAGCCTACCCCGTACAGTTGGTGTGGGGAGAAAAAGATCCGCTTCTTCCATGGGAAGAAAAAGGAGTAGAATTTGAAAATGCACGTCCCGGAGTGCCGGTTACAAAAGTAGAGAGCAAACATTTTCTGCAAGAAGAAGCTTTTGAAACAATTGCTGCAAAAGTGAAAGAGCTGGTGTCTGCTTCATCACCTTCAATCCACAGGCTGTAGACTCTATGCCCAGGTTGGGGTCACACGAACCAATACAGTTTACTAATTCGCTCCGATTCCCACAAAACGTTCGCTCAAATCAAGATTACAGTTATCTATATAGAAGTGTAGGGCTCGTGAGACACGAACCTGAGTAGAGATCGTCATGTGGCATGGGAATTGGCTATAAACAATTAGTATTTCCAAATGTAAAAAAACAAAAAAACAAAAAAAATGAAATTCAAAAAAATTATGCTGTCAATAATAGCGGCAATGGGTATTATATCTTTTCAGGTAAAAGCACAAGATAACATGCCAGATATAAAAAGCTGGCCAGAAGCATCACAAATGGCTGCCAAAGAAATGATGGACAAATATGGTAAACCAAATGAAACTACACCTCATATGCTGGTTTGGTACAATAACGGCCCCTGGAAAAAAACCACTATCTATAACGTAGAAACCAAGCATATATTCCCGGTTGACCACACTGATGTAATGGAACAGGTAATTGACTATAAAGTTCCCTCAAATAAATTTAGTGATCTGGCAGCATATGATGGAAGTGTGAGTGTGCATAGAACCGATGGTGAAATATCGGCTAAATGTGATTTTGAAGGAGCAAATTTCCTGGCTTTAAATCTTGCCCATGATGTCATCACCGGTAAAAAAACAGTACAGGCTGCCAGAGATTTTTATACAAAAGCTATTAAAGAATTTGTATTGGATAAAAAGACATCTCCCTACATGAAATCTTTCCAGTTTACTGTATCTAAAGGAGGCACAGGTTTTACCGACAAAAACTCAGTTAGTAAGGAAGTTTTGGAAAAAATTAAGAAAGTGAAGATGAAAATGAAAATGGAGATGAAAGAAAAAATGTAAGTCAACATATCTACATTCCTCCTTGTAATTATGCCACAGTTTTGTGGCATAATTGTTTCCACATAAATTAAATAATTGGGTGAACATCATAACAATTCAAAGCGCTTGGCTAAGTTTGGTAACGTTGGTGAATTTAAAAAATAGTTGGTAAAATATGTTTTTGAACTATACGAATCCAAAAGCATAAATTATAAAATATTCTGCCAACCAAAAAATTAAAATATCAAATATGAACCATAATAATCTTCCACTGATTGTATTTGATGTTAATGAAACACTGTTGGATATGTCTGTCCTGAAGAACAAAATAAATAGCCTTTTAGGCAGCAGCAAAGGTTTTCGTGTCTGGTTCGGAATGCTCCTGCAATATTCATTGGTTGATAACTGCACCGGTGCGTATCATGACTTTGTATCTATAGCCAATGCAACTTTAGATATGACAGCAAAATCACTGAAAATTGATGTAGATGAAAAAGAAAAAAAAGCTGCGCTGGCAACCATCAAAGAATTACCGGCTTATCCGGATGTGCCAAATGGCTTGCAGCTTTTAAAAGATAATGGATTCCGCCTTGCTACGCTTACTAACTCTCCTACGCCTACGCTTACTGCCCAATTGCAGTATGCGAAACTCACCGAATATTTTGAAGCAACACTTAGTATAGATACCATTAAAAAATATAAACCGGCAATAGAAACTTACACCTGGGCAATCAAACAATTATCAGTTAGTGTTAATGGTGCCATACTGGTTGCTGCACATGGTTGGGATATTGCCGGTGCATTACAAGCTGGCATGCAGGCAGCTTTCATTGAACGTGAAGGGCAATCACTTTATCCTTTGTCACCCAAACCTACATTCACCGGAAAAGACTTGCTGGAGATTGCGAACAAAATAATTGCTCACTATAAATAGTAAAAGATGAAACCGAACGATGATTCTGCAAAACTTCCGCTAGAAAAACGTCCTTTTAGGATATTGATAATTTCCGGGTCGGGCAGACGACAATTCAATTGTCCGGGTGTTGATGGAAAGAGCAGGATGCTCATGCTAAAGATGGCTGAGATGTTGCCTGTAGATTGGGAAATTGATTATGAAGACTTAGGTAATGCGTACGGCAGGTCGAAAATTCAAAGTTGCAATGGCTGCGTTTCTACCTCGATGGCCCTATGTGTATGGCCATGCAATTGCTACGAAAAAAGTAGCTGGATGGAGCCTGATTTAATGTGGGATATGGATTTGTATGCAAGATTGGATATGGCGGACGCCTGGGCAATTATTGGCCCCATCAATTGGTATGCTCCTTCTTCTAATTTAAAACTAATGTTTGACCGGCTCGTATGTATGAACGGGGGAAATCCGGATGAGAATCTGATAGACCATAAAGATCCTGAAAAAGCAATGGCTTTAGAACATACTGCTTTGTGGGAAGAAATTAGTGTTAATCATTTGGAAGGCAGAACTGCAGGCTTCTTTTGTTATGGTGATGAAGGTGGCGATGAGATGGATGAAAATAATGTTCCGAAAATACTAAAACATAAAAATTATTTTGATGGCAAAGCCGAAATTTTTGATGATGATAAAAATGCCTATGCTCCTTTAATTTGGCAGTGCCGTTATGGAGGCATAGAAGTACCCGAACAACTTTGGGCACATGCAACATCGGGCAAGGGTAAAAAATACAGCGATAACCAATCGGAGGATGTGGTAAATGATGTTGAGTTTATGCAAACATTTAATAAATGGGTAAGCGATTTTGAAATATTTGTTACAAAGAAAGGGAAAGTAATACCCGGTAAATGGAGAGCGTATGATTATAAACCACCGACTAATTTATGGAAGGAGGCTAAAACAGGTATTCGTTCGTGGATGCTACGATTTGGTATAACACCTGAAAACTCTTCTCCGGAAAAGCAAAAGGAAATGGGGTTAAACAAGGATACTACTTTGCATCCGAAAAAAAGTGAAGGCGATAAATTACGGGGAAAATGATACATAGTATTTTTGATATAGTTGGTATCCCGATACTGATACTTATAAATCTTCTACTTTTTTTATTGGAGACAAAGTTTCAATTAAGAAAAAGGGTTCAGAAAAAATTTACAAGAACAGTTATTAATACAATTGTGTCTATACCGGCATTTGCATTATTAAGATTTGCTTTTTTACCAATCATAGTTTGGA
>Ga0335397_10012481_pt1 | contig 10393 bp, 8 predicted proteins | sample MAT04_FD_205740 | JGI IMG/M metagenome (GOLD analysis project Ga0335397, IMG submission 205740) | Freshwater microbial communities from Lake Fryxell liftoff mats and glacier meltwater in Antarctica - MAT-04 (spades assembly) (version 2) ...
GGGGGTCGCACCAAAGAGGGGAGCGGCCCAATCGATGACAGGGGCTCAGCCCAAGAGCGGCGCGAGCTTCTTCTTCGCCTCGTCCGACATCCGATCGGGCGAGGTCATGAGCGCGTGGGCCAGCGCGATGGACGCGGGGCTCTTGCTCGGATCGGGGAAGCGCCCGGCGGCGCGGCGGAGCACGTCCTGCGCGAGCGCGACGTTCTTGTGCAGGAGCGCGATGATGTGCTCGACCGACACCGGGGGCTCGTCGGTCTTCCAGCAGTCGTAGTCGGTGACCAGCGCGAGCGTCGCGTAGGGGAGCTGCGCTTCTCGGGCCAACCGAGCCTCGGGGAGGTTCGTCATCCCGATCACGGTCGCGCCCCACCTGCGAAAGAGGTTCGACTCCGCGCGGGTAGAGAACTGCGGGCCTTCGATGCAGACGTACGTCCCGCCCCGATGGGCTCGAGCGCCCGCCTCGACCGTCGCGCGGTAGAGCAGATCGGCGAGCGAGGCATCGATCGGATCGGAGAAGCCTACGTGGGCGACCACGCCTAGGCCCTCGAAGAAGCTGCGGGCGCGGTGGGTGGTGCGGTCGATGAACTGATCGATCACCACCACATCCCCTGGGTGCGCCGACTCGGTCATCGAGCCGACCGCCGACACGCTGACCAGCTGCTGGGCCCCGAGCATCTTCAGCGCGAGGATGTTCGCGCGGTAGTTGATGTCGGTGGGCGAGAGACGGTGCCCCTTGCCGTGGCGCGGGAGAAAGAGGTAGCGGGTCTCACCGAGGACGCCCGACATCACCACGTCGGAGGGGGGACCGAAAGGCGTGACGACGCTGTGCTCCTCGATGCGTTCGAGGCCGCTCATCTCATAGAGGCCGCTGCCTCCGATCACACCGATGATGGACTCGGACATGGGGCGCAAAAAAGCCGCGGACCCTAGCATTGGAGCTGGGCTGCGCCATGCGGCGTTCCCGCCGCTTTCTTGACCGGGCGCGCGCGCTCCCGACAGGGTCGGCCCGATGCACCGTGGCCCGGCTCCGCCCACTCCTTCCAGCGACGCGCTGGATGCGGGCAGCGTGCTGGTGCTGCTGACGGGATTGTTCGCTTGTTTGCTCTGCGCGCTGGGTCTCGTGGGGTGCGGCCGCGAGGTGCGGGTCGAGCTCTTCGAGCTCACCTCCGTGGGCCCCTCGCGGATCGAGGCGGGCCGACGAATCGAGATCGATGGGAGGGGCTTTCCCGTGGGCGCGGACGCGTCGCTGGTGCTGACAGGCACCCTCCATCAGCCGGGCTTCGAGGAGACCGTCGAGCTCTCGCTGCCGGTCGAGATCGACGCCGCAGAGCACGCCGAGGGCCTGGTGACCGGAGCCTTCCTCGACGAACTCGGGCCAGGAGCTCGGGGCACGTTCCGCGGGAGCGCGACGTTGCTGGTCCCGATGGCGGACGACGTGCACGGCTCGGTGAGCGGGACGCTGGACGATCTCGTGCTCGATCTGCGACCCAACCGCCTCGACTTGGAAGAGGAAGCGCTGGGCACCCACAATCTGGCCGAGTGGCTCGGGCTCGAGGTCATCGAAGACCCGGAGGTCGGGCTTCGGATCTCGAGCGTCGTTGGGGGCGGACCCGCTGCGCGCATGGGCGTGGTGGAGGGCGACGCCTTGATCGCCATCGACGGGATGCGGGTCTTCGACGTCGACGATCTCGATGGGTGGAGCGAGCATCCGGAGCGGCTCGAGATCGACCGCGGGCATGGCCCGGTGGACCTCAGCGCGCGCGCTCCCACGGAGGTGGCCCCCGACGCCTCGCTGCGAGCGCTGCAGCTCGGCCTTTTGCTGGTGGTGGTCGCTCTGGTGTTGCGGGAACGCGATCGTGCGGCGAGCGGTCGTTCGCGCCCACCGCTCTCCTTGCAAGGTCTGGCGCTGGTGGCCCTCACGCTCGCGCTACTTCAGCTCGGTGTGCATCGACTGAGCGCCGACCGACTGCCGATGCTCCTCGCTCCCGTCGTTGCAGCCGTCGTGATCGCGAGCAGCGCGACGGGCCACGCGCTTCGTTCGCCGTCCATCGTCGCCAGCGCCTTGGGGCGCGCGCTCTTGCTGCTCGGCGTCGTACTGGTCGCTGCGCTCGGTCTCGGCACGATGGACCTCGGTGAGCTGGAGCGGGCGCAGGCGCTCGCCCCGACGGAATGGACCCTGCTCGCGACGCCGGCGGCGCCCGCGCTCATGGTGCTCTTGGCGATGAGTCTTCCGCCCGCTGCCCCGAGCTCCGCAGGTATCGCCACCCGCATCCTGAACCGGGCGACGGAGATCTTGGTGAGCGCGGTCATCGTGCTCTGCCTGGCCGGCGGACGCGGCGAGCCGACGACGCTCGGGGCGGGTCTCTTCACGGTGCGCGGGGTGGTCGTCTTCGGCTGCCTGTGGTGGACCCGCGCGGTGCTGAGCCGCTGGTCGTGGCGCGCGCGCGGCGTGGCCGTCCTCGGTGCGCTCACGATCACGCTCGGCACCCTGGCGTTCGAGCTCGGACCGGATCGCGCGATCGGCGTGGCCCGCGCGTCCTCGGAGCTCTGGCTCGCCGCGCTGGTCGTCGCGGTGCTCCTTCAGCTCCGGCCCCGCCCGCAGCCCGCGCTGCACGCGGATCTCGCGCTCTGATTCGGACGCGAGCGGGCTACCGGAAAATGCACTCGCCGGTCATGCGGCTGCAGCGCGGAAGATCCGGGGTGAACATGCGGCAGAAGGCGTCGGAGCCGTAGCGGCGGCAGTCGGGCGCGCAGATGCTGAAGCTCTCGTTCCAGCAGACCTGCTCGTAGGTCCCGACGCCCGCGCAGTCGGCGGCGTTGCGGCAGAAGCAGGTCACCTCATCGATGTCGCCGTCGCCGTTGTCGTCGACACCGTTGCAGCACTCGGCGCCGGTGCCGAAGGGTCGGCAGTCGGGATCGGCGCAGTCCAAGCGTCCATCGCAGTCGTCATCGCGCCCGTTGGTGCACTGAGCGACGCCGATCTCGTTGGCGCCTGAAGGCACGCACGCGCCCATGCAGACGGGGCGCATCGCACAGTCCGGATCGGCGCAGTCCAAGAGACCGTCGCAGTCTTCGTCGACGCGATTGCGGCAGTTGTTCTCGGTCATGGCCGTGGGCATGCACCCGCAACCCGGTCCGGCGCAGTCCATGTCGGCGCAGTCGGTGAGGCCGTCGCAGTCGTCGTCGAGGCCGTCTGAACAGCGAACCTCGCGCATCGAGGTGGGCACGCAGCCGCACTCCGGGCTGCCGGTGCAGTCGAAATCCATGCAGTCGAAGAAGCCGTCGCAGTCGTCGTCTCGTCCATCGCTGCAGACGAACTCGCGGTCCGCAGTGGGCATGCACCCGCCGCACGCCGGGTCGCTACCGCACTCGGGATCGGCGCAGTCGATGAGCCCGTCGCAGTCATCGTCGCGCCCGTCCGTGCAGCGGAACTCGATGGGCGCCACTGGGGTGCACATCATGCAACCCGGCTGGGAGCGGCACACGGGATCGGCGCAGTCCGTCTGCCCGTTGCAGTCGTTGTCGATCATGTCGAAGCAGGTCTCGCGACCCACGACGTTCACGCAACCCGTGAACGCCTGACAGCGGTCCTCGGTGCAGGGGCTCCCGTCGTCGCAGCTCAGCGGTGGGCCCGATCGGCAGGTGCCGCCCGCACACGTCTCTCGGCCGTTGCAGGGATCGCCGTCGTTGCACGCCGCGTCAGTCGTGCAGGTGACCCGAGCGCAGCCCGTCATGACGTTGCAGAGTGTGCCCGGCGGGCAGCGCGAATTGTCGACCGACAGCGTGCAACCCAGCACCGCATCGCAAGACTCCACGGTGCAGTCGATGCTGTCGATGGGACAGGCGATGGGATCGCCGCCGACGCAGAGGCCTCCATCCACCAGACACGACTCGGCGCCGTTGCAGAGGTTGCCGTCGTCGCACTCCGCATCGCTCCGGCAGCCGCCGCCGATCGGGACGCACCCCGCAAAGGGATCACAGCGGAAGCCCGGTCCGCAGGTCCCGTCGTTGGCATCGAAGACGCAGCCCACCCGGTCATCGCAGCTGTCGAGGGTGCAGGACACTCCGTCATCGCACGCGAAGGGCGTCCCGGGCCGGCAGGTGCCGCGCGCACACTCCTCGACCCCGTTGCAGAGGCGACCGTCGTCACACTCCGCGGGGGTGCGGCAGGCGATGGGGCCCACGTCGATGCCCGCGTCGCGACCTCCATCGAACGCGCCGCCGTCGCGGCCGGGGATCGATCCGTCGTCATGGGGGTCGAGCCCGGTACGCCAGCCGCAGCCGCTGACCGTGATCAGCGCGGCGAGGAGTGTGGAGAGGAGAAGAGAGAGGAAGGGGGAGTAAGAACGCATGGCAGCCTCGCGAGCGAGAATACCGGCTCGCGCCCTCCCGCGCGAATTCACCAGTATTTAGGCCCTGACTGAGCCCGCAGACCTCAGGTCACGCGCCGCTCCCGAAGAACGCTTTGATGGTGTCGATCCGGCGCTTGATCAGGAACGGGATCTTGTAGGCCCTGCCGAGCCGGAAGATCTGCGCGTCAGACAGCAGGTTGCCCAGCTCCCAGAGGGTCTTGTCGAAAGGCATCCAGTAGAGCTCGGGCGACTCGTTGCCGTCGATGAGCACGGTCTTGGGACGAAGGAAGGTGCTCAGCGCGAGGCTGGAGTTCGCCACGCCCGGGCCGGTGTCGCGGTGGCCGCTCCAAGGAAGGTTGGCCATGGCGCCGGTGACCGAGTGGTTGTTGATCGTGACCACGCCGACCTCGAGCTGCTCGGCGATCCGCTCGGCGCGCGCCACATCACGGGTCCAGATGGACGCGGTGAGCCCGTAGCGGCTGGCGTTGATCTGGCGGGTGGCCTCGGCCGCGCCGTCGACCCGAACGATCGCGAGCACGGGCCCAAACGTCTCTTCGCGAACGACGTCCATCTCGGCCGTGCAGTGATCGAGCAGGGTGGGCTCGTAGAAGAGACCCGAGCTCGGACCCCGCTTTCCGCCGCACACCAGCGTCGCGCCCTTCTTCGTGGCGTCGGCGACGTGCGATTCCACCAGCGCGAGTTGTCGGGCGTTCGCCATCGGCGAGAGATCCGACTCACCGGGCGCGCCGGGACCCACCTTCAATCGGCGCCACGCCGCGCCGAGCCGCTCCACCAGCACGTCGGCGATGCGGCGATCGACGTACGCGACCTCGATGGCGCCGCAGGCTTGGCCCACGTTGTCCAAGCTCCAGTGGGTGAGGCCTGCCAGCGTACGTTCGAGCTCACAATCGTCCAGCACGATGGCGCCATCCTTACCGCCCATCTCGAGCGAGCAGGGGATGAAGCGCTCGCCGCAGCGGCGACCCACGTCGTGTCCGGCCGCGACGGAGCCCGTGAAGATGCACGCGTCGATACCGCCCTCGATCAGCGCGATGCCGGTGCTCTTGTCGCCGACCACCACGCCGACCAGCCCCGCGGGGAGCTGCTCGCTCATGATCTCCGCGAACCAGCGCTGGCTCCGGGTGGCGTACTCGCTGGGCTTGATCACCACGCCGTTGCCGCAGAGCAAGGCGGGCACGAGCGTCCGGTAGAACGTCGCGACCGGGTAGTTCCACGGCGCGATGACGCCGACGACGCCGCGCGGAATCCGATCGATGTAGGCCTTCTTCTTGGGGAACGCGAGCGGGTTGAGCCGCACCTTCTTGCGCTTCACCTCGCCCCGAATGATGCCCGCCCACGCGCTCACCTGATCGAGCGTCCCGAAGACCTCGAAGAGCGCGGAGGCCTCGAGCTTGCCCATGTCGTGCTTCATCAGCTCGAGGATCTCGCCTCTCCGCGCGAGCACGGCCTTGGCCGCCTTGGTCAGCACCTTGACCCGATCCTCGTAGTCCATGCGTCCCCACGCGGCCTGCGCGACCCGGCTGCGCGCGATCGCGACCTTCACGTCCGCGGGCGCGGTGACCGGCAAGGGCGGCAGCGCGTGAAGATCGAGCGGGCTGAAGGCCTCGAGCTTTTCACCCTGAACGCGGGTGACGGGATCGGGCGAGCGAGCTTCGGTGGTCGAGGTCATGGGCCCGCCGTTTACCGCGAGCCGCGAGCGAGAGCACGCCCCGCACGTCACCTCACGATTGGTGCAAGACTCCGCCGATGCAGCCCCAGCCTTCGCTCTCGGTGCCTCGGATCATGTGGCTCGCGCTACTGATGTCGCAGGGCATGTACTTGACCCTGCTGAACGTGCCTGGGCTGATCGACGTGTCGCCCGTCCCGCCGCCGGCGATGACGCGGTTCCTGCTGGCGGCCATGGCGCTGTCCGTCGCGGTGGCCTCGTTCGTCGTGCCTCGCCTCCTCTGGAACAGCGCGCTGAAGCAGACGTCCTACCGCGCCCCCCAAGACACCGCGCGCGAGCACGACGACGCCGCGCTCGGCCAGGGGATGAAGCTGGGGATGGTGCCGTTCATCTTGGGGCTCGCGCTGAACGAGGCGGTCGCCATCTTCGGTTTAGTCCTCGGCTTCCTGGGCGAGCACTGGTATTTCACCACGCCGTTCTTCGCGCTCGCGATCGTGCTCATGCTCGTCCGCTTCCCCACGGAAGCGACCTTCGTGGGACCGCTGCGGCAGAGCCGCTATCGCCATCACGGCTGAGCCTGAGCATTGACGCTGCGCCGGTGCCCGGGTGATCGTCCTGGCCCTATGAAGCTCCCCCCGCCGCCTCGCCTCTCGGGCCGAACCTTGCGCACCATCGTTCGCGCCACCGACGCCGGCTCGGTGCGGCGGATGGTGGGATCGCTGGTGCGCGCGGACCTGGGGATTCCCCAGGCGCTCGCCCTGCCCGCCTCTGCGCGAGCGACGCTGCCGCTGCACGCGCGACCCACCCAAGCGCGGGGCAGTCATCCGCGAGCGAGCGAGGAGCTCCCGCTTCCGGTGCCGCAGCGCACCCACACCCCGAGCGCCGCGATGCTGAGCGCCGCGTACCAGACTGGCGATCTGACGCCGCTCGACGCCACCACGCGCGCGATCGCCGCGGCGCATCGCCTCTCGCAAGAGAGCCCGACGATGGGCCCGATGCTCTACATCGATGAGGATCGCGCGCTGCGCGAAGCCGAGATCTCGGGGCGGCGGCTCCGGGAGAAGAAGGCCCGATCGCGCCTCGAAGGCATCGTCGTGCCAGTGAAGGAAGAAGTAGATCTCGAAGGCCGGGGCGCGCGCCTGGGGATGGGCCACGCAGGCGCCACCGACACCAAGGACGCCACCGTGGTGCGCCGGCTGCGCGAAGCGGGCGCCATCGTCCTGGGCCACACCGTGATGACCGAGTACGGGATGTCGCCGCTCGGGGTAAACACCAAGCGGCCCATGCCGCGCAACGCGATCAATCCGGATCACGTCGCGGGCGGCAGCTCGACCGGCTCGGCGGTCGCCGTCGTGGTCGGGCTGGCCCCGGTGGCGCTCGGCTCCGATGGTGGAGGATCGATCCGCATCCCCGCGTCGTGGAATGGTCTGTTCGGGATCAAGCCCACGTTCGGACGCATCTCGCGCGCGGGCGACGGCTTCGGAGGGACGGTCGCGCACCTCGGGCCCATCGGTGCGTCGACGCGGGATTTGGCCATCTTCTTGGAGGCCACGTCGGGCGAAGACCCCGAGGACGTGCTGACGATCGGCAACCCAGGCTTTCAGCCGGGCTGGCTCGAGGGCACGTTGATGCGGGGGGTGCGCGGGTTGCGGATAGGTGTGCTCGAGGACGAGATCGCCGCGGCGACGCCCACCCTCGGAAGGGCGATAGGCGACGCGCTCCGCGCGCTCGAGCAAGACGGCGCCGAGCTGGTGAAGGTGACGCTGGAGAACGCGCACCACGCGTCGGCCATCGGGTACTTGAGCATCGGTCTCGAGGCGTACGCCGCGCTCGCGGAGGTTCGGGCCCGCGATTTCCGATCGCTCGGCACCGATCTGCAGCTGCTCTGTCAGGTGATGAGCACGATGAGTCCCACGGACTACCTGGAGGCCCAGTGCCTGCGCGCGGGACTGCGCCGTGACGTCGCCGCGCTCCTCCGTGAGGTCGACGTGCTCGCGCTGCCCACGACGTCGTTCGCCGCGCCCAAGATCACCGCCGCCGAGATGAAGTCGGGCGTGAGCGACACCGTGGGGATCGCGGGCGCCTGCCGCTACGCGTTCTTGGGCAACCTCACTGGGTTGCCCGCAGGCACCGCGCCCGTCGCCAAGGACGAGCGAGGGATGCCGATGGGCCTTCAGATCATGGCGGACGCCTGGGACGAAGCGACGGTGCTGCAGGTGCTCGCGCACTTGGAGCGCAAGGGCATCGCGGAGGTCAGCCGGCCCCGCTTCGACGCCCAGATCTTCGGCGGTTGACGCCTCTCATCGATATCTCTCGCAAGCTCATCGATATCTCCCGCAAGCTCTCCAAGCAGTGCGACGCGCTGTGCTTCGCCGAGCCCGTCACCCACGTCTACAACCCGCTCGCGTACGCCCGCGAGCCGCACGAGCGCTACCTCTCACGCTGGGGCGGCGGTCCCAAAGAGGTGCTCATGCTGGGAATGAACCCGGGGCCGTTCGGGATGGCGCAGACGGGCGTTCCCTTCGGTGACGTCACCCAGGTGCGCGACTTCGTCGGCATCACCGGCAAGGTGAAGAAGCCCAAGTCCGAGCACCCCGCGCGCACGATCACGGGCTTTCAGTGTCCTCGCTCGGAGATAAGCGGCACCCGCCTGTGGGGTTGGGTCCGCGATCGCTGCCGCACCCCCGAGGCGTTCTTTCAGCGCTTCTTCGTGGTGAACTACTGCCCGCTGGTCTTCATGGAAGAGAGCGGAAGAAACCGAACCCCGGACAAGCTCCCGCTCGCCGAGCGTGAACCGCTCTATGCCGCGTGCGATGCGGCGCTGCGCGCGATCGTCGCGCACCTGAAGCCCAAGGTGATCCTCGGGGTCGGCGGGTTCGCGGAAGGGCGCGCGAAGATCGCGCTGAGCGACGTCCCCGATCTGCGGATCACCACCATGCTGCATCCCAGTCCAGCATCGCCGCGCGCCAACCGAGGCTGGGCCGAAGCGGCCGATCGAGACCTGAGAAAGGCCGGCCTCGCGTCGATCTTCCCCGACTCTACGCGCTGAGTCCGCAATGACCCGCGCCCGCGCCGATCCACGACGGTCGACCGCGGGGACGTTTGACTCAGGGCATCAGTCGACTACGCGAACGCTCGGCTATGGCGTGTGTTGCAGTACGTGCCCACCCGGCCCGCCACATGTCAGTCCATGGTCGTCGTAGGCCGGCGGACAACGGTCTGGTGCAGTGCTGCGCACAACGTCGCAACAAAGACCTGATTCGCAGAGTCTTGTCTCGAACTCGAAGAGACTGTGAATCGTGCCAGGATTGGCCTCGAGCATTCGAACGAGCGCCGCGTCCGCCTGGTCAGGCGTCGCACCCGCACAACCATCGTCGGCGATATCGAGAATTCGGTCCGCGATCATATTCTCAACCCAGTCGACGTGTTCCGGAGTCAGTAGTACACCGCTTGAACCCACTGTTCCACCACACGTCCCCGTGACCGCATCAGGTCCGACTAGGCGCGCCCGGCCTAGCAGACGCGCTTGTGCCCAGTACTGGGCCCACCCTTCATTGAAGGCGAACCCTTCGTCGATGATGCCGAAGGGCCAGTGGCATCTCGCGTAAATGAACCGGACGTTGTCGTTGTCCCAGTGGATGTGGTCGCCATCAGCAATGTGACGAAATACGTGGCCCGACTCGTGGAACATCGTCCGAGTTCTCGCAGCCCGGTCTGGGCGAATAGCGAGAATGTCAGATGGCAAGTCCACGTAGTCGAACGGGGTGTACGGGCCCGTGCCAAAAACTCCCGCACGGCGCATGTAGGTGAGGTTCCCCCGTTGTGTCGTTCGACGCATGGCCTGCTGATAGGAATCCACAACTGCAACCCCGATCCTATAAAGCTCGCACTCGCTCGTCGCGATGGTAATCGGGTCCACGTTGAGCGTGCGCCGACCCGTCACGGGGTCGGTACTCACGGTTGCAGTGGAGTTGATGCCAAAACCGAAATGGAACAGATCAGTACCCCACGGGTGGCCCAGGTCGTCCACGACACGCATGATTGTTCCCGAGCCGTCGGGCCCCGGCACGGTTCCGTTGTAGGAGAACTGAACGGGAAACGTCCCTGGATTCAACGTTGACCCTGAGGGCACGACGATCGTGTAAGTGCCCGTGCAATCAGTCTGTGTATTGCCCAACGGAGTTCGGACTGGCAACGAAGGGACGCCCAATGCCATCGGACTGGCGCTATCATGTCACCACCGGGGTCCCATGGGCCCACTTCCACCGGGTTCACCGGGAGCCACGTGCCCACCTGCAGGAAAGGTGCGCTCTTGGATGCTGAGCCGCCACGATCCGATCGCGCGTAGGTGAGGGTT
>Ga0335397_10012483_pt1 | contig 10393 bp, 9 predicted proteins | sample MAT04_FD_205740 | JGI IMG/M metagenome (GOLD analysis project Ga0335397, IMG submission 205740) | Freshwater microbial communities from Lake Fryxell liftoff mats and glacier meltwater in Antarctica - MAT-04 (spades assembly) (version 2) ...
CCAAAGGGTAGTCCCATCGGTCCTGCCGTTCTGTTAATGGAAACATGGGCCATATGCTGCGATTGCACAATCATCTTACATCGCAATGCTGCCATGCAGCATCCGCATGGCTGAACCTCACGAATATTTGAAGAAAAACATGCGCTTCGCCGATTTTTTGAGCGTTTGGTGAAGCCGCGCTTGCCCTTTGCCCCATTGCGCACAAGGTTGCGGGAAGCCAAGGCAGAGGAGAAACACATGTCCGTGACGCGCGACGAGGTTCTTATAGTGTTGTCGCGGATATTTCCCGTAGATGGCGGTGACCCGGGCTCGGCGGATCTGATTCGCGCGCTGAGCGTCGAAGAAGGGGTCGTGCGCTTTGTGATCGAGGCGGCGACGCCGGATCAGGCGCGTGCACTGGCCCCGGCGCAGGCGGCGGCCGAAGCGGCGCTGCGGGCGTTGCCCGGCGTCCGCTCGGTGCAGGCCGTGATGACCGCGCATGGACCTGCAGCGAAACCGCCCGGCCTGAAGATCGGCCAGCACCCTGTCCCGCAGCAGGGCGGCCCGCAACGGGTGACCGGCGTGGACCGGATCATCGCCATCGCCAGCGGCAAGGGCGGGGTGGGAAAATCGACGCTCGCCTCGAACCTGGCCGTTGCGTTGGCGCGGCAGGGGCGGCGCGTCGGCCTGCTCGACGCCGACATCTATGGGCCGAGCCAGCCACGGATGATGGGAGTGTCGCGCCGCCCCGCCTCGCCCGATGGCAAAAGCATCGAGCCTCTGGTCGCGCATGGCGTCACGATGATGTCGATCGGCCTGATGCTGAAGGAGGACGAGGCGGTGATCTGGCGCGGCCCGATGATCATGGGGGCGTTGCAGCAACTGATCACCCAGGTGGTCTGGGGGCAACTGGATATCCTGATCGTCGATCTGCCGCCGGGCACGGGGGACATCCAGCTGACACTGTGCCAGCGCACACATCTGACCGGGGCGATCGTGATCTCGACCCCGCAGGATGTGGCGCTGCTGGACGCGCGCAAGGCGCTCGACATGTTTCTCAAGCTGAAAACTCCGGTGCTGGGGCTGATCGAGAACATGTCGACCTATATCTGCCCCAATTGCGGGCACGAGGCGCATATCTTTGGCCATGGCGGCGTGGCAGCCGAGGCCGACAAGCTGGGCCTGCCGTTTCTGGGAGAGATCCCGCTGGCACTGGAGGTGCGGCTGGCGGGGGATGCAGGTGTGCCGATTGCCGCGGGCGACGGGCCGATTGCCGAGGCCTATGCCCGGCTCGCAGCGCGGCTGGTGACGGGAGGCATGGCCTGATCGGCCCGAATGGCCGAGTAAAGCCAAAACGAATCACTTTTTGCTGGGATGGTATGGGAAATCCGGGGAAATTCCGGTTTTTCGCCATGTTTGCTTGGGTTTTCGGTCGCGGCCGCCGATTGCCAGCCGTGCATCGTAAAAAAAATCAAGGTCTGACCCAGATAGCTGCCGGTTCATCACGGATCAATATCTAGCGGTCGCGCTGCCGTGATCGCGGGTGTGTCGTCTAGATGTGGATGTTGGAGCTACAACATGCTGCGTAACAGGCTGTCGTCTCACAAAATCTTTGGCGCCTGATCGAAACTTACCCATTGATTACCATCCAGTACCATGGCATCCCTTTCCTCACGAACGATGGGACGGCAAACAAAGCAGGGGCGGCTGAAGAACCCCGAACAGGCGAAAAAAAAGACAGGCTCGTACAGGCAGCCGTCCCATCGAAATTCAGAGATCCGGCACGCGGGCGAGCAGACATCTCCCCCAGGTGGCGCGTGTGCATGGACGCCCGGAAACGGGACAATGACGGATCGGGCAGTGGCAGCAGCCCGATCCGTCTATTCCCTTTTTTCGCAGGACGTTGAGAGCAGAACTTAAGGAGCCGAAAGGCCCATGTCAACCGAGCGGTTTACAGGAACTTTCCACCAGAAAGTGGATAGCAAGGCTCGGGTCTCGATCCCTGCCGCCCTCCGCCGCAAGCTTGACCTTGAAGACCCGGTGTCCTCAGATTTTCCCAAGACCCGCGTCGTTCTGGTTTATGGTGGCCGCAAACGGAAATTCGTCGAGGGCTACAGCATGGTCGGAGCGGCCCAGCTCGCCGCCGACGTGGAGAACATACCCTTGGGGTCCAGGGACCGCCTGCGCTCCGAACGGGATTTCATCGAGGATTCCCAAACCGTCGAGATCGACGATGATGGCCGCATCGTCCTGCCGCCCCCGGTGCGCGAGAAGATGGGCTTTGGACCAGCCGACCTCGACGCAGGGGCAACGGCCACCTTCACCGGGGCTACCATCCGCTTCAAGCTCTTCAAAGCCGAGGTCTGGAAGGCCGAACGCGCAGCGCTTGACGAGGACGACGACGATGACGACGATGGTGATCCCCTCGCCCGCAACGAAAAGTACAAGACCCGGGGATGACGATGGGCCCCGGCGATCCGTCCTTTGGTCGCGACCTTCATGTCCCGGTGCTGCTGGTTCCCCTGCTTGCCGCTGTAGCGCCGGTTGCTGGGGTCTGGCTGGACGGCACCTTTGGCGCCGGAGGCTATGCGCGCGGGCTGCTCGCGGCCGGGGCCGACCGGGTGATCGGCATTGACCGCGATCCTGTGGCCTTGCAGTTGGCCGAACCCTGGGCTGCGGATTACGGCGACCGGCTGATGCTGGTGCGGGGCAGCTTCTCGGGTCTGGGGGTGCATGCCCCGCTTGACGGCGTCGTGCTGGATCTCGGGGTCTCCTCGATGCAGCTTGATCAGCCCGCGCGCGGCTTTTCGTTCCAGAAGGACGGCCCGCTGGACATGCGGATGGGGCAGGTCGGCCCGTCCGCTGCCGACCTGGTGGCTGAGGCCAGCGAAGAGGAACTCGCCGATATCCTGTATCACTACGGCGAGGACCACGCCGCCCGGCGGATCGCCGGTGCCATCGTCAAGGCGCGCGACGCAGCGCCGATCACCACCACGCTGCGCCTGGCCGAGGTGGTCTGTTCGGTCCTGCCGCGCGCCAGGCCCGGGCAAAGCCACCCCGCCACGCGCAGCTTTCAAGCGATCCGGATTGCCGTCAACACCGAATTTTCCGAACTGGCGCAGGGGCTTGCGGCGGCTGAGGCCGCGCTCAGGCCAGGGGGCAAGCTAGCGGTGGTGACGTTTCACTCGCTGGAAGACCGTATCGTCAAGCGGTTCTTCCAGTTGCGCTCGGGCGGGCAGGCACAGACCAACCGCTATGCCCCCGAACGCGCCGAAGATGCGGCGCGCTTCACGCTTGTCGCCCGCCGCGCGGTGACCGCCGATGCGGCCGAACTGGCCGCCAACCCGCGCGCCCGGTCGGCAAAGCTGCGGGTGGGTCTGCGGACCGCAGCCCCGGCGGGCCGGGCGGACGATGCCGATCTCGGCGTGCCCGCGCTGCCCGACAAACCCCGGAAAGGACGCCGCTGACCATGCGCCCGACACTGTACATCGCGGCCTTCCTGTCTGTCATGGCGCTGGCCTTCTGGGCCTACCGCGAGAATTACGCGACCCAGCAGGCCCTGCGCGACCGCGCCGGGCTGGAACAGCAGATCGCCGCGCTGAACGAGGCCCTTGCGATCCAGCGCGCCGAATGGGCCTACCTCAACCGGCCCGACCGGCTGCGCGAACTGGTCACGCTGAATTTCGACCGGCTGGGCCTGTTGCCGCTGGAGCCGCATCAGTTGGGCAGCGCCGGCGAAGTGGCCTTTCCGGCCGCTGCCGTGCTTGACGTGACCCGACCGGTCGATGTGATCGGCGCACAGGACCCCCAGCCATGATCCGCACGCCCCTTCGCCCCCTCGTCCGCATCCTGCAGGCCCGCGCCAAGGGTGAGAACCCCGACGGCATCGAACGCGAGAACCTGCGCCTGCGGAACGAGGCCCTGCGCGACCGGGCCCGCACCCGGGCGCAGATGCGGCTCTTGATGCTGGCGGCCGCGTTCTTTGCCGCGTTCTCGCTGATCGGGGCGCGGATGGGCACGCTCGCGGCCTCGGTCCCGGTCGAACCGCGCGGGTCGGTCGCGGGTGTCGATGTTCGGGCCAGCCGAGCCGATATTCTGGACCGCAACGGGCGGCTGCTGGCGACCAACATGCTGACCCATGCCCTTTATGCCCATCCCAGGGACATGGTGGACCCGGAAGGGACCGCGACCGCGCTGGCGGCGCTGTTCCCCGAGATGAACGCCGACGACCTGCTGCGCCGCTTTACCGACGGGCGCAGCTTCTTGTGGCTGCGCCGGGTGCTCAGCCCCGAACAGATGCAGGTGGTGCATGACATCGGCGATCCGGGCCTGCTGTTCGGCCCGCGCGAGATGCGGTTGTATCCCAACGGGCGGCTGGCAGCGCATGTGATGGGCGGTGCGGCGTTTGCCGACGAATCGGTGCGCAGCGCGCAGGTGATCGGAACGGCCGGTATCGAGTTGGCGATGGACACCCGGTTGCGCGATCCGGGGCAGGCGGGGCAGCCGTTGAACCTGACGCTTGATCTGACCGTGCAGGCGACGTTGGAAGAAATCCTCGGGACTGGCCTGACCATGATGAACGCCAAGGGAGCGGCGGGCATTCTGATGGATGTGCGCACCGGCGAGATCATCGCCATGGCGAGCCTGCCGGATTTCGACCCCAACGACCGGCCCAACCCGGTGCTGCCCAAGGATGCCGAGCCGGGCGACAGCCCGCTGTTCAACCGGGCGGTGCAGGGGCTGTACGAACTCGGATCGACGTTCAAGATCTTCGCCGCCGCCCAGAGTATGGATCTGGGGCTGCTGACCCCCGACACCCTGGTCGATGCCGACGCGCCGATGCAGTGGGGCAAGCACAAGATCAAGGAGTTCGAGGGTCACAATTACGGCCCCCGGCTGTCGGTGTCGGACGTGATCACCAAATCTTCGAACGTCGGCACGGCGCATATCGCGCTGATGATCGGCGGAGTTCGGCAGCAGGCGTTCCTGCGGGCCCTGGGGCTGATGTCGCCCTCGCCGGTCGAACTGGCCGAGGCACCCAAGGTCAAGCCGCTGGTGCCGGCCAGATGGCCCGATATCGTGACGATCACCGTGGGGTACGGCCATGGGATGTCGTCCAGCCCGCTGAACCTGGCCGCCGCCTATGCCACGATTGCCAATGGCGGCTTGAAGGTGACGCCGACGCTGCTGCGCGATGCCGCGCGGGCCCCGCAGGACCGGGTGATGGGCGAGGCTGCGGCCGATGCCTCGGTGGCCATGCTGCGACGGGTGGTGACCGAAGGTACCGCAAGTCTGGGCGAGGTGCCGGGCTACCTTGTCGCCGGCAAGACCGGCACCGCCGACAAGCCGCGCCGCGGCGGCGGGTATTATGACGACAAGGTGATCAACACCTTCGCCGCGGTCTTTCCGGCCGATGATCCTGCCTTTGTGCTGATCGTCACGCTGGACGAGCCGGTCGAGACCACCGGCCCCAAGCCGCGCCGCACCGCCGGCTGGACGGCGGTGCCGGTCGCCGCCGAGATCATCCGCCGCACCGCCCCCCTCTTGGGCCTGCGGCCGCAGGTTGAACCCCTGGCCCCGGATGCGGTAACAGCCGTCAGGCAATAGGGCGCGGTCGCGGGACGGATGAACATGGCGGATCGGGGCAAGACACTGGCAGACCTTGGCCTCACCGCGCGGTCGGGACGGCTGGCGCGGGTCAGCGGGCTGGCCGTGGACAGCCGGGCGGTGCGGCCGGGCCATCTGTTTGCCGCCCTGCCGGGCAGCACGGCGCATGGGGCCGCGTTCATCGCCGCGGCCCTGGCCAGGGGTGCGGCGGCCGTGCTGACCGATGCCGAGGGTGCGGCCATCGCTGCCGGAGAACTGGCGGCGTCCGACGTGGCCGTCGTGCTGGCCGCCGATCCGCGCGAGGCGCTGGCCCGGGCGGCAAGCCTCTGGTTTGCGGCCCAGCCTGCGTGCATGGTCGCGGTCACCGGGACCAACGGCAAAACTTCGGTCGCGAGCTTTGCCCGCCAGATCTGGACCGCCCTTGGCCATGCCGCGATCAACATCGGCACCACCGGTGTCGAAGGTGCCTGGGCGGCACCGTCCGCCCACACGACACCCGACCCGATCACCCTGCATGCGATGCTGGCCGACGCGGCGCGCGCCGGCGTCACCCATGCCGCAATGGAGGCATCGAGCCACGGGCTTGACCAGCGCAGGCTTGACGGGGTGCGGCTGCGCGCGGGCGGCTTTACCAATTTCACTCAGGACCACCTCGACTATCACGGCACGTTCGACGCCTATTTCGCGGCCAAGGCGGCCCTGTTCGACCGGGTGCTGCCCGAGGATGCAACGGCGGTGATCAACATGGCCGACCCGCGCGGGCTCGACGTGGCGCGGATCGCCATTGCGCGCGGACAAGCACTGATCTCGGTCGGCCCGGGGGCGGGGTGTGATCTGCGCATCGCCGGCCAGCGGTTTGGGGCAACCGGGCAGGATCTGCGGCTGGACTGGCGGGGCGAGGCGCATCAGGTGCACCTGAACCTCGTGGGCGGCTTTCAGGCCGAGAATGTGGCGCTGGCGGCGGGGCTGGTCATCGCGGCGGGAGAGGCCGTCGGTGATGTGCTGGCAGTGCTGCCGCAGCTTGTGGGGGTGCGGGGGCGGATGCAACTGGCGGCCCGGCGGAGCAATGGCGCGGCGGTCTATGTCGATTACGCCCACACACCGGATGCCATTGCAACCGCCCTGCGCGCGCTGCGCCCGCATGTCATGGGGCGCATCGTGATCGTGTTCGGCGCGGGCGGCGACCGCGACCGCGGCAAGCGCCCGCTGATGGGGCAGGCGGCGGCGGCCCATGCCGACGTGCAGATCGTGACCGACGACAACCCGCGGTCCGAAGACCCGGCGGCGATCCGCGCTGCCATCCTGGCGGCCTGTCCCGAGGCGACCGAGGTCGGCGACCGCGCCGAGGCGATCTTGCGCGGGGTCGATGCCCTTGGCCCCGGTGACGCCCTGCTGATTGCGGGCAAGGGGCACGAGTCGGGCCAGATCATCGCGGGCGAGGTCTATCCGTTCGACGACGCGGAACAGGCCAGCATTGCCGTGGCAGCGCTGGAAGGTGCGGTATGATCCCGGCTTTCCCCCTATGGACGCATGCCGACGCCGAGGCCGCCACGCGCGGGCGCAATACGCGGACCTGGACGGCGGTCGGTGTGTCGATCGACACCCGAACCCTGCAGCGCGGCGATCTGTTCGTGGCCCTGAAGGATGCGCGCGACGGCCATGACTTCGTGGCGCAGGCCCTGGCCCGGGGGGCCGCGGCCGCGTTGGTCAGCCGGATACCCGACGGGGTGGGTCGCGGCGCACCCCTGCTGATCGTGTCCGATGTGCAGCGTGCGCTGGAGGGGCTGGGCCGGTTCGCCCGGGCCCGCACCGCCGCCCGGGTCGTGGGGGTAACGGGCTCGGTCGGCAAGACCTCGACCAAGGAAATGCTGCGCGTGGTGCTGGGTGGGCAGGGCAGGGTCCACGCCGCCGAGGCCAGCTACAACAACCATTGGGGCGTGCCGCTGACGCTTGCACGGATGCCCGTCCTGACCGATTTCGCCGTTGTCGAGATCGGCATGAACAACCCCGGCGAAATTGCCCCGCTGGCGCGCCTCGCCCGCCCGCATATCGCTGTGATCACCACGGTCGGCGCGGCGCATCTGGAAGCCTTTGCCTCGGTCGAGGGGATTGCCGCCGAAAAAGCCGCGATCCTCGACGGGCTGCAGACCGGCGGCGTGGCCATCCTGCCCGCCGACCTTGCGGTGACGCCGATCCTGCTGGCGCATGCCGCCCGCTGTGGTGCAAGGCTGGTGCAGTTCGGCAGCAGCCCCGGGGCCGACTACCGGATCGATGCCGTGCAACTGCTCCAAGGCTGCACCATCGTGCGCGCCACCCGGCCCGCCGGGCCAATGCTGTTCAAGGTGCTGTCGGCGGGCCGCCATTTTGCCGAGAATGCGCTGGCCGCCCTGGCGGTTGCCGATGCGCTCGGTCTGGACCCTGCCATCGCGGCGGCCGACATCGGCAACTGGGCCCCGCCGCCCGGCCGCGGCACGCGCGAGCGGATCGTGCTGGACCCGGTCGAAGAAACCGCCTTCGACCTGATCGACGATGCGTTCAACGCCAACCCCGTTTCGATGGCCGCAGCCCTTCAAGTGCTGATCGCGGCCGAGCCCGAGTCTGGCACCGGTCGGATCGGTGCCGGCCGCCGGATCGCCATTCTGGGCGACATGCTGGAACTGGGGCCGACCGAGATCGCGCTGCATCAGGCCATCGCCCGCCATCCCGGCCTTGCCGCAATCGACCGCATCCATTGCGTCGGCCCCCGGATGGCCGCGTTGTGGGCCGCCCTGCCCAAGCGTCAGCGTGGCGAGCAGGCCGCCGCCGCCTCTGACCTCGCCCCCCTCGCTCGCAGCCTGATCGATGCCGGAGATATCGTGCTGGTCAAGGGATCAAAGGGGTCTTTCGTCAGTCTGGTCGTTGACGGGCTGCGCAAATTGGGGCACGGGCCTGCGATCAATGCCGATGGAGAGGCGTGAATGTTGTACTGGCTGACCGAGTTTTCTGCCGGCGGGGACTTCTTCAACCTGTTCCGCTACATCACGTTCCGCGCCGGAGCCGCCTTCATGACAGCACTGGTGTTCGGTTTCATCTTCGGTCAGCCGCTGATCGACCTGTTGCGCCGCAAGCAGGGAAAGGGCCAGCCGATCCGCGACGACGGCCCCGCCTCGCATTTCGCCAAGGCAGGCACCCCCACCATGGGCGGCCTGCTGATCCTGTCGGCGCTGGTGTTTTCGACGCTGGTCTGGGCGCGCCTCGACACGCCCTATGTCTGGATCGTCCTTCTGGTCACCGTTGCCTTCGGCCTGATCGGGTTCGCCGATGATTATGCCAAGGTCACCAAACAGACCACCAAGGGCGTCTCCTCCCGCGTCCGCTTCATCGCCGGACTGGTCATCGCGGGTCTTGCCACCTATGCCGCTGCCAGCTTCCACCCGCCCGACCTGACCGGCCAGCTTGCCCTGCCGCTGTTCAAGAACCTGCTTCTGAACCTCGGGCTGTTCTTCATTCCCTTCGGCATGGTGGTGATCGTGGGATCGGCCAATGCCGTGAACCTGACCGACGGCCTCGACGGCCTCGCCATCATGCCGGTGATGATCGCGGGCGGCACGCTGGGGATCATCTCTTACGTCGTCGGCAACGCCAACTTCGCCGAATACCTCGGCGTGCATTTCGTCCCCGGCACGGGAGAGTTGCTGGTCTTCGCCGCAGCCCTGTTCGGCGGCGGCCTCGGGTTTCTGTGGTACAACGCCCCCCCGGCAGCCGTCTTCATGGGCGACACCGGGTCGCTGGCCCTGGGCGGCGCGCTCGGCGCCATCGCCGTCTGCACCAAGCACGAGATCGTCCTCGCCATCGTCGGCGGGCTGTTCGTGGTAGAGGCGCTGTCGGTCATCATCCAGGTCCTCTACTTCAAATCCACCGGCAAACGCGTCTTCCTGATGGCCCCGATCCACCACCATTTCGAAAAGAAAGGCTGGGCCGAGCCGCAAATCGTGATCCGCTTCTGGATCATCAGCCTGATCCTCGCGATGATCGGCCTCGCCACCCTGAAGGTGCGCTGACCCCCACCACCCCCACGATCCCCGCCCCACCCTTCATGGAACAAGGCTTCCCCGCAAAACCCCCAAACCCACGCCGTAGGGCGGGGTTCACCCCGCCACGCCCACCCCAGCCCGACCGAACCACCCGCAACAAATGTTTGCCAAAACCGCCCATCCCCCTAGGATGCCGTCAAACAGCGAAAGGGGTGCGGACGTGGAGTATGTCAGGCAGCATTGGGACGGTCTGACGGACGTTCTGACCCTTCTGCTCTGGTTTATCAGCATCCTTGTCGGCGCAGGCTTCTTCATCCGGCAGAAACGCGCGGTAAAGGACCTGATCTATGTCGAACAAGAGCGTGACAACCTGAAAAAAACCCTCGCAGCCACTCAGGCCCGGCACAAAACCGAATGCGCCGTCGCCGACAGACGGCTGAACCTCGTCGATCCCGACCGCTTCATCACGCAGGCCAAATCCCTGACCGATGCCGCCAAAGTCGCCGATCTGGAAAGACTGGCCATCGACTTCACCACGGAACAAACCCCCGCCATCGGCCTTGCCGCCGAAAATTCTCGCCGAACAGCACATTCTTGCGTCCGGCGAATTCGGCAAGACCGCCACTGACGAAGCCCTGCGGTTCATCGAAATCGGCCTCGCCGCCAACCCCGCCTCGATCCGCCTGCGCGAATTGCAAAAGCTCGGCCAGGCCCGCGCCGGGGCGATCGCGCGCGGCGAACCGATCGAGACGTTGAAATGGGACGGGATGACGGATGTGGAACTGAACCGGCTT
>Ga0335397_10012486_pt1 | contig 10391 bp, 9 predicted proteins | sample MAT04_FD_205740 | JGI IMG/M metagenome (GOLD analysis project Ga0335397, IMG submission 205740) | Freshwater microbial communities from Lake Fryxell liftoff mats and glacier meltwater in Antarctica - MAT-04 (spades assembly) (version 2) ...
CCTCAGGTCGGGTTCCTTCCAACACGATCCGGCAATTGATCGTTCGAGTTGCTTACGCGGTCTTCATTTCGGGTGTTAGGCCAGAGGGTGATCTGGCGAGCGGCGGGTGTCAGCCCGCCGAGTTGCGAGCGCTCCTCGGAGGGTCTACGCCGCTCCGCTCGCCCGAAACGAATCTGTGGTCGGCCTGAATCTGTGGGAACACATGACTCCCGCAGATTCAGGCCGACCACAAATAGCTGCATTGACGCAGAATTCGTGAACCATGTACCTGTGTAAAAAAATCGCGTTTCCTTTGAAGGTCAAGCTCGAAAATAGCATGGGAAGGTAGCACAGTGTCCGGCGCGGCGGTTGGTCGTGTAGTGCAGAAATCCCGTGAACCACCGGAATAAATCCGGTAGCGACGCAACGGACAGCAACGCCACCGAGTTTACCTCGGTGGTTTTCAGGATTCTGCACTACCGGTTGACACGGTTTTGATTTTGGACAGGTACATGCGCCTGGCGCGGGTTCGACCGGCAACTCAAAAGATGCTCGCAAAATGCGCGAAATAAACGAAATCACCACGCTGCCACGGTGCGGCCGACAACGACCATTCAAGAGAAACAATCATGCGACCGATGCAAATTTTTCTGGGTGCCTTACTTGCCACGGCTGGTTGTGCAAACAGCGACAGTGCTGACATCTCCGCACAGCGTTCAGCAGAACAGCTTCAGGATACGGCATCCGGCGAAATCGTGACTTCAACTTCGAAAACTCAAGGAGACGCCGCCGTGTCTGAATCGATCGAAAACCCACCCGGGCAATACAATCAGCTCACAGAATTTGAGTCCTATGTGATCCTGAAAAAGGGCACTGAGCGGGCGGGCGTGGGAGAATATACGGACCTGAAAGACCCTGGCACGTACATCTGCCGACAGTGCAACACGCCTCTCTACAAGGCCGATCACAAGTTCAGCAGTCACTGTGGCTGGCCAAGTTTCGATGATGAAATCGAAGGTGCGGTTGTAAGACATGCCGATGCCGATGGAAGCCGTACCGAGATTGTGTGCGGCAATTGCGGAGGACATCTGGGACACGTGTTTCTGGACGAAGGGTACACTGATAAGAATACTCGTCACTGTGTGAATTCGGTCTCGATGAAATTCATCCCTGAAGGCAAGCCATTGCCATCACCGATTCGGTTGAGTGCTGAACCGTAACTCCGACGCGCGGACTCACAATTGAAACTTGTTAAACTTTGCGCTTGACGTATTCTGCGAGAGTCACCTATAACCCGTCTAAGATTGTCACAGGCAGGTCTTGTTAGCTCTGCCGCAATCTAAAACCGCGGTTGTTCGTGATTGGTACCGACGAACATCCTGCACTTCTTCATCGGTACTACTAACTCCACACGGAGGATCATGGAATGGCCGCAAAGAGCACCGCAGCAAAGGCAACTAAAGCAAAGCCAACCACGGCGAAGATTGCACCTGCCAAACCTGCACCGAAGTCGACTAAGGCGAAGGCTGGTGCCGCCAAGTCCACCAAGGCAAAGGCCGGAGCTGCTAAGTCTGTCAAGACAGCAGCAACGAAGCCAGCAGCCAAGGCTAAGAAGTAGTCTTCCGACTACTTTGGCGACTGACACACGAACGGTCGAGTTTTTCTCCGGAATACTCGTCCGTTTTTTTACGCGCCAGCGTCAAACTTCGGATAGAGAAATCTATACTCTGCGGGGTGGGATCTGAGCTCTGTTTCGGCCAGTGGAGGACGTCAGGCGTTTGATGAAACAGTTCCAAACGGAGACTCACATCTCCGGCTTGCCGACCTCACTTCTGACCGTTCTATGTATCACAACGCCAGTTTTTACAGCGATCCTCTCGACGACTTGCAGTACTGCGAATGACGCAACAAAAATCGACTTCATCATCCTCCGGGCGTACGGTCAGTCTAACGGAAGCATTCTGGACATGGTGTCGTGTGGCGGCATTGAGTTTCGGGGGACCGGCGGGCCAGATCGCTGTGATGCATCGCATTCTGGTCGATGAAAAGAAATGGATCTCGGAAGAACGATTTCTTCACGCTCTGAATTACTGCATGTTGCTTCCCGGTCCTGAAGCGCAGCAACTGGCGACGTATATCGGATGGCTGCTGCATCGCACTAAAGGCGGACTGATTGCCGGCGTCCTGTTTATCGTACCGGGAATTGTATCGATTCTGGCATTGAGTATTCTCTACGCCGGATACCACGACGTTCGCATCGTGCAGGCGATCTTCTTTGGATTGAAGCCCGCAGTGATGGCGATTGTGGCCGAAGCTGTGCTGCGAATCAGCAGACGCATTCTGAAAAACAGTACGATGATCGGACTGGCCTTGATTTCGTTCGTCGCAATTTTCTTTTTCAATGTGCCGTTTCCGGTTCTCATCATTGTTGCCGGGCTCGTCGGGATAATCGGCAGACGAATCTCGCCCCGACATTTTGTAGTGATCAAGGGCCATGCATCAACTTCCGAAGCCGCTGAGACAGCTCGTGATACCGACGTGGAATTGAACGTAATTCGTCCATCGTGGATGCGAAGTCTGCGGATCTGCGGCGTGTTCCTGCCGCTGTGGTTTGCACCGCTTGTGCTGCTGCGAATGACTCTCGGTCCATCGTCAGTTTTCTATCAGGAAGCGACGTTCTTCAGCAAAGCGGCAGTGGTAACTTTCGGCGGTGCGTATTCCGTGCTGGCGTATATTGGCCAGCAGGCGGTCGAGAACTATGGCTGGCTTGAGCCGGGCGAAATGATGGATGGACTGGGAATGGCAGAAACAACGCCCGGGCCTTTGATCATGGTTGTGCAGTTTGTCGGTTTTATGGGAGCTTACAGAAATCCCGGACCGTTCAGTCCGATGGTCGCCGGGCTGCTTGGAACTCTTGTGACGGTCTGGTCGACGTTCGTCCCGTGTTTCTTCTGGATTTTCCTTGGCGCGCCGTCCGTCGAACGACTTCGCGGCAATCAGATGCTGACATCGGCTTTGTCGGCGATTACTGCAGCCGTCGTCGGCGTAATTCTGAATCTCGCCATCTGGTTTTCGCTGCATACGATGTTCAGGACCGTGAAGATTACCCACTATTCCGCATTGCGACTCCAGATCCCCGAATGGAGCTCGATCAACGTTGCCGCCGGTGTGATCGCCATCCTCGCATTTCTGCTGACGTTCTGGTGGAAACGAGGCATGGCCATGACGCTGGCGGTGTGCTGTGTCGTTGGAGTGGTGATGCAGTATTATTTGTAGAAAGTCAATTTGCCGTACGCTTGCCCGGGACACCCGATCATTCGATAATCGAACGTCGCGACTGACCAACGTATCATGCCGCCCATGTTCGTTTCTTGAGATTAAGGCTAAGTGACCATGCATCTCTTCCGTTGTCCTTTGTTTCTGGGAGTCCTTTTGATGGCGATGCCCGCTCCTGGTGATGAACCAGTGGCCGAACCATTCGGAAAAACCAAAGAGGGCCATGCAGTGGAACTCTACACTTTGAAAAACAGTCACGGACTGACTGCAAAGATCATGACTCGGGGCGCGACACTGGTGCAGTTGCTCGTCCCCGATAAAGGCGGTGCGATTGCTGACGTTGTTCTCGGTTTTGATGACGTCAGCGGCTACGAATCGGAAGACAATCAATATTTCGGCTGCACAACCGGGCGTGTTTGTAACCGTATCGCAAACGGCAAATTCTCACTCGATGGCAAAGAATACACACTGGCTGTCAACAATGAATCCAATCATCTTCACGGCGGAGTTGACCGCAGTCTGGACAAGGTCATCTGGACTGCGAAGCCTTATACCAACGACAAGGGCCAGGGCGTGAAGTTTGCTTACACCAGCCCTGATGGTGAAGAAGGTTATCCAGGAGAACTCAGCATCACCGTCAACTATTTTGTTTCGATGAAAAGAAACACGCTCGCGATTTCGTACTCAGCGACAACCAGCAAGCCCACTCCTGTGAATCTCACCAATCACACATATTTCAATCTTGGCGGCGAAGCAAGCCCGACGGTGCTGGATCATCTTCTGCGTCTGAATGCTGACAACTACACACCCGCTGGTGACACGCTGGTTCCGACTGGAAAAATTGAAAGTGTTGCAAACACGGATCTTGATTTCCGCAAGCGCACTCGGATTGGAGACCGCATCAAATCCATCGGTGCGACAGCCGCGTTGGGGTACGATCACAACTTTGTACTGAACGAAAAAGAAGCTGATGCAAAACTGAATCTGGCTGCCGTGCTGACGGATCCGGCGTCCGGGCGAAGTCTGCGTGTCTCCACGACCGAACCGGGGATTCAGCTTTACTCCGGGAATTTTCTGAAGGGACAAAAAGGCAAAGGCGGCAAGAGCTACGCCCATCGCAGCGCAGTGTGCCTGGAGACTCAGCACTATCCGGATTCCGTGAATCACCCGAACTTTCCGACCACAATTCTGAAACCTGGCGAAACATTTGAATCACGTACAGTATTCGCATTCAGCACGGAGGAATCGAAGAAAGATCAAAGTACGAAGTAGGTCGAGGTAAGCCCCCACACACAAGTTTCGACACATAACTTGTTGACCGAAAGCAGAAACGCAGTAGCGGAACTCGCCGAGAGTTTCGGCCTGTGCTGGTGACGGGCGTGGCAAAACGCCGAAAGTCTACGCGACTTCCGCTACGAGAACTGTTCCATTACTCCGCAACCCATGCGGGATTTGGCTGTGGCATCTTTGCGTGCAGATTTTTCTGCCATTGTCTCAATTGCTCGCGCAATTTGAGAAAGTGGTTTGGTTCCTCGATCGCCAGGTTCTTCTGCTCCCCAGGATCGGCGGAAAGGTTGTAGAGTTCAGCATCGTCGAATTCATAGAACTCAATCAACTTCCAGTCACCTACACGAATCGCTGCACCGGGCGTCCATTCAGAGCCGTGATAGTGAGGATAATGCCACACAAGCGGCCGCGTTGGTTGGTCCATTTCCCCATTGAGCTGCGGCACCAGACTTTCGCCGTCCAATACCGTTCCAGAGGGCAAATCGATCTTTGCGAGTTCCAGGATCGTGGGCAGAAAATCGGTGCTCAGCACAGGGCCGTCTGTTTCCTGGTCGCGTTTCGTCACACCAGGAACGCGCACGATCAGCGGTACTCGGATACCACCTTCATACAGCCAGCCTTTTCCGGAACGCAGGGGTAGGTTGCAGGTCGGCCCTTCTTTGCGAATTGTGCAGAGTCCACCGTTGTCCGAAGTGAAGATGTGTATTCCCCATCGTGATGCTCCTGAAGATACGTGTTTTTCCAGGGAGCGAAGTATCCGGCTGGTGGCTGACCCCAATGCCCACCACCGTGATTGACATCAAACCCCTGATCGGTTGGCAGGAAACCGATGCCTCCCAGATGCCACTTGCCGGCAAAAAACGTCTGATATCCGGCGTCGCGCAGCAGCTCTGCTATCGTGACTTCCTCAAGCGGCAGTTCATTTCGATCTTCAACCTGCAAAAACCGATGCATCGCGTCTTGTTTCGCATGCATGCCCGGAATCCAGTCCGTGATATCGACGCGAACCGGATGCCTTCCTGTCATGATGCTGGCACGAGTCGGTGAGCAGACCGGACACGCCGCATACGCCTGAGTGAACTTGACCCCGGATCTGGCCAGCGCATCGAGATGCGGCGTTTCATAAAACGTACTTCCATAACACGACAGATCGGCCCAACCCAGATCATCGATCAGCACAAAAACAAAATTCATCTTCGGTGCGGAGTCAGCTCGAAGCGGGGAAATACTCAGCAGACCACAGAAGATCGCCAGCAGGATTCGCATATTTGGCCTCTTTCACAGGATTTCATCGTCTAACCAGTGCGACTTTGTTTGGCAGAGTAGCACGGCTTCCATTGTGCGTCGAATCCGCCACACTATATTGTGACAACGTAGTTGTGCGTCGGCTGCAAATTTGTGCCCGTTTGAATTGAGGTTCGCGATGGTTGGTAAACCGATTCCCCCGAAGAAAGTCCAAAAGCCGGATTCGACGCCGAAAGATGCCGAAACGTACACGCTTTCTTCGCCGCCCATTGTCCAGGGGGCGGCTTCCGCAGCGGCGGGCGCGGTACTGCAAAAAAAGGGCGAGGACAAATCGTCCGGACCACCCGGCACCGAAACGCCCGGTGGCACAATGAATCGCAACAAAGGCACTGGCCGACTGGTTTCGCTGGATGCCTTTCGAGGCTTCATCATGATGATGCTGGCAGCATCGGGATTTGGCATTTCGAGGTTCGCAGAGATCGATAAATCGTCGGACGTTTGGCAGGTTCACAATTATGAGCTTTGGCAGAAGATCGCGTTCCACTTCGATCATCCCGCATGGCGAAGTGCGTTTGACTTTTACAAAGTGTCATTCTGGGATCTGATCCAGCCCGCGTTTATGTTTATGGTGGGCGTCGCAATGCCGTTTTCGTACGTGCGACGATCAGAGCAAAAACAATCGATTCTGCGTCAAGCCCTGCATGCGTTCATTCGGGCAGTGGCACTGGTCCTGATTGGAGTCTTTCTGCAGTCGGGCGGACGAGAATACACGACCTGGGAATTTCCCAACGTGCTCTGTCAGATTGGGTTCGGTTACTTTTTCGCATGGTGTCTGCTGAACACAAAGCCAATGGTTCAGGGTGTGGCATTGGCAGCAATTCTGATAGGGTACTGGGGACTGTTTTACTTCAATCCGCCGCCTGCGGACTATGATTATGCAGGTGTGTCGGCGAACGCGGAGGACGGTCAGGTCTTTGAAGGTCGATTTGCGGCATGGTCAAAGAATGCAAATGCCGCGTTCTTTTTTGACCGCTGGCTGTTGCCGAAACTCAGGACCGTTCCCGATGAAGCACCACAAACGCCAGCGGTCGACGCACCTGTCACAGCGGATGCTGCGGTGAATTCCACTGCGGATTCCGCCGGGGATGCGACAGCCGAAACTGCGGTCGTGCCGGAATCGAACCCAGCCGAGACGCTGGCTGCGGATGCGATTACTGAACCGGCTCTGCCGCTGCCACCTGCGCGTCCGAGTTGGATTCGCCGTGTGTTTTTGCGAAACAATGTGCCATGGAAGCCCAATGGTGGAGGGTATGCAACATTGAGTTTCATACCGTCGATCGGCACAACGCTGCTTGGCATGTTATGCGGGCAGTTGGTGCTGGTTGGCGGTTTTTCACACTGGAAGAAACTCGGCATTCTGATTGCCACCGCCGCGATCTGTCTGGGGCTCGGAATTCTTGCCGACATCACGGTCTGTCCGATCGTGAAGCGAATCTGGACACCCAGTTGGGTACTTTTCAGTGGCGGTTATGTGATTGGGATGCTGGCGTTGTTTTATCTGGTATTCGATATCGCACCGCTACGGCTGCTCGCATTTCCCCTTGTCGTCGTCGGAATGAATTCCATTCTGATCTATCTGCTGGGAAGTACCGTCGGCGGCTGGGTCAAAACCAGCGTCGTCAGCACACATTTTGCGGGGCTGATCGAAACAGTATTTGGACCAAAGGCACTCGACCCGAACTGGTACGCACCGATCACAATGGCAACAGGCACGTTTGTTGTCTTCTGGTTGTTCTTGTATTGGCTGCACCGGCAGAAAATCTATCTGCGACTGTGAAGTCCAACTTAACATTCGAACGTTAGGAACGTTTCGCGCAGTGTCGTCAGTTGTCGCAGCAGGGGTTCGAGTTTGTCCAGAAACACCATATTCGGACCATCGCTTTTTGCATTCTCCGGGTCTGGATGAGTCTCCATAAACACGGCGTCGCAGCCAACTGCGACCGCCGCGCGGGCCAGTGGCGGAACCATTTCACGTTGTCCGCCGGTGGTCGAACCGCCGAGAAGCTGGACGCTGTGGGTCGCATCGAAGACAACCGGTACACCGAATGATTTCATGATCGGCACGCATCGAAAATCGTTCACCAGGCGCCCGTAGCCAAACGTGGAACCGCGTTCCGACAGCAGAATATTCCGTAGACCTCGGGCGCGACATTTGTTGACGGCGTGAATCGTATCTTCGGGTGCCACGAACTGGGGTTTCTTCACATTGACGCAAATGTTTCTGGCGACTGCTGCGTCTGCCGCTGCCACGATCAAGTCTGTCTGCCGCGCCAAAAATGCCGGGATCTGCAGGATCGAACAGACTTCCGCACAGGGAGCCGCCTGAGCGGCTTCGTGAATGTCGGTCGTTGTCGGAAGTCCGGTTTTCGCACGAACCCCGTCAAGAATTCGCAGACCTTCCTGAAGTCCTGGCCCGCGATAACTTTCGACGCTCGTACGATTGGCCTTGTCGAAACTGGACTTAAATACGATCTGCAGTTGCAATCGATCACGCACTTCAGCCAGCCGATCGGCAATCCTGAAAACAAGGTCTTCGGATTCCATGACGCAGGGACCAAGGATGAACAGCAACGGTTGTCCGTCACCGACCTTGTAGTTGCCGATAGTTGCCAGATTGCCGGACACGGAACCTCCTTGATCCTTATCCCCAGTACTCGTTTGACATCGATTGCAGCAGATCCAATGTGGCTCGCGGTACCCCGTCGGGATTCACCAGTGCGGTGTGCGGACAATTTGCATCATGTTGATTCCAGTTCGAATAATAGATGCCGACGACACGCTCTTTGGCGAGGCACATTCGCACCGTTTCCTCCAGCCATTGGACCTGGACTTCTTCAAACCCAGCTACTTTTCCCGGTGTGGCAGCGGGGACGGTCAGCATCACGTTGAGCGGAACATGCAGCAGTGACCACTGATCAATCAATTGAGACACACTCAGGCAGTCTCGCCACAATGTGGGCGCTGGATAATCTCCGATCCGCAAATCCAGATTGACTTCGGCAAATCGGACGCCGCAACGCCGCAATGTATCGACGAACTGAATTGGTGAAAGTCGGTTTTTGGACTGACTGAGATACTCGCCCCACGGCTGAATCACGCGAAGACTGATCTGTGTGTGTTCATCGACCTGCCGAGCGGCCTCGATCGCGCACGCCACAAGGTTCATTCGCTGTTCTTCATCAAGTCCCGCGACACTGCCGCGATTGGCACCGGCCACAACTTCCCAATGGCGAACACGCCCCACGTAGCGTCCCACGACAGTTTCGACGAAGTCCGCCGTGAAGCTCTGCAGGTTCACCATGTCGCCGGTCCATGCTTTGAGCCATTCGGGAAGCCTGTCGTCCGACAAATCCAGAAGTGGTCCTCCAAGAACGAACAGTTTCTGGTCCAACGCCCACGCAATCAGCTCATCCAGTTGATGCCAATCATATTCGCCATCCTCGTGTTCGAGTTTATTCCACGGCGTATCGACCTGTACGGCGTTGAACGCGCGGCAGAAGGCATTCGAATCTTTCGGAATATGATCCAGACGGCAACCCAGGAAGACCGGCAATCGCGAGGCTCGGCTGCGGCGAAATGCCAATCGCTGATCCACATAGTGCTGGCAGAGCAAATCGGTGGCGCGGGACGATGTATCAATCGACAGAATGGCAGCAGCGACGGCTGTCTCAGGGGAGTCTGTTCGCAGTACCGCCGACCGAAAAGAGCGATGAGCGTCCTGAATCATGCTGGCCAGTTGAGGCGACGACAGTAATCCTGCCGCAGTCCAGGAATTGAACTGATTTCGCAGTCGAGACAATTGCCCTCGTGCCAGTTCCAGTTCCAGCGAATACGGTGCCGACTGTTCCCGCAGACTGGTTGTTTGCACGACCTGGTGACGTCCGTCAAAACGTGGCCACAGCAGACGCATCTGTCCACTCTCGGAAAGTTGACGTTCGCAGAACAGCATCCCTTTCGCCAGGTGAGTTCGTGCAGGAACGACGCGGCCATCGTACATCAGGAAGTCAACCAGCGACAATTCTGACGCACCTGACAGCAGGTCCGGACGTTCGACACGAAACTGGATAACCCCCATGAATCTCCCCGTTATGATCGCGGGCACACGATTGCCTTGTTTTTCAGCCCACGTTTCCGGCAGTCTAAACCGAGTCAGGTGGATTGTTCAAACGCTCAGGCCGCTGTAGACTCAGGTTGCGTGAGAATGTTTTCTGCGGAATCCGGAGTATTGGGACGAAATGTCGGTAGTTTTGTTGCAAAGTTCTTTGCCCGGAGTCCCCGTTCGTCGCGGAAAAGTGCGGGATGTCTACGACTTTGGGGATCGACTGCTCTTTGTCGCTTCGGACCGCATTAGCGCGTTTGACTATGTCCTTCCCAATGGCATTCCCTTCAAAGGCGAAGTCCTGACGCGACTCAGCCAGTTCTGGTTTCGCAAGATTTCTGCGAGGCATCATTTTCTGACCAGTGACGTGACTTCACTTTCTCTGCCCGCCGGGACTGATGTGAAGTCACTGGCCGGGCGCAGCATGGTGGTTTTGAAGACTTCG